>Ga0194058_10000196_pt1 | contig 26635 bp, 29 predicted proteins | sample SepL4417m_MetaG_FD_155490 | JGI IMG/M metagenome (GOLD analysis project Ga0194058, IMG submission 155490) | Anoxic zone freshwater microbial communities from boreal shield lake in IISD Experimental Lakes Area, Ontario, Canada - Sep2016-L442-17m | ecosystem: Environmental > Aquatic > Freshwater... | reverse complement strand
GCTTATTAGTTGTTACTGCCACACCAGTTTCCCAAGTTGGAGCGCGAATCAAATCGCTCTTTAGCTGGGGTAATTCCAAAGTTTCTGACGCTAGAGCTGCTCGCGTAGCCGCACGAGATTTTGAAATTACCGATACGCCGCCTTTTGAAACTCCGATTGTTCAAGGTTTCACCCAAGATGAGTTAGACCCGATGGATAACTCGGACATGGATGAAGAAGAGTTAGATGAAGAGAGCTTCGATGAAGAGTTCACGGTAGAAATTCCAAGAGCAGTTCAGCAAGTACCAAGTACAAAAGGTTCAACCCCAGCCCGAGCGCAGCAGATGCTTTTAACGGGGGATAGCAAGTATGAATTGCCGCCTATGGATCTCTTACGTGCTGGACCTGCTGCCAAAACTAAATCCAAAGCGAATGACACAGTTGTTGCCGCGCTAACTCAGGTCTTTGATCAGTTTGGTGTTGCATGCCGAGTAACTGGATTTATGCGTGGGCCTACTGTAACTCGCTATGAAGTCGAACTCGGAAATGGCGTAAAGGTCGAAGCAATTACCGCTCTTGCTAAGAATATTTCATATGCAGTTGCTAGTGGTGATGTTCGGATTCTTTCACCAATCCCAGGTAAATCTGCGGTTGGTATTGAGATCCCTAACGTGGATCGCGAAATAGTTGCCCTTGGCGATGTGCTTCGTTCACCAGTCGCATCCGGTGAACCACATCCAATGGTTATTGCGCTTGGCAAAGATGTTGAAGGAAATTTCATCTGCGCTAACTTGGCAAAGATGCCACATCTATTAGTAGCAGGTGCTACTGGTGCCGGAAAATCTTCAATGATTAATTCACTTGTTGTTTCAATTCTGATGCGAGCTACCCCCGATGAAGTCCGACTAGTTATGATCGATCCAAAGCGGGTAGAACTCACAAGTTTTGAAGGCATTCCACATTTAATTGCCCCGATTATTACCAATCCCAAGAAGGCGGCAGATGTTTTGGCTTGGGTTGTTCGGGAGATGGATATGCGTTACGACGACTTATCTGCCTTCGGGTTCCGGCACATTGACGACTTTAATAAAGCGGTACGTGCTGGCAAGTTAACTGTTCCAGAAGGTAGCGAACGCGTTCTTGAGCCGTACCCATATTTATTGGTAATCATCGATGAGCTTGCCGACCTCATGATGGTCGCGGCCCGCGAAGTGGAAGAGAGCATTGTCCGAATCACTCAGCTCGCTCGTGCGGCAGGTATTCACCTAGTTATTGCAACACAGCGCCCAAGTGTGGACATAGTTACGGGATTAATTAAAGCCAACGTCCCTTCACGTTTATCTTTTGCAACTTCGAGTCTCGCTGATTCCCGAGTTATTTTGGATACGCCTGGTGCCGAGAAACTTGTCGGGCAAGGCGATGGACTATTTCTTCCGATGGGCGCCAGTAAAGCAGTTCGTATTCAAGGTGCATATGTTTCCGAGCGGGAAACTGAAGCAATTGTTAATCATGTCAAGGAACAACTGCAACCGGTTTATCGATTGGATTTGAGTGCACCAGTAAAAGCGCATGTAATTGAAGATGACATTGGTGATGATTTAGATTTGTTGTTACAAGCTGTGCAATTAGTCGTTTCAACTCAATTTGGTTCTACTTCAATGTTGCAACGTAAATTACGAATTGGTTTTGCAAAAGCTGGACGCTTAATGGACTTAATGGAGAGTCGTGGAATTGTGGGACCAACCGAAGGCTCTAAAGCCCGAGCCGTTCTAATTAACGCTGAGCAAATGCCAGATGTTCTCGAGTCGCTTCAAGGTAACCTCTAAAACTTGTAATTCAGCGTGACGGTTGGCGCCCTGCCACCAATTTAGGGGTCACGCGTAGGGTGAATTCAACCGCTGTTCACTCCGCCAACTTGTTCGAAGCGCCACTTGCGCTTTACGATTAGCCCCTGCTTGAAGCTCGAACCCCCCATTTGAGATGTGAAAAGGTAACTAAGAAATGTATTTAGAAAATCAGACAATCGGATCGGTACTTTGTGCTGCGCGCAAAGAAGCCGGTTATTCGATAGATGATATTTCTACCCAAACCAGAATACGCGCCGGTTTGATCCGCGACATCGAAGCAAATAATTTTGCGACGTCTGGTGCAAATGCCTACGCCCGTGGTCACATCAGAACAATTGGAAAATTCTTAAATCTTGATACTGATGCACTCGTAGAACTATTTGCAGTAACCACTGGTGATTTTGATCGTCCGATGATCGACTTACTTACCGAAAATAATGTTGTAGCTCCGAAGCGCGAGTTGCCAAAAATTTCATACAAGGCCATGGCTTCGGTTGCGGCCGGAGTTGTTGCACTTCTAATTGCTGTCCCTACAGTAGGCGGACTACTTTCCTCAAATAAGACTGCTAGCCAGAACCCGTCAGTTCCGGCACAAGCAGCCCCTTCAACAACTTCAACTGGTTCCACGGTCGTCGCGACCAAGACATCAGATGTGACAGTTGTTGTGACAGGTACCAACGGTAAGTCTTGGATAGGAATCCAAGATAGTTCGGGTGCCCAGGTATTCAGTGGCACGATTCACCAAGGTGAATCGAAGTCATTTGGCGATGCAACACAGCTACAGGTAACTGTTGGAAACGCCGGTTCAGTTTCACTCAATGTGAATGGCCGCGAAATTGGAGCTCCGGGTGCCGCTGGTGAAGTTGTTCATCTCTCATTTGAGCCAGACGCCGCAGCTAAGGGCTAGTTAAAGAACGAGCTCGTAGTTAGCAGGTAATATGTGCCAGTGAGCACATTAAAAAAGGATGTTACTAAATCCAAAACTGTTGCTCTTGTAACTCTCGGTTGTGCCAGGAATGAAGTTGATTCTGAAGAACTTGCCGGCCGCCTTGCAGCCGATGGCTGGACGTTGGTTGATGATCCCGCACTCGCCCAAGTCGCAGTTATAAATACCTGCGGTTTTATTGAAAGCGCGAAAAAAGATTCGGTGGATGCCCTACTTGAAGCTCACTCGTTAAAAACTAATGGTGTTACCCAAGCAGTCGTTGCGGTTGGTTGTATGGCTGAGCGTTATGGAAACGAGCTCGCTTCGGCTCTTCCCGAAGCCGATGCAATTTTGGGCTTTGATGATTATGTAGATATTTCAGCCAGACTTCAGACAATCATTGGTGGCGGCTCTATTGCAGCGCACACGCCTAAAGATCGTCGGGCACTACTTCCGATTGCCCCGGCAGAGCGCCAGGCCAAAAAATTGTCGCTAGTTCCTTCTGGAGATTTGGGTGCATCAGGACAAGTTGGTCAGGGTGCGCGGTTACTTAGAAAGCGCCTAGATAATTCCCCTGTCGCCCCGCTAAAAATTGCCTCCGGATGTGACCGCAGATGTTCGTTCTGCGCAATTCCGATGTTTCGGGGTTCATTTGTTTCACGCCGGCCAGTCGAGATAATCGAGGAGGCCCGTTGGTTAGCCGATAGCGGCGTCTCTGAAATATTTTTAGTTAGCGAGAACACCACGTCTTACGGGAAGGATTTTCGAGATCTGCAGGTTCTCGAAAATATGTTGCCCGAGCTCGCAGCAATCGATGGCATCGAACGAATTCGCCTCTCATACCTGCAACCCGCTGAAATGCGTCCTTCATTGATTCAGGCTATGACATCAATCTCTAAAGTGATTCCTTACTTTGATCTCTCATTCCAGCATGCAAGTGGCACGGTGCTGAGGCGAATGCGGCGCTTTGGTGATGGCGAGAAATTCCTACATTTAATTAATCAAATTCGGGTGCTGGCGCCAGATGCTGGAATTCGCTCAAACGTCATAGTCGGATTCCCGGGCGAAACCGAAGCGGAATTTGCCGAGTTGGTTGATTTTATCTCCGAAGCCCGACTAGATGCGATTGGCGTCTTTGGTTATTCCGATGAAGATAAAACCGAAGCCTTAACCCTGGAAAATAAGGTCGAGCAATCTGTTATTAATTCCCGTGTTGAGTCCCTATCAACCCTCGTTGATGAGTTATTAATGCAGCGCGCTGAAGAGCGAATTGGTTCACTAGTTCGAGTCATGATTGAAGATGCCGAACTCCAAGAGGGGCGTGCCGATCATCAAGGTCCAGAAGTAGATGGCTCGACCTTCATCAAGTCTCGGAATAAATATAAAATTGGTGAGTACGTGGAAGCACTTGTCAGTGATGTCGCGGGCGTCGACCTAATCGCGAGTCCAATCTAGTTCTATGAAAATCTATAATCTGCCCAATTCACTAACAATCTTACGTGTCATGGCTCTTCCATTCTGCGCCTATGCACTTTTTAAAAATGGCGGAGATGATTCGACTTGGCGCGTTATCGCTTGGACTGGTTTCTTTCTCGTCGGTTTAACCGATTTCTTTGATGGGAAAATCGCTAGATCTCGACAACAAGTAACAAGTTTTGGGGCCTTCCTTGATCCAGTGGCTGACAAATTTGCCATCGGTACGGCGATGATTGGGTTATCAATCCAGGGCAAGTTGTGGTGGTGGGTAACAATTCTCATTTTGGTCCGCGAGATTTCAGTAACCGTGCTGAGATTGGCCGTGATCCGAGGTGGCGTTATTTCAGCCAGTAGGGGCGGAAAAATTAAAACCGCCTTTCAAGGGTTCGGAGTTGGTTTTTACATCTTGCCGCTTCCACATTGGGCGCTATTACCAAGAGATATCTTTATGGCTGTCGCAATCCTTCTGACAGTTCTTACGGGTATTGATTATTTCAAGAAAGTTTTCCAAAAATGAAGCAGGACGCGCTGGCCGAACTTGTCATCAAACAACTAAGGAAATCAGGTAAGACGCTTTCAGTTGCTGAATCAATAACAGGTGGCGGCTTAGGCGCAGCCCTGACAAGTATTCCTGGCGCCTCAGAGGTGTTTCTTGGGGGAGTAATCGCCTATAGCGATTCATCAAAATTTAAAATTCTTGAAGTTGCTAAATCGATACTCACAAAAAAGAGCGCTGTTTCAGAAGAGGCGGCCAAGGCAATGGCGGCGAACGTTCGCTTGAAATTTAAATCCGACTATGCAATTTCAACAACTGGCGTTGCCGGCCCAGGTAAGGCGTATGGGCAAAAAGCAGGGACGGTCTGGGTTGGGATTGCCAGTAAAAAAGAGGTTGTTGCGGTTGCGCTAATACTTACTGGCGATCGGGGCGCAATACGAAACGCGACAATCCAGAGCGCATTTGCCACCTTTTCGCGTATCATTGCACCATGATCGCCACACCGTTACTTCGTACCCAAATCGGTGGCACCCTGCGTGCAAACCGCATTTTGCAGGGACGTACGCTGCGCGATGTAGCTAAGTCAGCACGAGTATCACTTGGTTATTTATCAGAAGTAGAACGTGGCCAAAAAGAAGCATCATCAGAACTTCTAAATTCTATTTGCCAAGCTCTCGAGTTGCAGCTTTCATCAGTATTGAGTGATGTCACGCTACAACTTAAGGCGCTGGAAACCCCAACTCTTGTAGTAGTAGAGGATGCCGCTTAGCTCTTTTTCGTATTGCTAACGCCACCTAAAAAAATGGCACTACAACAAAAATCTCACATGGCTATCTTGGCCGGAGCCAAGATAGTAATTTCTGAGGTCGGCTCATATGAATCAAACATGATTGATATTGCTGCTCGCGCCGAAGTTTCAAGAGCCACTGTTTACAACCACTTCGCCGATAAAGAAGAGATGATGTTGACGCTGCTGGAATCTGAGATTGAACGGTTAGCAACCCTTGCAAAGAAGGCGACTAGCCATAGGGACGCCCTTGTCGTTCTCTCCACCGAACTCTCAAAGGATCCAGCTCTGCGCAAGATGGTGGAAACCGATCCAACCGACATTGCCAAATTTGTGACGATTGGTGAGCATCCACTCTGGTCACTTGTCCAAGAATCTCTAACCAAGATTTTTGGGATCGATAACACTGGGTTGGTCCTACATTGGCTGATTGGACAGATTGCCTCACCACTTAGCCCGGCTCAGTCAAACCATCAGGCAGATCAGCTGGCAAGAGCGCTCGCCTAAAAATGCGAATCACCGAACTTCGCTCTCGTATCGCTGATTACTTTCCTGATCCAACTACATACTCAAAAGACACAGTGCATGCTGAACTAGGTGGGCTTACGGTCGAGCAGGCCCTTGAAGTTGGCCTTGAACCCGGAGATATTTGGAAGGGGGTCGTCGCACATAATCCTGCGATGCCGGCCAAATTTCGCTAGTTCGTGGTTATTATTCTCGGAATTAAGTTCCGTTGAAGCCCACAGAGCTCAGGCAGGAGTCAGTTTGAAGATTATTTTCAAACGAACAATCGCATTTGCTCCGTTGATTGCGATCGTTTATTTCAGCACTTCTGGCGGTGCTTATGGCCTAGAAACTGCGGTCTCCTCATCTGGCCCAGGAATGACGTTAATACTTTTATGTTTGATGCCTTTTTTACTTTCAATTCCGATGGCTCTCATGAGCGCAGAACTCGGTGCGGCGCTACCGCTCGAAGGTGGCTATTACATGTGGGTAAAGATTGCACTCGGGAAATTTGCCGGTTATATGGAGGCAGTTTTTAGTTGGATGGCATCATGGTTAGACACCGCGCTCTATCCGGTAATTTTTGTGGACTACCTTTCGGTTTGGTTTCCAGGTATTGCACGAGGAAAGCATCTCCTCTTCTCGCTCTGGAATGGCGGCTTTGAAATAGATTTACATTGGTTTATCGCCCTTTGCATGATGGTTCCAATTGCAATAATAAATTCCAAAGGAACCAAATTTGTTGGAAAGTTTTTGATGTTTAGTATGGCAATCGTTTTAGTCCCAATCGCAGCCCTTATTGTGATGGCCTTTCCGCATTTATTTGGAAATCACAACGCACATATTTTTACGCCACTTACGCTGGCTCACCAAAGTATCTGGGGTTCTGCTACTGCAGGAATTGGCCTGATGATCTGGAGTTATGTGGGATACGACGCTGCTTCAACTACCGGGGGAGAGATACAAAACCCAACTAAGTCTTATCCCAAAGCCTTGCTCTTCAACGTACCATTTGTGGTTATTGGATATGTGCTCCCAATGATTGCTGGATTAAGTTCTGGACTTCACGGTGGCAATTTTGGTGCTTGGCAAAACGGTGACCTGGCAAGCGCCGGTAGCATTTTGGGTGGCAGCCTATTAAAAAATGCTTTGATATTTGGCGCGCTATTTGGACAGATTGGTCTCTTCTCATCTTATGTCCTCTGCGTCTCACGACTGCCACTCGTTCTTGCTGCTGATAATTTTTTGCCACGCGGAATAGCAAAGTTGAATTCCAAGAGTGGGGCGCCCTCTCGGGCTATTTTCTTAAACTGTGGCATCTTTGCGACATTCGCGGCTTTGAATTTTCAAACCTTGGTCGACTCCGATGTCATCCTGACTCTTTTCGGACTGATGTTGGAATTCATTGCGCTCATAGTTCTACGTAAGCGCTTTCCAAATATGCATCGGCCATACAAAATACCTTTGGGCTGGTTTGGCGTAATTGGTGTTACAACACCCCCAGCACTTTTAATGGTTTGGATGCTTAAAGGTTCTTATACGGATGAGCCAATTGCATTTTGGATTGGGATCGGGTTAGCGGCTATCGCGGCGCTCGCATATGTATTCATTGTTCGCTTCTATAAGAAAGATAAACCCGATGCCGAATTCGATACTGCGGGGATTGATTTTGGTGCTGGGATAGCGAGTGGCCAACTAATTTAGGAACTGATTTAGGAGCCGATTTAAGAGTCCGTTAGCCCCGCCAGCTCGGGCTAAAACCACTCTCGGCGTGTTGGGGCCAAATTCGCCCTTCGAACAGATGTTCGGCTATCATTACGCCAACCGGTAAACGCCGGTTATACCCAACCTGAGCGGTTCCACACTTCCGCAGGGAGCTTGCTCCCGCCGTCGGTGGCCTTCCGTACCTTCAGGACCGAGATACGACGAACGATGAAAGGTTCAAAATGGCTAAAGAACAGCCCGACAAACTAACTGAGAAGCAATCCTCAGATCGCACAAAAGCCCTAGATAGCGCCCTTGCCCAAATCGAGCGTCAATTCGGTAAGGGATCAGTAATGAAGATGGGAGATCGCGGCCCACAAGTTATGGAAGTTATTCCAACTGGTTCGGTTGCACTCGACATCGCACTTGGAATTGGTGGACTGCCTCGCGGTCGCATCGTAGAAATTTATGGCCCAGAATCTTCAGGTAAGACAACTGTTGCACTACACGCGATTGCAAATGCGCAACGTGCTGGCGGTATCGCAGCATTTATCGATGCCGAGCATGCACTTGATCCAGAGTATGCCCGCAAACTTGGTGTTGATATTGATGCACTTCTTGTCTCCCAGCCAGATACTGGCGAACAAGCACTTGAAATTATGGATATGTTGGTTCGTTCCGGTGCTATCGATGTAATTGTCGTTGACTCCGTTGCAGCGCTAACACCTCGCGCAGAAATTGAAGGCGAGATGGGTGATTCACATATGGGCCTCCAAGCTCGTTTGATGTCACAAGCTCTCCGCAAAATTACCGGCGCCCTTCACCAATCAAATACCACCGCGATCTTTATCAACCAGCTTCGCGACAAGATTGGCGTCTTCTTCGGAACACCTGAAACAACAACTGGTGGAAAGGCACTCAAGTTCTACGCCTCAATTCGTCTAGATATCCGTCGTATTGAAACTCTTAAGGACGGAAATGACGCAGTCGGAAACCGTACCCGCGTCAAGGTTGTGAAGAACAAGATGGCTCCACCATTTAAGCAAGCAGAATTCGACATCATTTACGGAACCGGAATTTCGCGTGAAGGATCACTTATCGACCTTGGCGTTGAAATCGGGATCGTAAAGAAGTCTGGCGCTTGGTTTACCTACGAAGCCGATCAACTGGGCCAAGGTAAAGAGAATGCCCGTACCTTCTTGATTGACAATCCAGATCTTGCAAACGATATCGAAAAGAAGATTCGCGAGCACTATGTTCCAGTAGTAGTGGACGCTGAACTTGTCGCAGCAATTGACGAAGCAACCGCTGAGGTTGATTTCTAAAGTTGTCCAATTTGCCAAGATCCAAAGAAGTAGAAGCTGATCCCTACTCTTTCGCACTAACGAGTGCTTATCATGCACTCGCTCCGCGCGCTAAGAGTAGGGCTGAGCTTCATGCCCACTTGAAGAAGCGGGGCGTGGAAGAGGAAATTGCCAGCGCAGTGTTAGATGAATTAGAACTGCAGGGACTATTAAACGATTTAGAATTCGCACAAATTTGGTCAGAATCCAGGCAGCGCCAAAAGAAATTATCTAAGCGGGTTATTGCCCAAGAGCTGCGCGTTAAAGGCGTAAGCGCAGACATCATCGAAGAGACAATTGATGCAATTGATGACGAGGCTGAATATCAGATGGCTTTCCAACTTGCGGACCGAAAATATCGCTCGTGTTCCCATCTGGATCCCGACGTTGTTTATCGAAGGGTGCATGGTTTGCTCTCCCGTAAGGGTTTTAGCCATTCAATAACCTCGCGCATTATGCGCGAATTGCTCGCCTCTTAACGCCGACTACGATTGGCGCATGAGCCAGGCAACTGCAACAAGAAATGAATCGAGCACCAGCGCGCGCTCATTTGTAGTTGAAACCTATGGCTGCCAAATGAATGTGCATGACACCGAAAGAATTGTTGGCTTATTGCTCGAAGCTGGTTATGTTCAAAGCGTAGAAGGTAGCGAACCGGACCTAGTTGTTTTTAATACCTGCGCAGTGCGTGAAAATGCGGATAACAAGTTATATGGCAATCTCTCATTCTTAGCGCCACGTAAGAAGAGTGATCCAAACTTCCAAATTGCAGTTGGCGGTTGCATGGCTCAAAAAGACCAAGCAAATATTCAAAAGCGTGCGCCATATGTCGATGTTGTATTCGGCACCCACAATATTGGTTCACTTCCAACTCTGCTCGAGCGGGCCAGAATTGAAGAAGAGTCTCAGATTGAAATAAAGGAATCACTCGAGCATTTTCCATCGACCTTGCCAGCTCGCCGCCACTCTGCATTTAGTGGTTGGGTTTCAGTATCAGTGGGTTGCAATAACACCTGCACATTTTGCATAGTTCCATCACTACGTGGAATCGAGAAAGATCGTCCAGCCGCCGATATCTTGAATGAAGTTAAGGCGCTAGCTGACCAAGGCGTAATTGAAATTACTTTGCTTGGCCAAAATGTAAATGCCTATGGCGTTGAGTTTGGCGACAAGGGTGCCTTCGCCAAGTTACTTCGCGAGTGTGGCAAAGTTTCCGGACTCGAACGTGTGCGCTTTATGTCACCTCATCCAAGAGATTTCACAGATGATGTAATTGAAGCTATGGCTGAAACCAAAAATGTTATGCCACACCTTCATATGCCACTGCAATCGGGTTCCGATCGCATCTTGCAGGCAATGCGCCGCTCGTATCGAAGCGATCGCTATCTAGGAATAATCGAAAAAGTTAGAACTGCTATGCCTAAGGCCACGATCACAACGGACATAATTGTTGGGTTTCCTGGCGAGAGCGATGCAGATTTTGCGCAGACAATGGATGTAATGAAGAGTGCAAAGTTCCTCGCCGCCTATACATTTCAATATTCCAAACGTCCTGGGACGCCCGCCGCAGAGATGGCCGATCAAATCTCACCAGCGGTAATGAAAGAGCGTTACGACGCTTTGCATATTTTGCAACAAGAGATTTCCCTTGGCGTAAACCAAGAAGTACTTGGCGAAAGAGTCGAAGTACTTGTTGCTGACCATGAAGGTCGACGCGACGCTGGAGCCGATCGCATGAGCGGGCGCACACCTGATTTCAGATTGACTCATTTCAGCGTTGATCCTGCTAATACTCCCAGACCAGGTGACGCCGTAACTGTTGAAATAACAAAAGCCTCACCCAATTTTGTAATCGCCGAAGGTTTGCCAATTTCAATTCGTAAAACTGTTGGTGGAGATGCAAGTGAGGCACGGAGTAAAGAAGCTGGGCCACAGCCACTTATGGTTGGTATGCCAACCCTGATGCAACTAAAAGCCCGAAACTAACCAAATAATTATGCCGCGTTTAATTGTTATTTGCGGAGCGACCGCAACTGGTAAAAGCGATCTTGCCGTAAGTGTTGCAAGTGAGATTGGCGCCGAAATTATCAACGCCGATTCTATGCAGCTCTACAAGGGCATGGACATTGGAACCGCAAAGATTGCTTTCGCCGAGCGCCAGGGGATCCCACATCATCTACTCGATGTTGTTGAAGTAAAAGATGATGTAACTGTTGCCTGGTATCAAGAGTTAGCGCGTTCGACAATTTCGCAGATTCACGCACGTGGTAGCGATGTTGTTGTGGTTGGCGGAACGGGCTTATACATAAAAGCTATTTTGGATGACTTAAATTTTCCAGATACCGATCCCAAAATTCGCCAGGAAATTACCGATGAAGCAGAAAAACTCGGTGGCGATGCCATGCACGAACGCCTTGCAAAACTTGACCCAGCCGCTGGTTTAGCTATTCCCAAGGAGAATGTCCGAAGAGTTATAAGAGCACTGGAAGTCATTGCGATAACTGGTCAACCTTTCACGGCGAATTTGCCACGTAAAGATTCGACCAAATATCCAGAAGCCCAGCAATTTGGCCTGGTTATGGAACGCAATTCGTTAAATGAACGGATCGATCTGCGAGTTGAAAAGATGTGGCAGCTTGGTCTCGTAGATGAAGTAGAAGAGCTAATTAATAATGGGTTGCTAGAGGGTAGAACAGCGCAAGCAGCACTGGGCTATGCCCAAATAATTCGGATGAAGCACGGGGAGTGCACCGAGATAGAAGCAAAAGAAGAGACCTCGCGGGCTACTCGGCAATATGCCAGACGACAAGAAACTTGGTTCTCGAAAGATCAACGCATCACTTGGCTGGCGCCGAATAGCAATTCAGAGCGCCGGGATAAGCTCCTTCACGCTATTCTGAAATCATGATTGGTACCTATGGGCACGGGACGGAGAATGATTTCGTTCTTGTTTATGACCCAGAAAATGCAATTGATTTTACGCCGGAACAAGTTCAACGTATTTGTGATCGCACAACTGGAATTGGAAGTGATGGACTAATTCGAATCGGCAAAACCGATGGCAAATGGTTTATGGATTACCGCAATCGAGATGGGTCAACCGCTGAAATGTGCGGAAATGGCATTCGGGTAATGGCACGTTATTTAGTTGAACGTGGACACCAAGGTGCTGGCATATTTCCGATTAACACAAGAGATGGAATGAAATACCTTGCAGTTCCAGAAACCGAAGATATCTCAGTAAACATGGGCAAGGTCGGTGAAGTCTTTGGCGAAATCACTGCGACTTCCAATGGTAAAACTTGGACTGGCTACAACATAAATGTTGGAAACCCCCATGCAGTTGTCTTTGTTGAAGATATGGATCAAATTGGAGACTTAAAGAGCGCGCCACTCGTTTCGCCTGGAGATGAATATCCAGATGGCGTGAATGTTGAGTTTGTTCAAGTACTACCTAACGGTGAGTTAAAGATGCGAGTTCACGAACGTGGAGTGGGCGAGACACGTTCCTGCGGTACCGGAACTTGTGCAGTAGCACTTGCCGCAACTTTGCACGCCGGTAAGTCGCTCCCAGCGAAGTGGATTATTAATCCACCAGGAGGTCGGTTAACCGTAGAAATTGATGGTCACAGCAATGCAACTCTTACTGGTCCTGCTGTGTTGATCGCAGATCACGATCTAGGCAAATACTTGTGATTGATTTCTTATGAGTGAAATTGATATTGATGCACTGCTAAAAGAATCTGCCCAAGCCGCTGCTGATTTTGATGCCGCTGAAACTAAACAAGAGGATTGGGAGAGCAATCAAGCCGATCTCCAAGATCGCCAGGCACTACGCCGAGTCGCTGGACTATCGACCGAACTGCAAGATATTTCTGATGCTGAATATCGCCAACTTCGAATTGAAAAAGTTGTACTTGTTGGAGTGTGGACCGAAGGCACTATCCAAGATGCCGAGAACTCTTTGAAAGAACTTTCGGCGTTGGCCGAAACCGCTGGCTCGGAAGTTTTGGATGGTTTGATTCAACGAAGAGATCGGCCTGATCCAGCAACATTTATTGGTTCTGGAAAAGTTGCTGAACTTAAACAATCAGTTGCCGCAACTGGCGCTGACACCGTGGTATTTGATGGCGAGCTTTCACCAGCGCAATTGCGAAACTTGGAGTCAAAGGTAAAAGTAAAGGTAATTGATCGAACCGCGCTAATTTTGGATATTTTCGCCCAGCATGCAAAGAGTCGCGAAGGTAAGGCACAAGTCGAACTCGCGCAAATGACTTACCTACTTCCAAGACTTCGCGGTTGGGGTGATTCACTTTCGCGCCAGGCCGGCGGAATCGGTGGACGTGGTCCCGGTGAAACAAAGATTGAAACTGATCGCCGCCGCATCAATGACAAGATGGCAAAATTGCGTCGTGAAATCAAAGAGATGAAAACTTCTCGAGATACCAAGCGACAGGAGCGGCGCCGCAATAACATTCCATCAGTTGCGATTGCGGGATATACAAATGCTGGCAAATCATCGTTGATGAATCGGTTGACGAACGCCGGAGTCTTAGTCGAGAACGCACTCTTTGCAACCTTGGATCCGACGGTTCGAAAATCTACAACCGCCGATGGTCGTATTTATACTCTGTCTGACACGGTTGGTTTTGTTCGTCATCTGCCACATCAATTAATTGAAGCCTTTAAATCTACCTTGGAAGAAGTTTCTGAGTCAGATTTGATTGTTCATGTTGTTGATGGATCACATCCAGACCCAACAGAACAGATCAGGGCAGTGCGCGAAGTAATTAATGAAATTGGCGGCGGCGACATTCTAGAAATTATTGCGATAAATAAGGCTGATATAACTCCGCCAGAAACTTTGATGAAGTTACTTCGTCTAGAACCAAATAGCTTTGCCTTTTCGGCTCGCACCGGATTTGGAATTGAAACGCTGGTCAAAGCTATTGAAACTGCACTGCCGCGCCCTCGGGTGGAAATCAACGCGGTAATTCCATTTAGTAGAGGCGACCTAGTCTCTGCCATTCATGAGCGCGGTGAAATTATCTCCGAGGATTACTTGCCCGAAGGCACCGCAATTCATGCAATGGTTGATGGTGCTATTGCGCAAGCAATCTCTGACCTAAAGTAACCCTGTGGAAGCCGTTGAAGAGCTAGCAAGTTTTGCCAGCGCTATTGCAGCGGGCGAGATCGTCGTCGTTCCACTCGAACAAAGTTATGCCTTTGCCTGTGATGCCTTCAGCCAAAGCGCTGTTGCTCGGATGCACGAGATTCGCGGCGCAGCTATCGGCACAGCGGCTCAAGTACTAATTTCAAGTAGTGATACTTTGGCTGGCGTTGCACATTTTGTACCGGATGACATGGCGAAATTAGCTAAGCGGTTTTGGCCTGGTGAATTAACGCTGCAAGTTGCGCCAAACATTTTTCTAAATTGGGATCTAGGTGATGCTGGTTCACTTGGTGAATTTGCCGTGCGCGTTCCTAAATCGGATTTTGCATTAGCGCTCGTAACTAAGACTGGCCCACTTGCAATTGCATCACTCGCTGGCGCGGGCCAACCGGCGCTGCGCGAAATTGCTTCCAACTTGGCGCCCGAAATTTCACATGTTTTCGATGCGGGCGTTCTGCCGGCCGGGGAGGCGTCGACTGTTGTACGGATGCGAGTAATCGGCTCAGATTCGGGCCTGGAAGTACTTCGTGTTGGGGCGATCACACTTGCTCAGCTTCGGGAAGTTCTTCCTGAAATTAGCGAAGCGACACTCTAGGCTAGCCGCATGAGCGAAACTTTTTACGGCCCAGATTTTCAAGCCCTATCGGCACAAGATCCAGATATTGCAGCGGTTTTGTTGAGCGAACTGGAACGTCAACGCACCAACTTGCAACTTATCGCAAGTGAGAATTTCACTTCACCGGCAGTTCTAGCAACTATGGGTTCAACACTTTCAAATAAGTATGCCGAAGGTTATCCAGGCAAGCGTTACTACGGTGGCTGCGAGGAAGTCGACAAGGTAGAAACTATTGGCATAGAACGTGCCAAATCTTTATTTGGCGCTGAGCATGCAAACCTACAATCACATTCTGGTGCAAGTGCAAATGTTTCGGTCTATCAAGCTTTCACCCAACCAGGCGATACCGTTCTTGCGATGTCACTTCCGCACGGCGGTCATCTAACTCATGGCTCAAAAGTTAACTTTTCTGGAAAATGGTTCAACGTTGTTTCTTATGGCGTGCGCCAAGATAATGAATTAATAGATTATGACGAGCTGCGCGATTTAGCAAAAGCAAATAAACCTAAAATGATTTGCAGTGGTGCGACCGCTTACCCAAGCCTGATTGATTTCGCCAAAGTTCGGGAAATCTGCGATGAAGTTGGTGCGATTATGTGGGTTGATGCTGCGCACTTCATCGGCCTAGTTGCCGGTAAAGCAATTCCATCACCGGTTCCTTACGCGGACGTAGTTTCATTTACTACCCATAAAGTTCTTCGTGGACCGCGCGGCGGAATGATTCTCTCCAAGGCGGAACATGCAGCGGCAATTGATAAGGCAGTCTTTCCTGGAATGCAGGGTGGGCCGATCATGAGCGCTGTTGCTGGAAAAGCTGTTGCACTTAAAGAAGCAGCAACACCTGCTTATCAACAGTATGCCAAAGATGTAATTGCAAATTGCCAAGAGTTGGCCGCAGGTTTGGTTGAAGAGGGAATGCGCGCTGTATCAGGCGGTACCGAGACGCACCTTGCCCTAATCGACATCCGCGCAAGTGGCGTAAATGGCAAAGTTGCTGACGAACGTTGTGGCGCAGCAGGAATAGTTCTAAATAAGAATTCGATTCCTTACGATCCAGAGAAGCCTGCAGTAACTAGTGGCATTCGAGTTGGTACAGCAGCAACTACAACCCAGGGGATGGGAAAGCCAGAAATGCGCGAGATTGCATCACTTATTGCCCGCGCAATCAAGGATGGTGGCGATGCCACCAAGGCAGAAGCAATTCGGAGCGAGGTTCACACGCTCACTGCCAAATTCCCAATTTATGCTAGATAATTAACAAGTGCGCGAGTATTTATTAACGATCGCTTTAGCGGCGACTTTCTGTTTTTTAATAACGCCATTTATTAAAGATTTAGCCATGAAATCTGGCGCATTTATGCAATTGCGCTCTCGCGATGTTCACACCTCGGTTACACCAAGGTGGGGCGGACTTTCAATGTGGCTAGCAATGTGCTTAACCTTCCTTGTTGTAAACCATTTGCCACTAGTTGGAAAATCTTTTGGCCGTGAGACAACGGGCATCTTTCTTGCTGGAACTTTCATTATGGTTCTTGGTGCACTCGATGATATTTATGACTTGGATTCGGTTACTAAATTTGCTGGGCAAGCCCTCGCCGGTGGCATCCTTTTGTTACATGGTGTTCAGATACTTTGGCTTCCGATTAATGGCATCTACACCCTTCCGGCGAATATCGGCCAGCTACTAACTATATTTTTTGTAATGGTTGTTATAAATGCCGTGAACTTTGTTGACGGCTTGGATGGACTAGCGACCGGAATTGTTGCAATCTGCGCTGGTGCATTCTTTGGATTCTCTTACCTGCTAGCCGTTGTTAACGGGTTCAACCGCGCTGGCGCACCATCTCTCATAACTGCTGTTGTAATTGGAATTTGTATTGGATTCTTGCCCCATAACTATCACCCAGCACGAATATTTATGGGGGACTCTGGCGCGATGTTCCTTGGGCTGCTTCTATCTGCAGCTGCTATAACTCTGACTGGGCAAGTGGATGCAAACGCAATTACAAATCAACGCTCTGGTTCCACGCTGTTACCACTTCTTTTACCTTTCACAGTTCTCGCGATTCCACTTCTTGATTTAGGTATGGCAATTGTTAGAAGAGTTAGAGCAGGTCGTTCACCATTCGCAGCAGATAGCGAGCACTTACATCATCGTCTTTTGGTGATGGGTAATTCACATCGCCGTACTACCGCAATTCTCTATTCCTGGACTGCGATGTTTGCCATTCCAACAGTGGTTGCGGCATTCGAGCCACTCTGGGTCGCAGTGCTTGTAGGGATAGCGATATTTGGTTTCTCCGTCTGGTTATTGAAGGATTCTTGGGAAAATAGGCATAGTTCACCAAAAAAAGTACAATTAATGTCGAGTGGATGACGCACAAATATATTTAATATGAGAATGTTGGATTAATCGTTAGATTATTTGAATGGGTGGTAGTTATGGCTGGTAATGAAGAGGGCGCTCTTTGGTCGATCTTCGGCTATCTAATTTCTGGTCTTGTAATCTGGGGCGCGATTGGTTGGGCTCTTGATCATTGGCTCCATTCTCACTTCTTCTTACTCGGCGGTCTGCTATTAGGTGCAGGAGCTTCGCTCTATTTGGTTTGGTTACGGTTCGGCCAAAAATAATGGAGCGCTCGTTTGAATCAGATTTAGGCAAAGGTGCAGTAATTCCGGCAACTATTGTCGGCGTGATTGGAATAATTATTGCTGGGCTTTGGCGTGGTAAATCTGGAATCCTGGCTGGTTTGCTAGCACAGTTTATAGTTCTTCTCTTCTTTGCGATTCACTTATTGGTTGCAAAAATTTCTAATAAGTTAGATCCAATAGCCGTAATGGGCCTGGCGATGTTCTCCTATTTCGCCAAGGTAATTGTCCTAGGAGTTTTCCTACTTGTGGTTGTTGGCAGAATCGATCCAATCACTTTAGATCGAACTAGTTTCGGAGCCATCGCAATTGCAGTAACGGTTGCCTGGCTCGGTGGGGAGATCCGAGCATTTTTAAAATTGAAATTACAACTACCTCTTCCCAAGCGCAAGGAATAATTCATCAATGGCGACGAGTGAAGAAAGTGCTTTTTGGACGATATTCTCTTATCTAATCGCCGGTTTACTTCTTTGGGGTGGGGTTGGTTTGCTTGCCGACCATCTCTTGAAAACGCATTTTTTAACCCTGCTGGGTATGGCTGCCGGGATGGCCGCTAGCCTCTATTTAATCTGGCTACGTTTCGTCAAGGCCAAGTAGCGGGTAGTTTTTTGGGTCTTTAGTAGGGATGTGGGAAATTTGGAAATTCCAGCAATTTACCTCTAGGGTAAGGCGTTCCCTGAATATGAGAAGTACCCCAAATTTGTACGGATCTAGAGGAGTTGGAATTTGATCAAGCTGTTGGAAGCTGCGCAACCTGGCTTCAAGCCTCCAGGCAGCGGCGATTTTATTTTCCAACCAATTTTCGGCCACAGCCTGTTAGCAACAAAACCAGTCGTACTACTTTTTTTCTCAGTTATTTTGATTTCTACTTTTTTCATCATCTCAGCCAGAAAAGCCGCCGTTGTTCCATCTAAATTACAATTTGCTGGCGAAGCGGTCTACGGATTTGTTCGTGATGGAATAGGTAAAGATGTAATTGGTGAAGAATTTCAAAGATTTGTTCCATTCTTATTTACTATCTTCACATTCATTCTGACCAATAACCTTTTCGGCGTTATTCCATTGATGCAATTCCCAACGATGTCGCATATTGGTTTTCCAGTTTCAATTACGATCTTTGTATATTTTGTTTATCACTACGTCGCGATAAAAAAGCATGGCCTTGGTAAATACCTCAAAGATATGTGCTTCATGCCGGGCATTCCAAAGCCGATGTATATTCTTCTAGCGCCTCTTGAGTTTTTAACTTATTTTGCAATTCGCCCACTGACCCTGGCAATGCGTCTGTTTGGAAATATGTTTGCAGGCCACTTACTGCTGATGCTCTTCACTTTAGGCGGCGAATATCTGCTAGGAAGCGCTTGGTTCTTAAAGATATTTAGCGCAATTTCTTTTAGTTTGGCCGTTGGATTAAGCTTCTTTGAAATGGGAATTCAGTGCCTACAGGCGTATATATTTACGTTGCTTGTGGCGCTGTATATCGCTGGCGCACTCGCTGACGAGCACTAAAACTAGATTTGACCCGGCACCGGTCTGGTCAATAGCTGAAAGGGAAAAGATATGACAGGCACACTCAGCATCGTGGGCTTTGGTCTTTCGACCATTGGACCAGGTACCGCAACTGGTTTGATATTTGCCGCCTACATCAGTGGCGTAGCTCGCCAACCAGAAGCACGTAGCATCTTGCAGCCAATTGCGTTCCTTGGCTTCGCACTTGCTGAAGCTTTAGCAATCTTTGGTCTGGTACTAGCTTTCGTCTTGAAGTAAACCAAACACAACTTTGATACGGATTAGTTACGGAGCGATATAAATTATGAATACACACTTATTTATTAAAGCAGCGTCCGAAAGCGGACCGAGCCCGGTAATTCCCAAGCCAGCAGAAATTGTTGTTGGACTTATTGCGTTCTCGATACTATTTATGCTGCTGCGCACCAAAGCTGTTCCAAGATTTGAAAAGGCTTATAGCGAGCGAACAAATGCAATTCAAGGTGGATTAGAACGCGCCGAGGTTGCCCAACGTGAAGCCGAGATTGCACTTCAAAAGTACACAGTCCAACTAACCGAAGCTCGTGGTGAAGCGCAGAAAATTCGTGAAGATGCCAGAGCGCAAGGCGCCGTAATAATTGAAGATCTTCGTGCCAAAGCACAAGAAGAGGCAGCACGCATCACTGCGGCCGCAGTTGCTTCAATTGAATCAGAACGCCAACAAGCGATTAATGCTCTTCGTAATGAAGTAGGCGCGCTGGCTACGGAACTTGCTTCCAAGATTGTTGGCGAAGCCCTTGATGATCAAGTCCGCCAATCTCGCATTGTCGACCGCTTCTTAACTGATTTGGAGAAGAGCAACTAAATGATCATCCTAGGTGGAAGTAGTCGCCAATCTTTGGTGGCACTTCGAGATGCACTCGATGGCAAGCTCAATGGAGCTTCTGCCACTGATTGCTCTGCCATCTCTGCCGATCTATTTAAAGTACTTGATTCGCTAGATTCTTCGATTGGTTTACGCAGAGCCCTAACTGACCCTGCCAGAGATCAATCTTCAAAATCCGCTCTCGTTTCAGATCTGTTTGCAAAGTCAATCGGTGGCGCGGCTTTGGCATTGGTCGCAAGTGCAGTGTCGCTTAGATGGTCAAGTTCTGGTGAATTTGCAGATGCAATTGAGCAGATTGCTGTTGAAGGGCAAGCCGCAGCAGCTAACGTCACAAATGAGTTAGATAAGGTGCAACGTGAAATTTTTACTTTCTCACAATTGCTTATAGAGAATCCGGGACTTCGCCAAGCACTCAATACAAGTTCGGATTCCATAGCCCATAAACAAGAGTTATTGAAGAGCATTTTTAGTTCTAAATTTTCAGCCTACACTTTGAGCCTGTTAAATCAGACAGTCTCAACTCGCCGCAGCCGCAATATCGAGCGGACCGTCGTTGCGTATTCACATGCGGTGACTGCTCGCCGAAATCGGGTAAATGCCCACGTTAGAACGAGCATCGCATTAACCGAAGCTCAGACAAAGAAGTTGAACGATTCACTCACAAAGCAGATCGGTCAGAGCGTTCATTTAAATATTGAAATCGATCCAACCGTAATTGGTGGGATTGCAATTCGATTTGGTGATGAAGTAATAGATGGAACCATATCTAGTCGCCTTGCAGAGGCCAACCGGGTGTTGGTTTCGTAATTTAAAACAGGTTTCAGGACTCATAAAACGTGAGCCTGAATTAGTTTAAGGAGAGAAAGATGGCGGAACTCACGATCCGGCCCGAAGATATTCGCGACGCGCTTGCAAAGCACGTTGCTTCATATAATCCGGGAGCCGCAGCACGCGATGAGATCGGCACTGTTACCGAAGCTGGCGATGGTATCGCCCGTGTCGAGGGCCTACCTTCGACAATGACCAACGAACTTTTGAAGTTCGAAAATGGAACTTTGGGACTGGCGTTGAACCTCGATGTGCGCGAAATCGGTGTTGTTATCCTCGGTGAGTTCACTGGAATTGAAGAAGGAACATCAGTAAGTCGCACTGGCGAGATTCTCTCCGTCCCAGTCGGCGATGGTTTCCTCGGTCGCGTTGTTGACGCACTTGGTCGACCAATCGATGGCAAGGGCGATATTAAAGCCGAAGCGCAACGTGCTCTCGAACTTCAAGCGCCTTCAGTAGTACAACGCCAACCAGTTAAAGAACCAATGCAGACCGGTATAAAGGCAATTGACGCAATGACTGCCATTGGTCGCGGACAACGCCAACTCATAATTGGCGATCGCCAGACTGGTAAGACTGCGATTGCAATCGACACAATCATCAACCAGAAAGAGAACTGGAAAAGTGGAGATCCCAAGAAGCAAGTTAAATGTATTTATGTTGCTATTGGCCAAAAAGGTTCAACAATTGCATCTGTAAAGGCATCGCTTGAAGAAGCTGGCGCTATGGAATACACAACGATCATTGCATCACCTGCATCAGATCCTGCTGGGTTCAAATACCTAGCTCCATACACTGGTTCTGCTATTGGTCAGCACTGGATGTACAAGGGTGAGCACGTCCTGATTATTTTTGATGATCTTTCAAAGCAAGCTGAGGCATATCGTTCCGTCTCGCTGTTGCTGCGCCGCCCACCAGGCCGCGAGGCTTACCCTGGCGACGTCTTCTACTTACACTCACGCCTGCTAGAGCGTTGCGCAAAGTTATCTGATGAATTAGGTGGCGGTTCCATGACTGGTCTACCAATCATCGAAACAAAGGGAAATGACGTTTCAGCATTCATTCCAACCAACGTAATTTCTATTACTGACGGTCAGTGCTTCCTTGAAACAGATTTGTTTAACGCGGGCGTTCGTCCCGCAATTAACGTAGGTATCTCGGTATCTCGTGTTGGTGGGTCAGCACAGACAAAGGCGATAAAGAAGATTGCTGGACGTCTGCGTCTTGACCTAGCTCAATATCGCGAACTCGAAGCATTTGCTGCTTTCGGTTCTGACCTTGATGCGGCATCAAAGGCGCAGCTAGAGCGCGGTGCACGCATGGTTGAATTATTGAAGCAGGGTCAGTACTCACCTTATTCTGTAGAGCGCATGGCTGCATCTATTTGGGCCGGCACGACTGGAAATATGGATTCTGTACCAGTTTCTGATATCCGTCGCTTTGAATCAGAATTTCTTGATTTCATTGGTCGCGAGCGTCCAAAGATTTTTGAAGTTATCTCGGCAACTCGTGAGTTAACCGACGACACAGTCGCATCACTCCAAGAAGCCATTGATACCTTTAAAACTCAATTTGGTGCGACTGCTGCAACGACAGGCGGCGCTAAGTAACTCATGGGTGCCCAACTTCGTATTTATCGCCGACGGATGCGCTCCGTTAAAGCGACCAAGAAGATTACGAGAGCGATGGAGTTAATCTCTGCCTCCCGAATCCTCAAGGCGCAGCAACGCGTTGCAGCCTCTTCGCCTTATGCCACGGAGTTAACTCGAGCTGTAAGTGCAGTAGCAACCTTCTCAAATACAAACCATGCATTAACTCGGGCTTCGGAAAATCCACGTCGTGCGGCTGTACTCGTAATTACAGCCGACCGCGGAATGGCTGGCGCTTATTCAAATGCTGCCATCAAGGAGGGTGATCAATTGATTATGCGCCTTCGCGAACGCGGCTTATCAGTGGAGTCATATCTTGTTGGCCGTAAGGCAGTTAACTTCTATCGCTTCAGATCCCGTGCTGTCGCAGGTTCTTGGACAGGTTTTTCTGATAACCCAACTTTCGACGATGCTGTTCTGGTTTCAAATGCTCTGGTGAATGCCTTTATTGCCGATAGTGAAAGCGATCTAATCGGTGTTGATGAGTTGCACATTGTTTATACCGAATTTAAATCAATGATTACCCAAATCCCAATTGCGGCCCAACTTTTGCCCTTAGAAGTTAGCGCTGAGGAAGTCCCTGCTGGGTTGCTTCCCATGTATGAATTCGAACCAAATGCCACCGAGATCTTGAGTTCGCTCTTGCCTCGTTATGTTGAGGCTCGAGTCTTTAATGCGATGTTGCAATCAGCGGCTTCAGAACACGCTGCTCGTCGTCGCGCAATGAAGTCAGCAACTGACAATGCTGATGAGTTAATTAAGTCCCTAACCAGACTTGCAAACGCGGCTCGTCAAGCCGAAATTACCCAAGAGATAAGTGAAATCGTCGGCGGCGCAGATGCGCTCGCCTCAGCTAGCGCAGGGAGCGAATAATGTCTCAGGCACAACTAGACAAAACAGGAATAGGTCGCGTTGCACGCGTTATTGGACCGGTGGTGGATATTGAATTCCCCGTTGGCCAGATGCCCTCGATCTTTAATGCGCTACATATCGATGTAACGCTAAGCGGCGAGAAGCGCATGCTGACACTAGAAGTTGCCCAGCACATTGGTGACAACCTAGTTCGTGCGATTTCGATGCAACCTACCGACGGTATGGTTCGCGGCGCTGCCGTTTCAGATACCGGAGCACCAATCAGCGTTCCAGTTGGAGATGTCACAAAGGGCCACGTGTTCAACACACTTGGTGAATCTCTAGATGTGCCGACCTCATCACTTGATATTAAAGAACGCTGGCCGATTCACCGCACTGCGCCAGCATTCGATCAACTTGAATCCAAGACCGAGATGTTTGAAACTGGTATCAAAGTTATTGACCTACTAACACCATATGTAAAGGGCGGAAAGATCGGTCTATTCGGTGGTGCTGGAGTAGGCAAGACAGTTTTGATTCAAGAAATGATTTACCGTGTTGCCGAAAACTTCGGTGGTGTTTCGGTATTCGCTGGAGTTGGCGAACGTACTCGTGAAGGTAACGACTTATTCCTCGAAATGACAGAGACTGGCGTTATCAATAAGACCGCCTTGGTCTTTGGTCAGATGGATGAACCACCTGGCACACGTCTTCGTGTTGCGCTATCTGCGCTGACCATGGCGGAGTACTTCCGCGATGTTCAAAAGCAAGATGTGCTTCTATTTATCGATAATATTTTCCGTTTCACACAGGCAGGGTCTGAAGTATCAACGCTGCTAGGCCGTATGCCTTCAGCTGTGGGTTACCAGCCAACACTTGCTGATGAGATGGGCCAACTACAGGAGCGCATTACTTCAACTCGTGGTCACTCAATTACATCAATGCAGGCAATTTATGTTCCTGCCGATGACATTACTGACCCAGCTCCACACACAACGTTCGCGCACTTAGATGCAACAACGGTGCTATCTCGTCCAATTTCCGAACTTGGTATTTATCCAGCAGTAGATCCGCTTGACTCAACTTCGCGTATTTTGGATCCTCGCTACATTGGCGAGCACCACTTCCGCGTTGCAAACCGAATCAAGCAGATCCTTCAACGTTATAAGGATCTGCAAGACATCATTGCGATTCTTGGTATTGATGAACTCTCTGAAGAAGATCGTATTCTTGTTGGACGTGCCCGTCGCATCCAGCGCTTCCTTTCTCAGAATACTTTCGTGGCAAAGGTCTTTACCGGCCTAGATGGTTCATTCGTTCCGCTCTCTGAAACTATCGAAGCTTTCGAAGCGTTGGCAGATGGCAAGTATGACCATGTTCCAGAACAGGCCTTTTTCATGTGCGGTGGTTTAGCAGATGTAGAACGTAGGGCTGCTGAATTGGCAAAGAGCTAAACAAATGTCAGAGAATTTAACCGTCGAGGTTGTTTCGCCCGAAAAGCGAATTTGGTCTGGTGAAGCGAAGATGATTTCTGCGCGCACTTTGGATGGCGATATCGGAATATTGCCTGGCCATATTCAATTATTGGGCGTCCTCGTCGACGGTAAAGTTTCTATCGATGCAGTAGATGGAAGTAAGCAAGAGTTTGAAATTCATGGCGGCTTTCTATCGGTTGCAAAGAACCGCGTCTCAATTTTGGGGCAAAGCGCGGATTAAATTCGCTCTACCTTTGCGCCTAGAGCGCGCAGCGATTCAACAAAGCCCGGATAACCACGATCTACGTGGAAGGCATCTTCAACAGTTGTTTCACCTTCGCTGACCAAGCCAGCAAGTACCAAACCAGCGCCAGCACGAATATCAGTGGCGGCAACCGGGGCGCCTGATAGCTGGGGAATACCTGTAATCGAAGCATGATGGCCATCGATATGAATATCAGCACCGAGTCTTTGCATCTCATTTACAAACATAAAACGTCCTTCAAAAACATTTTCAGTAACTATGGAATTTCCTTCAGCAATCGCATTCATTGTTATAACGAAGGGCTGTAGGTCGGTAGCAAAGCCTGGGTAGGGGAGTGTTGCGACATCAACTGCAATTGGTCGCTTCGTCATTTTTACCCGAAAACCATTTGGAGTTTTAGTAACAACTGCGCCAGCCTCGACCAATTTATCTAGCGGTACTTCCAAATGTTCTATCCGACCACCATTAATGGTGATATCTCCTTGAGTTATTGCGGCGGCAAATGCCCAAGTTCCAGCCACGATTCGATCAGCAAGAGTTGCGTGCGTAGTTGGCTTTAATTCAGTGACGCCAGTAATTTTAATTGTACTGGTTCCAAGTCCTGCAATTTTAGCGCCCATACTTATTAAGAATTCACCTAAATCAACCACATCGGGTTCGCGAGCAGCGTTATCAATTGTGGTTACACCTTTAGCGAGCACTGCTGCGGTAAGTAGGTTTTCAGTAGCGCCCACACTTGGGAAATCTAGGAATATATCGGCGCCAATTAAGCCGCTTTGCGCGGTTGCAATTACATAGCCATGTTCTGAATGTGCTTCGGCGCCCAGATCAATTAGCCCTTTTATATGAAAATCAATTCCTCTTGACCCAATAGCATCGCCACCTGGAAGTGCCACTTCAACTTTTCCAATTCGGCCCACAAGTGGACCCAGAACATTTATTGATGCGCGCATCTTTCTAACCAAGTCATAGTCAGCGCGATGACCAGGGACTTCTGGGACAAGTATTTTCATCGTGCCAGTTTTCGCATCGAAAGTACAGGTACAGCCAAGACGAGTTAATAATTCAGACATGATGTGGACATCGGCGATATCCGGAATATTTGTAATTGTGCTTTCGCCCACTGCCAGCAAAGTGGCGGCCATTAATTTCAGAGCAGAATTTTTAGCTCCGGTTACATTTACGTCGCCGACAAGACGCGTACCGCCTAGAACCCGAAACTGACTTGATGCTTCTGGCATGTAAGTCACCTCCTGTTCATTATCTGGACGTTTTGCCGATGTTTGTTTCCGAGTAGTCAGAGTGTAGTTCGTCTTATAGGCTTCTACACATGGTTAATCTAACGCGAATTTATACAAAGACTGGTGACGATGGGACGACCTCCCTTGGCGATATGAGCCGCACCTCAAAAAATGACCCACGTTTAGAGGCGTATGCAGATGTTGACGAAGCTAATTCATCCATCGGAGTTGTGCTGGCTCTTGGTCAAATTTCAGATCCACTTGTAACTAAGTTACTTGTAAGAATTCAAAACGATTTGTTTGACGTTGGCGCAGACCTTTGCACGCCTGTCATCGATGACCCAAAAATTGAACCACTACGGGTTCTCGAGTCTCAAGTAGCCTTCTTAGAAGAACAAATTGATAAATTTAATGCCGACCTTAAACCCCTCCAGAGTTTTATTTTGCCTTCC
>Ga0194058_10000194_pt1 | contig 26762 bp, 23 predicted proteins | sample SepL4417m_MetaG_FD_155490 | JGI IMG/M metagenome (GOLD analysis project Ga0194058, IMG submission 155490) | Anoxic zone freshwater microbial communities from boreal shield lake in IISD Experimental Lakes Area, Ontario, Canada - Sep2016-L442-17m | ecosystem: Environmental > Aquatic > Freshwater... | reverse complement strand
GAAAATCGCACAGGCTTCCGCTTCGGTTCACTTTTCCCGCTCTGAAACTCAAGAAGTGATCGCCAAACCAAAAAAATCACAAAACGGCGGCTTTTGCCGCTCGGTTTTCAGTCCGACAGGCTGCTAGGAAGCCAGCATGGGAACTCTGCTGGCCGCTGACATTGACGGACAAACGCCAGCGACATCCGAAAGCGATTTCCTATCAGCCAAAAAGCGCAGTAAGGAACGCGATCTTTAACAGGAGATCATCTCGTCATGCAACGGCAGGACTTTGTCGATGTTTTAAGAGCTGTGGCGCTCATTTCAATGCTCACATGCCATTTTCCGATATATTTATCAAGCGGCCAAGGGAACGATGCCATGCTTTATTTTATGTCGAATCACCTGCTGGGCGGAGATTTTGGAGGGTCATGGTTCCTCTTCTTATCCGGGCTGAGCCAGGTTTTATCAGCCAGCAGAAGGGGTGGCAATGCGGCGCCTGACGCAAGCAGGGCGGTGGTACGGGGCGTAGCGATTTTCATCATCGGGCTGCTGTTTCTGGCTGTCGTGCAGGGCTACGATGAAATCTGGGATTGGGACGTGCTTACGTTGATCGGGGCGGCAACCATCATCCTGATCCCCTGCCGCAAAGCGCCATCATGGCTGCTTCTGGTGGGGTGTTCGATAATATTTCTGATCACTCCGTGGTTAAGATCGTTTATTGACATCGCCCCATTTTACGGCGGAGCGTTTGAAAATGTAGCCTGGATATCAGATTATCTTCCTAACTTCTTTGTTGACCCGCTGAAGGAATACCAGGGGGCAACAGGCCCGCTGAATAACATCATCGGATTTTTCCTCGTCGGGCAATTTCCGGTTTTCCCCTGGATTATTTTTATTTTGATCGGATATGTTGTCGGAAGAAGGGTGACGCAAAACCTGTTGGCTGCCGATTCCCCCTTCATTGTCATCATAGGTGCCACGTTCACTTTCATGGGGTTGCTGACAGCTTATGCAGGCTCAAAAAAACCGCAGTTCTCAGTGGCAAACGACTACATCGTTCCGCTGTCGTTTTATCCCAATTCCTTCAGCATGGTGATGCTTCAGACGGGAGTTCTGCTATTGCTTTTCATCACTCTGTGGCGCATCTTTGATGCGAAACCTGCCGGCAAGGAAGCTCCGGGAATCTTCCTCACCTATTGCAGGCAGATCAGCAAATATTCGTTTACCATTTATGTCTCCCATTTCGTTGTGATTTTCGTCTCGCTCAGAGCCGTTCAGGTGATAACTGGAAAATATTACTTGAGAGATCTGGTGAACACTCCGATTGCCTTTGCTCTGTCGGTGCTTTTACTTGTTCTCTACTATCCGCTCTTGAGGGCGTGGGATAGGGCAGGTGGCAAATACGGAATGGAGTGGCTGCTCTCCACGTTGATGTCTCTGCAGGGGCCGAGGAAACTGTGATGAATAGTCAAAGGTCAGCAAAGGCCGAACGGGCAACATCCACCTGAACCCGGTGCGCGCGGGCCCCCTTCGAGTCTATCTCGAGCTGTAGGAATCGACTCGAAGAACACGAATGGCGGCCGGCTTTCCGTTTTTGCGGATTTCCCGTGTCTCCACAGTGAACCCAATAATGGAAGCTATTCTCATAGGGATGGGATTTGCGAAATGGCGGCAGAACGTTTCAAGTGTGGCACGGCGGAGAATACACGTCCAGCATCCGGCGTGACGGCGGGCGGGAGTTCGGTGGACGGCATTGGCGGTTTCATTCCCATTGGGTGTGATACCCCGAAGCTTGCTTCGGCTTTGATTCTCCGTAATTTTTGTCCTGCTCTACCCTGCGGTGCCGAGGGCTCGAGAAATTCCTCTCGCCGTGCGCCGTCCCATCGGGTTTGATTCTTTTCTTTCCATGAGCCTTCCGGTTGTTGCCAGCTACTGCACCACGTTTCTCAAGCCAGAGATGCTTCATATTTACCGGCAGGTCGGCGGGCTGAGGCGGCATGGCACATTTGTGGTCACGCGGGAGCGGGCGTGCGCGGACCGGTTTCCGTTTTCCGACATCGAAGTTCTCCCGGAGGCGAGCCAGCCGGTTCTGCGTCGGTTTTATTTGAAGTTCGTCAAGCGCGTGCCGCCCCTCCACTACCGGGGCGAGATGGAGCAGCTTTGCTCGCTTTTCGGGCGGCGCAGCGCCGACCTGATGCACGTTTATTTCGGGCACACAGGTGTCCATCTCCGCGAGTTCCTGAAAGCCTGGCCGCACCCGGCCGTAGTTTCCTTCCACGGTGCGGACGTGATGCTTCGCGCGCACCGTCCGAAATATGCCGGGCAAATGAGGGAGCTCTTCACCCTCGTTCCTCTCGTCCTCGCCCGCTCGCTCTCGCTGGGGGAGCGCTTGAAATCCGCAGGTTGCCCGCCGGAGAAAATCCGCCTCAACCGGACCGGGATCCCGCTCGAGGATTTCGCATTTTCCGAGCGGCAGCCCCCGCGCGGCGGCGCGTGGAAGCTGGTGCAGGCCTGCCGGCTGATCAAAAAGAAAGGCCTGCACACGGCGCTGCGGGCGTTTGCGCAATTCCGCAGGCGCTTCCCGCAGGCGACCCTGACCATCGCCGGAGACGGGCCGATGGATCGAGAGCTGCAGGAGGCGGCGCAGGAGCTGGGAATAGCCGATGCGGTGACATTTGCCGGGTTCCTTCGCGAGCCGGCGCTCAAGGAGCTTTATGCAGGCGCGCATATTTTCCTTCATCCCAGCGAAACGACGGAGCAGCAGGACCAGGAGGGAATTCCCAACTCGATGCTTGAGGCGATGGCCACCGGGCTCCCCGTTGCGGCAACGACCCATGGAGGGATCCCCGAGGCGGTCGCTGACGGGGTCTCCGGGCTGCTGGTCCCCGAAAGAAACCCCGACGCCCTTGCTGCCGCGCTGATCTGCATGGCGTCGTCGCCTCGAATGGCGGAGGAGATGGGACGTCGCGCCTCGCGGGCCGTCCGCGAGGATTTCGAGCAATCGCGGGCGATCGAAAAGCTCGAAGGGTTTTACGATGAGGCCATCGCCATCGGGAAGCCCGCTGCCAGAAACCGCTGAAATCGCCGCAGATATTTGTATGCCTGCCATGCCCGACTTTGCCTACCTCTTCGAACGGTTCCCCTCGTTCACCCAAACCTTTTGTTACCGTGAGGTGCTGGAGATGCGCCGCCAGTGCGGCCAGATCCCGGTTTTTTCCATCCGCAGGCCAGCAGATGTGCCTAAGGATTGCCCGGAGCCGCTCGCATCCGATGTCCGCTACCTCCCCGGCCCGGCAGATCTCGGCCGCGAGATGCGAACGCTCCGGATGCTCGGGCGGTATCCATGGCCGGTCATCCAGGAGATCCGAACCTGGGGGAAGCGCCCAGGAAAAGCCCGCCTGCTCGAGGCGGCCTGGCTCGGGCCAAAGCTCCGCGCAGAAGGGGTCCGACACGTCCATGCCCACTTCGCCGGGATCGCCGCACGCACCGCCTGGTGGATGAAAAAGTTTTATGGCATCACGTTCAGCTTCACCGGGCATGCCAACGACATGTTTTGCGAGAGCGGCTCGCCGGTTTCGCTCGGCGACCTTGTGAGCGAGGCGGCCTTTGTTGTTGCGGTCTCCGACTTCTCCCGCGATTGGCTTTGCCGGCGGATGCCCGGGCACGACGCGAAGATTCACCGCATCTACAACGGGATGGACTTCTCGGGGTTCCCCGTGCCGGCCGCCTCCTCCGGCCCTCCCCGGATCGTCTCGATCGGGCGCTGCATCGAGAAAAAGGGATTCGCTGACCTCATTGATGCCTGCGGGATCCTCCGACAAAAAAATCTGGATTTCGAATGTGAAATCATCGGAGGCGGCCCGCTCGAAGCGGATCTTCGCGCGCGCATCGCCGCGCTCGGCCTGCAGAATTGGGTTGGGCTGCACGGCCCATGCCCCCAGGAGGAAGTCCGGCAGAGGCTCGCCGCCGCAACACTTTTTGCCCTTCCCTGCGCCACCGAGCCGGATGGAGGAATGGACACTTTGCCGACGGTGATTGTCGAGGCGATGGCTGCGGAGCTCCCTGTCGTCTCGACCCGCCTCGCTGCGATCCCTGAGATGGTCGAGCACGGGGTGACCGGACTGCTGGTAGGCGAAAAGCAGCCCGCTCAGCTCGCGGAAGCGATGGCCGAGATCCTGAGGAATCCCGAGCAGGCAAGGAGGTTCGGCCGGGCAGGAAAACTGGTGGCCGGCGGGAAGTTTGCCTCGCAGCCAACCGTGGCAAGCCTCAAGGAGCTCCTGATTCAATTTTCTGGTGCTGCGAGCCCTCCTGTGTAGATCCTGCCATCCGCTATTTATGAAAACCCTCCTCCGCTTTGCCATTGTTGCTGCCGCCGCCATTTCCGCCGGGAGCGCGTGGGCGGACGTCAAGCTTCCCGCCATCATCTCCGACCACATGGTTTTGAAGAAGTCCGCCAAGGTGCCGATCTGGGGCACTGCGGATCCGGGCGAGGACGTGAAGGTCGCCATGAACGGCCTCTCTGCCTCAGCCAAAGCGGATGCTGGCGGAAAATGGATGGCTCTCCTCGACCTGAAGAATTCCGAGCCGGGGCCGTTTGAGATGACGGTCGAAGGGAAAAACAAGCTGACGCTTGCCGATGTCGTCGTCGGCGAGGTCTGGGTCGCTTCCGGCCAGTCGAACATGGAGTGGGTGGTCTCCAATACGCGGGATGCCAAAAATGAGATCACCGCGTCCGCGAACCCTCTTCTCCGGCAGTTTTTCGTGAAAAAAAATGCGGCTGCCGATCCGGCCGATGATGCCGAGGGAAGCTGGTCTGCGGCTTCGCCCGAGACGACCGGAGGCTTCAGTGCCGTCGGGTATTTCTTTGCGAAAAAGCTTCAGGGCGAGCTGAAGGTTCCGGTCGGCTTTGTGAACACGTCATGGGGCGGCACTCCCTCCGAGGCGTGGACCAGCGCGGAGGCGCTCGACAGCGATCCCGACCTCAAAGCCGCCCGCGAACGCCTCCGGGCCGCCGTGGCGGAGTATCCTGGGAAAAGGAAGGCTTTTATTGACGGGATGGGCGCATGGGTTAAGGAAACAGGGCGTGAGGACAAGCCGGTTGCTGATGCGGCCGGGTTTGCAGGAGAGAACGTCTCCCCCGATGGCTGGGTTCCCGTCAAGCTGCCGGGCGAGGTCGCGGCGCCGGGCCTCCCCAAGGCCGGAGTTGTCTGGCTCCGCAAGGAGGTCACCCTCCCGGCATCGAGCGTCCTTCCGCTCAGCCTGCCGATCGACGGGTATGACAGCGTCTATTGGAACGGCAAGCTTCTCAAGCAGATGACTTACCAGGACGTTCCCAGCCAGGGCTATGTCCGACGTTCGGGGCCGTACGACGTTCCGGCGGGCGAGGTGAAAGCCGGGAAAAATGTCGTCGCGATCCGGCTCTACGAACCGGTCGGCCCGGCAAAATTCTTTGCCGAGCCGAAGGCTGGGGCGCTTTCGCTCGCGGGCGAGTGGCTCGCGAAGGCGGAGAGGGAATTTTCGGAACTTCCAGCGGAAAAGCTGGCTGCGGCCCCGCAGCTGCCTTCGTCGCCTCCCGGCGGGCAGAACGTGGCCGCCTTCCTCTTCAACGGCATGATCCGCCCGATCCTTCCCTACGCGATCAGCGGGGCGATCTGGTATCAGGGCGAAAGCAATGCAAGCCGCGCCTTCCGATACCGGACGGCTTTCCCGCTCATGATTTCCGACTGGCGCAAGCAATGGAACCAGGGGGATTTTCCGTTCTACTTCTGCCAGCTCGCCAACCATATGGCCAAGAAGCCCGAGCCCGGAGACAGCAATTGGGCCGAGCTGCGCGAGGCCCAGTCGATGGCTCTCAAGCTCCCGAACACCGGCCAGGCCGTCCTCATCGATATCGGGGAGTCCGGGGACATCCATCCCCGGAATAAAAAAGATGTCGGCGAACGCCTTGCGCTCATCGCCCTTGCCAAGGACTACGGGAAGCAGCTCCCCTTCTCCGGCCCGGTTTATGACTCGATGAAAATCGAGGGTGGGAAGGTGATCCTGAGCTTTTTGCACGCCGATGGCGGGCTTGCGGCCAAGCCGCTGCCGGACGCCTACGATATCAAATCCGCTGCCAATGAGACAGCTCCGCTCGTCCGCAACAGCCCGGGCAGCCAGCTCGAAGGCTTCGCAATCTGCGGCGAGGATAAAAAATGGGTCTGGGCGGATGCAAAAATTGATGGAGCGAAGGTGGCCGTGTGGTCGGACAAAGTTCCGTCGCCGGCAGCCGTGCGCTATGCGTGGGCGGACAACCCGACCTGCAACCTGACCAGCGGTTCGGGCCTCCCGGCCTCCCCGTTCCGCACGGACGACTTTCCTCCAGTAACATTGAAAGGGAAATATTGAAGGCAGGCGGGCCGCCCCCAAGGCCGTGGAATCGCGGTGTGAACAACTTGGGAAAAAGTTCGGGCGCTTGCCTGCGATTATTCACAGCGGGTTTGTGAATTCCCCCGAACAGCCTGGCAGAACAAGATGACTTTGAGAGAAATCCAACTCCGGCTCGGCGAGCTAGGGACCGAGCCGGTGCGCAGCCTCGGGCAAAACTTTCTGCACGACCAGAACCTCGCCCGGTGGATCGTCGCCTGCCTCGACCTCCGCCCCGGGGATCACGTCGTCGAGATCGGCCCGGGCCTCGGCGCGCTGACCGAGTTCCTTGCGCCGCAAGATGTCCGGCTCACGCTCATAGAAAAAGACGGGTGCCTTGCGCAATATCTGAAGGAGAAATTCGAGGGTGGAACAACTGCGGTGTTCCACGCGGACGCGCTGGATTTTGATATTCGCCAGCTCTGGGGGAACGGCCCGGTGAAGGTCGTGGGAAACCTGCCCTACTACGTGTCAACCCCGCTCATCGCGCGATTCGCATCCGCCCTCTCACCCGCATCCCGCCTTGTTCTCACGCTCCAGCTCGAGCTCGCGCAGCGGCTGAATGCCGCGCCGCAGACCAAGGCATACGGGGCGATGACCGTGCGCGTCAACCGCCGGTGGCAGCCGACGTTCCTCCGCAAGCTTCCCGCCTCGGTTTTTTTCCCGGCGCCGAAAGTCGACTCCGCCGTGATCGCGCTCGACCGGCGGCCGCTGGCCGGGGTGTGCCCGCTGGATGAAACGGTCTTTGAGGCGCTCGTGCGCCGGGGGTTTTCCGAGCGCCGCAAGCAGCTCCGCAACCTCATCCCCGAGCACAAAGCGGATTGGGCTCGCCTCGTTGCCGGGCTGGGGGTTCCGGAGACCGTTCGCGCCGAGGAGCTCTCGCTCGCGCAGTGGGAATCCCTCGCCCGCATGTGCTGTCCGGCAACGGCCCAGTCAGGGGCCGAGATGTTCGATGTCGTGGATGAAAATGATCAGGTTCTCCGGGCCGAAGCGCGGGATGCCGTGCATGTGAATAACTTGCGCCACCGGGCCGTCCACATGATCCTCTACAACCGCGCGGGGGATATCCTCCTTCAAAAGCGCTCGATCTGGAAAGATCGCAACCCCGGCCTCTGGGACGCTTCCGCTGCCGGGCATGTGGACAGCGGCGAATCCTACCTCGCTGCCGCCATGCGGGAGCTGCGCGAGGAGCTCGGAGCTTCCCCGCCCGCCTTCAAGCGCATCGGGAAGCTGAGCCCTTGCGCGCAGACCGGCTGGGAGTTTATCGAGGTTTACACCGGCCTCCACGAGGGCCCGTTCTCGCCTGCGCCCCTCGAGGTCGAAACGGCCGCATTCTTCCCGGCGGACCGGATTTTCGCATGGGCCGACAGGTGCCCGGCTGACTTCAGCCCGGTTTTCCTCCTCTGCCTCGCCCTCATGCGCTCTGCTCCCGGGATGGGAATTTCCTGATAAACAGGAGATTACACGATGTTGATTGAGCCCGAAGCCAGGCGGGTGGCGGATTCCCCAGCGTAAAGAGCAGGGGCCGGCTCATCCAATTCCTCGATGCTGCGGATCGTGCGATCCAGAAGCTCGTTGATTCGGACAGCGATCTCCTCGTAGCGCCCTATTTGCGAGTTCAAACGCAACTGGATGACCTCAAACCCGAACGGCTTGTTGCGGCGCATCCATTGGGTCCGGAATGACCTGAGCAGCCGCCTCACAGCTTCGGCTATCTCAGGAACCCTTGCTCCGGCAATGACCTTGAGATCGGCCTCATTCCTCTCTGAATAGGCCTTGAGCAAATCCCGGCGGAATTCCAGCTTCAGGATCAATACCTCCACCGCCAGCTTGCCGTGGCTGACCGAGGCATTTCTGTTGTCTTCCTCCGGGAGCTCGAGATCGGAGAGCAGCTTGCGGTAATTTTTGAGGCAGAGATCCACCCAGCCGGGGTTGACGAGCGCCATGTTGTTCCAGTTGATCCCGAGCAGCGGGTCGTCCCACAGCTGCAAAGGCCCGGGAATCGTGTGGACATCGCCGGGGTATTGAATCGCTCCGAGGGCGATGTAGTTCTTGTAGCGCCCCGAGCAGATCGCCTCGAACTTCTGGGCGGCAACCCCGTCGCAGTCGCAGCCGTACGCCAGCTCCGAGGCTTTGCAAAGCCCCGCAAGCACCGAATCAAACTCGCAGTTGGCACCGTCATCGCCCCAGATGGTAAAGATCAGCTCCTGGACCTTCTCCTCAACGCAGGCCTCAATACATGGCCTGACAGTGGCTATCGACCTCCTGTGATCATACCATAGCCGGGACCAGGTCCATAGCCCGGAGGCCATCAGCGGCTCATGCCCGAGATCGCGATGCCGCCGGATCCAGTCGAGATAAAACCCCTTTTCCTTGTGGTAGTAATCCCAGTAAACCAGCTCCACCGATTTTGGGATTTTGGCTTTGACCTCATCAGGGATGACGCCGTTGGGATCGTAATAATCCAAGCTCTTGTTGCTCAGCCGGAAATACATGTCGGACCAGATCATCGGCTTGAGCTGGTGCGCCTCGCAGATTTCTACAACCCTCGCCAGGTGGCGGTTAAAAATCTCAAACGCCCGCTCGTAGCCGAACTGGTCCATAAACAAACCTCTCCCGAGGTCGTGGGTCTCGTCCATCCCGACGTGGATGCGCCGGCTGCCGAAAACCCGGCTCCAGAGCGCGATCATTTTTTCGATCAGCTGGTAGGTGCCATCCGCATCGACGCGAAGGACGCAATCGGTATCCTTGACGCCATGGTACGGCCCCCAGCGAAGGATTTGCTGGAGATGCCCCAAGGTCTGGATGCAGGCGATCATTTCAATCCCTAGCGACGCGGCGTAAGCGTCGATCTCCCTGAGCTCGTCCTCGGTGTAGGCGCCGCGCATGTATCCGAAATATGGCTCGTCCGGAAGCCGATACGTGTCCTCCGTATAAAGCATCGCCTGGTTGTATCCCATCAGCGCCAGCTGCCTCAGCCATTTCTTGAAATGCGCGACCGTCATGACCGCATTCCGGGAGCAGTCCAGCATGATGCCCAGCGACCTGAACACGGTGCCTTCCTCCGATTCAAGGCCGGATAGCAGAGTGCCGATCGCCCTCGCCGCCCCGCTGACACTGCCATATCGAACCGTGGCACCCCCGCTCTCCATCGAAACAGCTGAGCGCCCGGAGTGGTCGGATCGGATGAAACTCACCCGGACCCCGTCGCGGCCCTGCCCTTGAACTACCGGGTAAGCCTCGCCCACGGCGGTTAGCATGGAATGAAGCTCCGCAGGCGTATCCTGCCCGAGCCAGTAAATCGGCTTGGTCAACATCTTGATTTTTCGTTTGGCTTTTTTACCCGATTGAAGGAGTGCAAGCCTTCGTCAGACCCCTCGGATCCTAGAAAAAACAATTCCGGCTGACGATCATTTTTGTCTGACTTTGTGTTGTTGCGGAGGAGGCAGTTTTCTGCGTCAATTCCAGGAATGGTTCACATTGATGTTTCTTATTTGGGTTCGTTGAGGTGCGAGGCGGTGCATGGCCCGTCGGGCGCGAAGATTCGGACCGATGCCCCGGCCGACAACTGCGGCAAGGGCGAGGAGTTTTCTCCGACCGACCTGGCGGCCACATCGCTCGGGGCGTGCATGGCGACGATCATGGGGATCGCGGCCGGGCAGCATGGGATTTCTCTCGGGGACATGAAGGTCGGGGTCGACAAGGAGATGTCCGCCGACTTGCCACGCCGGATCACCAAGATAGAAGTTGCGTTCGTTATCCCGCTTCCTCCCGACCATCCGAAGCGCAAAACCCTCGAGAACGCCGCGCTGGCGTGCCCCGTCCACCACAGCCTGCATCCGGACATCGAGCAGGTCGTGCGTTTTGACTGGGTTGGGTGAGAAGATGCCGAATGTCACCAAGCTAACGACCCTTCCCGGCGGGCTGCGGGTCGCCACCTGCGAGATGCCGCACGCCCAGACGGCCTCGATGGGGATCTGGGCTTCCGTGGGCGGACGCCATGAGCCGGCGGCATGGAACGGGATCTCGCATTTCATCGAGCACATGCTTTTCAAGGGGACGGGAACGCGGTCGGCGAAGCGGATTATGCAGGAGGTCGAAGGGGTAGGTGGAGACATGAACGCCTATACCGCCGAGGAGCGGACATGCTACTACGCGACCGCTGCGGCCGAGTATTTCCCGCGGATCTGCGACGTTCTCTGCGATATCTACATCGCCCCGAGGTTCTCGAAGCGCGACATCGAGCGCGAGCGGGGGGTCATCGGCGAGGAGATCCTGATGTATCGGGACGAGCCGTCGTCGCAGGTGCAGGAGCTTCTCAACGACCTTTTCTGGCCGCGCCACCCGCTCGGGCGCCCGATCACCGGAACGCTCGAGACGATCGAATCCCTCGGGCGCGACGATTTTCTCAGCTACCGCGCGAGCCACTACCATGCCGCGAGCACGGTCGTGTCGGCTGCGGGAAAGGTCTGCCACGAGGATGTTGTCGAGCGGGTCTGCCGCCAGCTTTCTGCCCTTGGAAAAGGCCGGAGGCCGGTCGCCAAGCCTGCGCCTGCGCGGCCCTCGAAGCCCCGCTTAAAAGTCGAGGCGCGCGACGTGCAGCAGACGCAGGTCGCGCTGGCCCTGCCGGCATTCAGCCATATGGACGATCGCAGGTATGCCTTTCACCTGATGCACGTCATCCTGGGCGGTAACGCCAGCTCGCGGCTTTTCCAGGAGCTGCGCGAAAAGCGCGGCCTCTGCTACTCGGTGAGCACCCACCCGCTCACCCTCGACGACAGCGGGGCCTTCAATATCTCTGTCGGCCTCGACAGGAAGAACCTGGAAAAATCCCTACTTCTGATCCTTGAGGCATTCGAGCGGATGCGCGCGCAGCCGGTCGGCCAGGCCGAGCTGAAGCGGGCGAAAGAATACGCGGTCGGAGCGAGCCGGATGTCGCTCGAGCGGGCGTCGAGCCAGAACATGCGCCTCGGCAGCTCGGTTCTCGTTTACGGGAAAATCGTGGATCCGGAATTTGTGCACGAGAGGATTCGCGCCGTCACTGCCGAGGAGGTCCGCGAGGTTGCTCGAGCGGTCCTCGATCCCACCCGGATCGCCCTTGCGCTGGTCGGGCCATCGCCGGACGAACAGCGGCTGGCCGGGCTTCTCGGGCTATGAAATGTGCGCCCTCCGACGGGGGCCGGTCAGCCGCCGAACCGCTTTGCCAGAGGTCGCCGGATGAACAGGGATCCGCAGCCCGGCAAGCTCAGAATCTTACCCTCGGATACGTCCGCAGGTAGTCGGTGATCCCGGCGGCGAATGCCGCGCCAAATTCTTTGAGCTTCTTTTCTCCGATGCCGCTGATCGCGCCGAGCGCGTCGGTGGACTCGGGGTATTCCCTGGCCATCTGGCGGAGCGTGGCATCTCCGAAGATGACGTAGGCCGGAACTCCGCGCTCGTCGGCGAGGCGCTTGCGGAGCTTGCGCAGCGAGTCAAAGAGGGTTTCGTCGCAGGCGATTTCCCCCGCGCGGGCTGCTGGCGCGCGCTTCGCTTCCATCGGTTTGGTGAGCATGATCACATGCCGTGCGCGCAGGGTTTCGAGGCCGGTTTCCGTGAGCGCGATGGTTGGGAACTCCCCCTTCTCCTGCTCGAGGAGGCCGAGGCGGAGGAGCTCGCGCCCGATCGAGGACCATTCGGGGCGGCTCAGCTCGCGCCCAACCCCGTAGGTGCTGAGCCGGGAGTGCCCCCAGCGCCGGATTTTCTCAGTGTCCGCGCCCGTGAGGATTTCGATGAGGTGGTTGAGGCCGACCCCGAACCGGCCGCCTTGGCGGACCCGGTAGACGCAGGAGAGAAGCTTCTGGACCTGGGTTGTCGCGTTGTAGGATTCCCTCGGCGCGAGGCAGTTGTCGCAGGCGTCGCATGTCCGCGCCGGATACTCCTCGCCGAAATAGGCGAGGAGCTCGCGGCGGCGGCAGGATGCGCACTCCGCATAGTGCATCATCAGCCGGAGCTGCTGGCGCGCGATGTCCTGCTCTTTTTTGCTTTTCATCTCCTCGATGAAATAGGTCTGCTTTGCGGCATCGCCGGGATTGAAGAGGAGCAGGCAGTCGGCGGGCAGGCCGTCGCGCCCGGCCCGTCCGGTTTCCTGGTAATACCCTTCGATGTTCTTCGGCAGGTCGTGGTGGATGACCCAGCGCACGTTTGGCTTGTTGATCCCCATGCCGAAGGCGATCGTCGCGCAGATGATCCGAACCTCGTCGCGGAGGAAGAGGTCCTGGTTCGACGCCCGCTCGGTTCCGGTGAGCCCCGCGTGGTAGGGTTTCGCAGGAAACCCCCGGTCGCTGAGGCTCTCGGCAAGCCGGTCGGCGGTCGCCCGCGTCGCGCAATAGACGATCCCGCTGTCCGCCGGCCGCTTCCGCACGAATTCCGCGAGCTGCTTCCCCCCCTGGTCTTTGGGGACGACGCGATACGATAGGTTCGGGCGGTTGAAGCTCGCGACGAAGATCGCGGGGTTGATGAGGTGGAGGTGTCGGACGATGTCCTCTCGCACGCGTTCGGTGGCGGTCGCGGTCAGCGCAGAGAACGGGACGCCGGGCAGGAACTCGCGCAGGCGCGAGAGCTGCCGGTATTCCGGGCGGAAGTCGTGGCCCCACTCGGAGATGCAGTGAGCCTCGTCGATCGCCACCGCGCAGACATTCCAGCTCCGGAGGTTTTCGTGCCAGTTGTCGAGCATCAGGCGCTCGGGCGCGGCGTAGAGCAGGCGGTATTTCCCCTCGTGCAGCCCGCGCATCCGGGCCTTGGCTTCGGAGGCTTTCAGCGACGAGTTCAAAAATGTGGCTGGCACGCCTGCGGCGTCGAGCTGGTCGACCTGATCTTTCATCAGCGCGATCAGGGGCGAGACGACGACGGTCAGCCCGTCACGCAGGAGGGCGGGAAGCTGGAAGCAAAGCGACTTTCCGCCGCCGGTGGGAAGGAGGGCGAACGCGTCACGTCCGGCCAGCGATGCCTCGATGATCTCGCGCTGCAGCGGGCGGAATTCCCCGTAGCCAAAAGTTGTCTTGAGGGTTCGGAGCAGGGGGTCTGCCTTCATAGCTCCAGCACCGTCGCCGTGCCATCCTCCAGGCCTACCCCCAGCCAGGGCTTCGATTCGTGCCACGCCAGCGCGCTGATTCCGGAGTCCAGCCGGGCCCGTTTGCGCAGCACGCGCGCGCCTTGGAAGGTGAAGATCAGCACGATCCCCGTGGCGTCGCCCGTGGCCAGCTTCCCCGACCCGGAAGAAAATGCGGCGGCCGAGATATCGGCATCATGGCCGTCGAGCTGGATCGGGGTTGCTCCGTCGGGGCCGCTCTTTCCGGTGCATGGCCAGACGGTGGCGATCGGGGAGCCGCCGGTCGCGAGCTGCCGCCCGTCGCCGGAAAATGCCATCGCGCGAACCTTGGAGTCGAAGCCTTGGATGTGGAGCGGATGGTCGGTTGAAAAATCGTAAATGTGAACGCTTGGGGTCTGGTCGGCGGTGGCGAGCCATCGGCCGCACGGGCTCCATTCGGCGCGGAGGCTTGCCCCTCCCCAATCGAATCGCGCGAAGGGCTCGCCGGCTCCCAGCCGCCACATGCGCGCACCGCCCGCGCCGACGACCGCGACACGGGAGGAGTCGCGCGGATTCCAAGCAAAATCCGACACGGCGGCAGGAAGCTCTGGCAGGCCTTGCGCGGGGCGGCCGCCGCCGTCGAAGACGAGCAGGCTCTTCCCCTGCCCGGCAGCCAGAAATCTTCCGTCTGCGCTTGGCTTGACGCGCTCGATCATCCCGCGGGCGGAGTGGATTTCGCGGCCCGCGAGGCAGATTCGCCCGTCGAACCCGCACGTGGCCAGGTGCCCGCCAAGCCAGGCGGAGCTGCCATTTCCGATCCCATGGCCGGGATGGACTGCGACGTCGCGGCGCTCGATATCGAGCACGAGGATGCCGCCTGTCGCGGGGGTCGCTGCGAGAAGGTCGCCTCCCCAGCAGACGTGCAGGATGTTGTCCTCCGCCCGGGCCGAGCCGAGCTGCTTCATGCGAGGCAGCTCCGGAAGCCTGCGATCAGGGCCTCCCGGTCGAGGTGGCGCCCGATGAATACCAGCCGGTTCCTGCGCGGGCGATCCCCCCAGGGCCCGCCGTTTGCCGCGTCCATGATCATGTGCACCCCCTGAAAGATCATCCGGTCGGGGCTGCCTTTCAGCGCGAAGACCCCCTTCATGCGAAAGATGTCCGCCCCCTGTTCTCGAACGGTTGTCGAGAGCCACTCATCGAGCATTTTTGTGTCGCAGTCCCCATCGGCTTCGATCCCCACGCTCGTCACGTTGTCCGAGTGGTGGTGGCGATGCCCGGCCTCGAGGAAATGCGGGTCCACCTCCATGGCATGCCCGAGGTTGAAGCCGCCGACATCGAGGACCTTCGGGATTTCGATCCCGGCATTTGTCGTCCTGTGGATCTTCGCCAGCGCATTGATCGAGCGGATCCGCGCCTCGAGCGAGGCGAGGGCCTCCGCCCCGGCGAGGTCGCACTTGTTGAGAAGAACGACATCCGCGAACGCGATCTGCTCGCGCGCCTGGTCGCTGCCGTCGAGGTGAAGCAAGATGTGCTTCGCATCCACGAGCGTCACCACCGCGTTCACAAACAGCTTCTCCCGCATCTCCTCATCCGCAAAAAACGTTTGCACGACCGGGCCGGGATCTGCGAGCCCGGTCGTCTCGATCAGGATATGGTCGAACTTCTCCCGCCGCTTCATGAGGTTGCCAAGGATCCGGATCAGGTCGCCGCGAACGGAGCAGCAGATGCACCCGTTGTTCATCTCGAAGATCTCCTCGTCCGCATGGATCACCAGCTCCTGGTCCACCCCGACCTCACCAAACTCGTTCTCGATCACGGCAATCCGCAGCCCGTGCTCCTCGGTCAAAATGCGGTTCAGCAAGGTCGTCTTCCCGGCCCCCAAAAAACCGGTCAAAATTGTTACGGGCGTTTGATCCACCACGCTAAACAATCCCGCCCTGCGGCAGATGCAAGAAAAACTCCTGAAAACATGGGTGCGGCCAGGGCTGGACTTTTCTGCGCCGGCTGGAACCTGCTGTCGGCAGATGCCCTTGATCGGGCCTTCAGCGCCGCGGCGTTGTCGGCCCGGCGAGTGCGGGCACCTGGGCGGCCACCTCGACGGGGGTCCCGATTTTTGCCAGCTCGAAAAGCTGCTGGGCGACCCCGCGCTGGAGGCGGATGCAGCCGTGCGAGGCCGGGCGGCCGGGAACGTAGCCGATATGCATTCCGACCCCGGTGTCGGTGAGGCGCATCCAGTAGGGCATCTTGGCTCCAGAGAAGGTCGCGCCTTCTGGCGGCACGTCCGTGCGGGCATCCGCATTGGATACAAGGACGGTGCCTGCGGCATCAACAATCTTTCCGTAGAGGTTCGAGGAATAATCTTTTTGCTTGCTCAGGATCCGAAATTTTCCTGGCGGGGTCGGGTGCGATGACTTTCCGGTCGCCACCGGGAAATCCATTGCGACCAGGGTGTCCACGAGGAGCAGGCCGCGCTGCTCGGAGAGCGAGATCTCGACGGAGATGTTGTCCTTCGTCGCCCGGGAAATAATTTCCTCATCCCGATAGGTTTTCGACTTCCATCCGGGCTTCGCCCTCCAGGTGGCATGCGCCACGCGGGCCTCCTCGCGCGCGGCCTCCAGCCGCTTTTCCTCCGCGCGCTTTTCCAGCGCGGCGCACGAGGACATGACGGCTGCCGCCGCCACGAGGGCCGCGCACCGTGCCGCCAAACGCGCCAGCCCGCCCCTGCCGGGCTGGCTGCATCCGAAATATGCTTTTGCGGGCGGGGGCATCAGGCGGGGGATCATTGATGATGAGATGCCATGGCCGACGGCTCGCCGCAATACGAAAGATTTCCGGAAGCTATTTTGATTTCCCCTGGCTGGCCACGGCGTTCATGGCGGCGGCGATCGCCTCCTGGTCGCCCAGGTAGTAGTGCCTGAGCGGCTTCAGGTTGGCGTCGAGCTCATAGACGAGGGGGACGCCTGTCGGGATGTTGAGGCCGATGATCTCTGCGTCCGAGATGCTGTCCAGATACTTGACGAGCGCGCGGAGGCTGTTGCCATGGGCGGCGATGATGACGCGCTTCCCGGATTTGACCATCGGGGCAATCTTCTCGTGCCAGAGCGGGAGGACGCGTGCGACCGTGTCCTTGAGGCACTCGGTGAGCGGGAGGTTTTCGATCCCGGCATAGCGCGGGTCGTGCCCAGGCCAGCGCTCGTCGGATTTTTCGAGCGGCGGCGGGGGGACGTCGTAGCTGCGGCGCCAGATGAGGACCTGCTCGTCGCCGTATTTGGCGGCGGTTTCGGCCTTGTTGAGCCCTTGGAGGGTGCCGTAGTGGCGCTCGTTGAGGCGCCAGTCCTTTTCGATGGGGATCCAGACGATGTCGAGCTCCTGGAGGACTGACCAGAGGGTGTTGAGGGCGCGCTTCTGGAGCGAGGAGTAGGCGATGTCAAACGAGAAGCCCTCGCTTTTCAGAAGCTCGCCGGCAGCTTTCGCTTCGGCACGCCCTTTTTCGCTGAGCTCGACATCGGTCCACCCAGTGAACCGGTTTTCTTTGTTCCAGGTGCTTTCGCCGTGGCGGATGAGAACGAGTTGATACATGATTTACAAATGTGTGAGGATCGGTTTATACATGCAGTCGTCTGGGATTGGCAAGAAACCGCTTCATGACATTCAGCGCGATTACCTTCAACATGCAAAACGGCCAGCCTTGGGATGAGGCGGAGCCGGACGATACCAGGGTGGACTTGGAGGGGACGTGCGCCTTTCTCGCCTCGCAGGATGCCGACATCGTTTTTTTGCAGGAGGTCGAGCGGGGGTTTGAAGGTGGCGGGCAGATCGACCCGCCTCCGCATTACAGCCTGGTTCGCGAGCGCCTGCGCGGCTACGACTCGACGTTCTCGTATCCGTCCCCGAACGATACGGAAATCCCGTTCGGGCTCGGGCTCGCGATTTTCAGCAAGACGAAGCTCCGGGATTTTCAGAGGACCGACCTTCCTGCGGCTGCGATGGATTTTGAGTATGGCGGGCAGAAGCGGAAGCCGTCGAAGCGCCTGCTGATCGAGGCGTCCACGGTCATCCACGGCCGCCAGGTGAGGCTGCTGAATACCCACCTGCAGGCATTTTTCATGATTGGAGCATCGAGCTCTGGACACCCCGCTCAGCGGGACATCGTGGAGGCGGCCATGCGCGTCCAGCAGGGCCCGGCGATCGTCGCGGGCGACTTGAATAGCGCGCCAGGGGAGGGGGTCATCGAGCAGTTTGCCACCGCAGGCTTCCAAACCGTCCAAAACGATCAAGTCACCTGGCGGCGGAAGCCGTTCGTCCTCGACCACCTGTTTTATAATTCCCCCCTCCGCGTCGTGAGCCATGCCGTGATCCCGACCCTCTGCTCCGACCACCATGCGGTGCGCGCGGAGTTCGCGTTCGCCGGATGAAGCTGGTCTCGTGGAACGTCAACGGCCTCCGCTCGATCCTGGGCAAGGGGGACGCCCTCGCCCGCGCAGGCGCCGACGTCCTCTGCCTGCAGGAGATCAAGGCCCGCCCGGAGCAGGTGGACCACGCGTTTGACGGATACCATGTTTTCTGGAACCCCGCGCAAAGGCCGGGGTACTCGGGGACGGCGATCCTGTCGCGCGAAATGCCGCTCTCGGTCGCCAACGGGATCGGGCGCAGCGAGCATGACGCCGAAGGGCGCGTGATCACTGCGGAATTCCAGGGGTTCTTCGTCGTCAACGTCTACACCCCGAACTCGCAGCGCGAGCTCGGCCGACTGGCTTACCGGACGCGCGAATGGACTCCCGCCTTCATCGGCTTCCTCTCGGACCTCCAGCGCAGGAAGCCGGTGATTTTTTGCGGTGACATGAATGTCGCCCACCGCGAGATCGACCTTGCCCGCCCGAAGGCGAACGCCAGGACCGCCGGGTTTACGATCGAGGAGCGCGAGGCGTTCGATCGCGTGCTGGACGCCGGGTTCGTCGATTCCTTCCGCGAATTTGAAAAGGGTGGCGGCCATTACACCTGGTGGAGCTACCAGGGCTCCGCGCGGGCGCGCAATATCGGGTGGCGGATTGATTACGTCTGCGTCTCCGAATCCCTTCGCCCCTCGCTCCGCTCGGCTTTCATCCAGCCCGAGGTCGGAGGCAGCGACCACTGCCCGGTCGGGATAGAGATCTAGCCGGCCGGCTACGATTCCCCCCCGGATCTCTCTTGACCGCAGAAGCTTTTCTAATAGCTTCCAGCAGCAATGAGCAAAAATCATACTCCTACGGTTTTCGCTGCCATTTTTTCGCTTTTTGCGATGGCTGCGCATGCGCAGCAGGATGTTTCCGCTCCGAATGCGGAGTTGCTCCTGCGCGAGATCGAGGCGATGGAGGGGAAGCAGAAGGAGGCGAAATTGCAGGAGAAAAAAGCGCTGCTTGGCGCGATCCTGTCCGCTGCGGCGAGCGGCTCCTCCGCAGCGAGCTTTTACGAGAAGGCCGTGGAGGAGGTGCAATTCAAAGGGAAGAAGGACAAGGTCGTTGCATTTCTGGATTGGAAGAAGGCGAACGCCGACCTGATGCGCTCGAAGGAGATGCAGGCCGCGCTTCTGCTGCATCTGAAATACCTTTCCCTGGCCCTGCAGCGCAAAGGCATGGAGCATCCCGAGACGATGATCCCGGGCCTGATGGCCTATGTGAATGATCTCGTGGCGGCGGATAAGGTGTTCGCTGACCAGAAGCAAAAGCCAAACGAGCAGAGGAACCTCCTCGACCAGCCGCTTGCCCAGTCGGTTTTTTCTCAGTGGCTGAAGCTCGATCAATGGCTTCCGGAAGCCAAAGTGTGGGAGCCCAAGCCCGGGGATTTGGCCGGGATTTTGGAGAAAAATGTGCGCCCGCTTCTTCGGGAGAAGAAGGATCCGCAGCTCCTGCAGACATGGGACATGCAGCTGAATATCGAGGCCGGGCGGATCACCGAAGCGCGCTCGGAGTATCAGATCGAAAAATTTAATTCGTCCACCCGGCCGACGCTCCTCTTCAAGCGCGCGCAGGACATGGTGGTGCTCGGGCAGCCGAACCGCGGGGTCGCGGAGATGGTGGCCGTGCTGCGGGCGAACCCGTCGCACCCGGATTTTGCGGCCTGGCTGGCTGCGGTGCGCGCGCTGCTCAGTCCTCCTGCGGACCAAACATCTCCTCAATGAGCTTGGCGTAGCGGGCGCTGATGACGTGGCGCTTGAGCTTGAACGTGCTGGTCAGCTCATCGCCGACATCGAAAGTGCGCGGCACGAACCGCCATGCTGCAATCCGCTCGAAGGGCTTGAACCCGGCCTCGAATCCGATGAGCCTTCGGATCTCGGCGTCCATCAGCCGGTGGGCGTCCTCGCGCTCGATCAGGCCCTCGCGATCCGGCCGGTCGAGCCCGGCCGCCCGGCATCCGTCGAGCGAGGGCACGATCAGGGCCCCGAGCGCCCTTTGGTCCTGCCCGACCACCATGCACTGCTCGATGAGCGGGGAGCCGGTGAGCCTCGCCTCGATCGGAACCGGCTCCACGTTTTCTCCGCTGAGCAGGACGATGGTATCCTTCGTCCTGCCAAGGATTTTGAGGCATCCGTTGAACGTGACCATGCCGATGTCTCCGGTATTCATCCACCCGTCGCGCAGCACGTGGGCCGTCCCCTCGGGGTCTTTGTAGTAGCCCTTCATCACCTGCGGCCCGCGCACATGGATCTCGCCGCGCCGCCCGCGCCCGCGCCGCCAGGCGCACGGGTAGAGGATGTCGCCGGTGTGAAGGTCGACGATCCGGATTTCCGTGTTCGGGTATGGCGGCCCGACCGTTCCGATGACAAGGTTTCCCCAGGTGCGCACGGCAAGCACCGGAGCCGTCTCGGTCATCCCGTAGCCCTCGAGTACCGGGATTCCGATAAAATTAAAAAACTCGTCCACATGCGGCTGGAGGGCACCGCCGCCCGAGATCGTTCCCCGGAACTCCCCGCCAACGATCGCTCGGAGCTTCGAGAGGACCAGCTGGTCGAGGAGCTTCAGGGGGATCGCCGAGAGCAGCCACGCGGCAGCGTGCGCGGCCGCCAGCCGGAGGGTTTCCGCCGGCCGCCGGCCGTGCATGTCCAGCTGCTGGCCAAGAAAAAACCTCTCCGCCCGGCGGACCCTCCGCGCGCACGCATAGGCCACGCGGAAAAGCGCCCGGCGCGGGGCGGATGATGCTCCCACGTTTCCAAGGATTTTTTTGTAGAGGCTTTCCCAGAGCCGTGGGGCGGACGCCATGAGCGTCGGGCGGACGACCCGGAGGTCCTCGGCGATCGCGCGGAGGCTGGTGTAGTGAGTGCAGGCCCCCATCGCGATGGAGACCATCTCGAAGATCCGCTCGTAGCTGTGCCAGACAGGAAGGATTGAGAGCATCCGGTCGCCTGGCTCGATGTCGAACGGAAGGCTCGCGATCTGCGAGCACATGTTCGCGTGCGTCAGTTGCACGCCCTTTGGCGTGCCGGTGGTGCCGGACGTATAAATGATCGTGAAGAGGTCTTCCGGGCGCACTGCCGCTGCGCGATCGAGAGCTGTCCGGTCGCCTTCCGCCCGCCTCCGCCTGCCCTCCGCAATCATATCCTCGAGCCGCAATACCCCACGCGGGGGTTCCCCGCCAGAGGACATCAGGATGGTTTTTTCCACCCGCTTGAGCCGGTGGTGGCAGCGCTGGAGCTTTTCGAGGGTGGTCAGGTTCTCGACGAAGACGACCCGCACGTCGGCATGGTTCAGGATATAAATGATCTCATCGTCCGTGCTGTCGGTCCCGCGCGGGACATCCGCCGCCCCGGCCAGCAGGATCCCGTAGTCGCAGAGGATCCACTCGAGGCGGTTGTCCGAGATGATGCCGACATGGTCGCGCGCATGCACCCCGGAAGCCGCGAGCGCCGTTGCCAGGTCCAGCCCGGTTTCGTAGAGCTCGAGGAAGCTGGTCGGGACAAATTTTCCCGAGGCGTCTTTCCTCGCGAATGCGGGGAGGTGCCCGAAGCGCTGGGCCGCTCCGGCATAGACTTCGGTGAGGGTGGGGGCAATGATGCGGGACACGGGCATGGATGCCGAGCCAGAAGAATCGTTTCCCCTCGCTTGCGCAACCAGAAATCCTTGCTATGCTTATGGCCTTATGAAATCCATCCTGACCCTCCTCGCGGTTGCCTTCATTGCTTCTTTCGGATTTGCCGGCTGCAGCTCCACCGGCAAATGCCCGATGACGAAGAACTGTCCAGTGACCAAGAACTGCCCGATGACAAAGACTTGCCCGATGACAAAGAAGTGCTGCGCGAGCAAATCGGCCTGCTGCACCGCCTCCGCCGCCAGCTGCCCGAAGAAGTCCGCCAAGAGCCCTTCCCAGCAGTAGAAGATCTTCCGGACTGTCCGCCGGACGCCCGCACCTCTGGCGGGCGATCCGGCTCCCGGGAGGCCTGCCGCGTCAGGAAATGGCGAGGCGCTTGGCCAGGAGCTCGCCCAGGTGGGCGCGCAGCTTGGGATCTCCGATTTTTTCGAGCAGGGAGCTGAAGAACCCGTGGACGAGCAGGCGCTGGCCGGCATCGCGCCGGATCCCTCTGGCCTGCATGTAAAAGAGCTCTTCCAGGCTCACCGGGCCTGTCGTTGCGCCGTGCGAGCATCGGACTTCGTCGTTGAGGATTTCGAGGCCCGGCATCGAGTGGGGGTCGGCATCGTCGCTGAGGATGAGATTTTTGACCTTCTGGTAGGCATCCGTGCCCTTCGCTCCGGGCTGGACCTTGATCAGCCCGGCGAAGATCGAGCGCGCCTTGCCGTCTAGCGCGTTCAGGTAGAGCAGGTCGCTGGTGGCATGGGGGGCGACGTGATCCTGGAGCGTCCGCTGATCAATTTCGCGGGTTCCTTCCATCGGATTGATCGAATACATCTCGCTTCGCGCCCCCTCGTCAACGAGCCGGCTCATGCTCTCGCTGCGGACAAACCCGCCGCCGAAGTTTGCTGTGAGCGCGGTGCTGAGCGCCCTGCGGCCGACGGTTGTCGAGCTCAGGTGGAGCGCCAGCGAGCTGTGCGACCAGTCCTGCACGGCGATATAGGTGAGCTTTGCTCCTGCGCCCAGGTGGAGGTCGCTGACCCCGCAGGCGAACGCCCGATGGCCGTCGATGCTCTGGAACCGGTCCACGACAGTGACCCGGCTATTCCCGCCGCAGACGATGAGCGTGTGCGGATAGACCGATGCCCGGTCGCCCTCGACCCAGTGGAAAATCTCGACCGGAAGCTCAACCTCCGTATCCGCCGGGACGTAAAGAAATGTCCCTCCCGAGACGCGCGCCTTGTGCAGCGCCGCATATTTGTGCGAGCCGAGTCCGGCTGGCTGCGCCATAAAGAATTCCTCAAAGAGCGCCGCGTGCTCGAGCGCGGCGGCCTCGAGGGTTGTGAAGATCACGCCGCCCGGAAGCATTGGCTTGCCCACATCGAGCAGCCTGCCGTTCCCGAAAACCATCTTCGCGGAAACCTCCGCGAGCCCCTGAGATGCCGCGATCGCCCGCCCTTCGTCGGATACCGCACCGGCGGGAACAAACTCCGAGAGGTCGAGCGCCGAGAGGTTCGCAAACCTCCACGCCTCGTCCTTGCGCGCCGGTGCCGGCGCCGCCTCGTATTCGCCAAGCGCTGCCGCCCGGTCGCCACCCCAAGTCCCCCCGCCTGCCACATCATGAGAAATCTTCATCGTGATAAAAAAACTCTGAGGCCGGGTCAGCCGACCGACCCCTCCATTTCGAGGTCGATCAGGCGCTTGAGCTCGACCGAGTATTCCATCGGGAACTGTTGGACGAGATCGTTGACGAACCCGTTGACCGCGAGGCTCATCGCCGCGGCTTTCGGGATCCCTCGCTGCTGCATGTAGAAGATCTGCTCGGCGCTGATCTTGCTGACCGACGCCTCGTGCTGGCAGGAGTTTTCCTTGCCTCGGACGGAGATCGCCGGATACGTATCCGTGCGGCTGCCTTCGTTGATGAGGAGCGCGTCGCACTCCGTATTGTTCTTGCAGCCTTTGAGGTGGCTGCCGATCTGGACGAGCCCGCGGTAGGTGCTGCGGCCTTTGCCGAGGCTGATGCTCTTCGAGACGATGTTGCTCGTCGTCTCGTCGGCGGCGTGCACCATCTTTGCTCCCGTATCCTGGTGCTGCCCGTCGCCTGCGAGCGCGATCGAGATTACCTCGCCGCGCGCCTTGCGCCCCTTCATAATCACGCCCGGATACTTCATCGTCAGGCGCGAGCCGATGTTGCAGTCAATCCACTTGATCTCCGCCTCCTCGTGCGCCAGCCCGCGCTTGGTGACCAGGTTGAAGACGTTCCCCGACCAGTTTTGGACGGTGATATACTGGATCTTTGCGCCCTTCATCGCGACGAGTTCGACGACCGCGCTGTGCAGGGTGGCGGTCTCAAACTTCGGGGCCGTGCAGCCCTCCATATATGTGAGCTCGCTGCCCTCGTCCGCGATGATGAGCGTGCGCTCGAACTGCCCGAAATTCTCGGCGTTGATCCGGAAATACGCCTGGAGCGGGTGCTTCACCTTCACGCCCGGTGGCACGTAGATGAACGATCCGCCGGAGAAGACCGCGCTGTTCAGGGCGCTGAACTTGTTGTCCCCGGTAGGGATCACCTTCCCAAACCACCTCCGGAAAATTTCCGGGTGCTTGTGGAGCCCTTCGGTGGAGCCGACAAAGATCACCCCCTGGTCGCCGACGGCTGCCTTGATGTTCGAATACGCCGACTCGCTATCGAACTGCGCCTCGACCCCCGCAAGGTATTTTCTCTCCTGCTCGGGGATGCCGAGCCGCTCGAACGTCTTCTTCACCTCGTCCGGAACATCGTCCCACGAGCGCTTCGGCTGCGTCCCCTGGGATAGGTAGTAGCGGATGTTATCAAAAACGATGCTCTTGAGGTCCGGGCTTGCCCAGTGGGTTGGCAGCGGCATGGCCTCGAATTTCCGCAGCGCGTCCTTGCGGAACTTCCGGATCCAATCCGGGTCGTCCTTCACATCGCAGATGTAGTCGATCGTCCGCTCGTTGAGCCCGAGCCCGGCGTCGAACTCGTAGCTGACATCGTAGCGGAAGTCGCCGCGCGAGCGGTCGATATCCAGATCCGGCTTGGTTTCTGTGCTCATCGGGGAGTCAGGCGAGAAGCCCCTTTTCGACCCAGTCGTATCCTTCGGCCTCCAGCTTGAGCGCCAGGTCCTTCTCCCCGCTGATGACGATCCGCCCGTCAACCATCACGTGGACGACATCGGGCACGATGTAGTTCAGGAGCCTCTGGTAGTGGGTGATGACGAGAAACCCGCGGGCCGGCGAGCGCAGCGCGTTCACCCCGTCGGACACGATCTTGAGCGCGTCGATGTCCAGCCCGCTGTCTGTCTCGTCGAGCACTGCGTATTTCGGCTCGAGCATCGCCAGCTGCAGGATCTCGCAACGCTTTTTCTCGCCGCCGGAAAACCCTTCGTTGACCGCGCGGGACGTGAAGTTCCTCGGGATCTTGAGCTCGTCCATCTTGGCATAGAGCTCGCCGTAGTATTCGACCGCATCGAGATCCTCGCTCTCGGAAAGCCGGGCCTGCCGCGCCGCCCGGATGAAGTTCGCAATCGTCACCCCGGGAACCTCCATCGGATACTGGAACGCCACGAACAGGCCGGCCCTCGCGCGGTCGTCCGGCTCCGCCATCTCGAAAAGCGGCTGCCCGTCAAGCGTCACCGAGCCCCCCGTCACCTCGTAGTCCGGATGCCCGGCCATCACTTTCGCCAGCGTGCTCTTCCCGGATCCGTTTTTTCCCATGATCGCATGCACCTCGCCTTGCGGGATTTCCAGATTCAGGCCGCGGAGGATCTCGCGATCTCCGATGTTCGCATGCAGGTTTTCGATTTTCAGTGACATGGTGGGTAAGAAAAACTTCAGGTGTTGCAGGTCGGGCAGAGCCCTCGAAGCGTGATCTCCGAGTGGGTGATGACGAAACCCGGAGGGAGGCTCCAGGGCTTTTCGGAGCGGCTGCCGCTGGCAAGCGGCACATCCGTGACCTTGTCGCAGCGCTCGCAGATGAAATGCCCGTGCTCCAGGAGGTTCGGGCAATACCTCGTCGCCTCGCGGTCCACGTTCACCTGCTTCGCCAGCCCGCAGTCCACCAGCGTCTCCAGGCAGTTGTAAACCGTCGCCAGCGAGATCGTGGGCATCTTCCGCTTCGCCCTCGAAAAAACTTCAGTCGCCGTCGGGTGGTCGCGCTCAGCCAGCAGCACCTCATAGACTTCCCGCCGCTGCGGAGTCAGCCGATGCCCGCTGTGGCTGATCGTCTCCTCGTATCCCGTCTGTGTCGCCGTTCGCTTCGACATGGCACGCAACCTAGTGCGAACAGATCTTCCAATCAAGAACTATTCTAAATAAAATGTTTTCCGGCCTTTTTCCTGCAACGCGCCTGCGTTTTGTGGGTGCAGGCCCGCACCGAGCCAGAACAGCAGTTTCTGGCATGAGGCCGGTGCCTCAGAAGCAGAGCGACGGAGCTCTGCGAGGCTGCCTTTTTCAGTATCGGGCCGGCGGGATTCGAACCCGCGACCTCCTGCACCCGAGGCAGGCGCTCTACCAAGCTGAGCCACGGCCCGATGTGCTGAATCAAGTGGGAGCTACTTTGCACGGCTGAAACTCCGTGGCAAGGAAATAAAGATTCCTTCAGCGCGCGCCTGCACTGTCGGGAAAGAGGAGCCTCTCACTCGGCCGCCGCTCCCAGAAAGATCTCCCGCACTTTGCCGTCCTGAAAATAGAAAATCATTCCGCCGTAAATGGAACCGGCCACGAAGCTTCCGCTGGATTTGCTGTCCTCATGGTTCCAGAGTGCTCTGTAGGCTTTCCGGACCTCCTGCTCGGAGCTCCCGATCCGGATTCCTCTTTTTGTCGTGAAAGTGGATGGAGCCATGAGGGTGATGGACTCAATCGCCTTCGTTCCTCCCCGCTTCTCCGAAACCATTCCGAGATTCAGCCCGCAGGCGGCGCAACGCCATGTTTGGTGATACTCACCGTCAGCACCCCAGAGATTTTCGGATCCCCGTTTCAGATCACAAGGGAGGGCCTTCTTCAGATCCCCTCCAGAGAGACCAATGCGCAGGGTGCCAATCCGTTCCTCCGTAAGAATATTGGAATTCGGTGAGGCAAAACCCACTCCAGACAGAAATCCCAGAAGCAGGAGGACGGTTGAAGTTTGCCTCGTCAGCAGAATTTGTGTGAGCAAGGTGGCTCTGGCAGCTTTGCAAGTGCATGATAAAGAACGAGCTTAATTATCTCGGAAGAGCGGTGTCCATAGCCATTGGCAAGCGAAACACGGGCTTTA
>Ga0194058_10000193_pt1 | contig 26834 bp, 16 predicted proteins | sample SepL4417m_MetaG_FD_155490 | JGI IMG/M metagenome (GOLD analysis project Ga0194058, IMG submission 155490) | Anoxic zone freshwater microbial communities from boreal shield lake in IISD Experimental Lakes Area, Ontario, Canada - Sep2016-L442-17m | ecosystem: Environmental > Aquatic > Freshwater... | reverse complement strand
ATCTTGTCGCGCTTTTTTTTGAGCCTCTCATCCGTTCCGGACGCGGCGGCCATGGGAAGGGGAAAAACAAGCACGGCCGCAGCTCCCAGCAAACGATTGTTAAGGTGCCAGTCGGCACGATCATTTCCCGCGCGGGGCAGCACCACGGGGATCCCATCGAGGAGGAGCCGATCGCCGACCTCACAGAGAACGCTCAGCAGTTCCTCCTTTGCAAGGGCGGGGATGGAGGGAAGGGCAATACCCACTTCAAAAGCTCGACAAACCGTGTGCCTAGACAGCACACCAAAGGATTCCCGGGAGAAGAAGGCTGGTTTTCTCTCGAGCTCCGCACCATCGCCGACATCGGCCTCGTCGGCTATCCCAATGCTGGAAAATCGACCCTCCTTGGTGCCATCTCGGCCGCGCATCCCAAGACCGCCCCTTATCCCTTCACCACACTCCACCCAGTCATCGGCGTTGTGGACCTCCCGGAATATCGCAGAATCACGGTCGCTGATATTCCCGGCCTCATCGAGGGCGCCCACGAAAATAAAGGCCTGGGCCACGAGTTCCTCCGACATATCGTCCGTTGCAAAATGCTCCTCTTTGTCCTCGATATGGCCGGAAGTGAAGGGCGCTGCCCGATCTCCGATTACCAGTCCCTTCGCAAGGAACTTAAACGATACGACCCAACTCTCCTGAAAAGGCCATTCGCAGCGATCGCGAACAAGGCGGACATCGCGAGCTTCACTGAGAACGTTCGGGCGTTCCGCGCGAAATTTCCCAAAGTTCGCCTCATCGAGATTTCAGCATTGGAGAAGTCGGGGCTTGAGGAAATCTTTCGCGATATTTCTCTTTAGATTTTTTGGAATCATGAGGCGGAAGGTTTTCATCCACTCAAAATAATGATGCAACCTGCTACTCAGGATCATGTTGATTTGTGAATTTACTTCTTTTTGTTTACTGGATTCTTTTTTTCCGAGACCGTTTTTCTGAGGCTTCCTGATGTCTGTGGGGCTCATGGGGTAGTGAGGTGGGAGGTATTGGGAAGGTTCGCTCCTGCCCTTGGCCCCAGCGCAGGACCAGCGTGAACGGGCGGTTGGTTTGAGCGACCTCTAGCACCGGTTCGGCGTCGGCGTTTGCTCGTGCGGACACGATCAGGTCGGTATCCACATCGCCAAAGGCGAAGCGGCGGCAACCGCATCGGCCGGTGCTGGCTAGGTTCCATTGCAGCGTGCGGCTTGGAGCATCGGGACGGAGCCCGATGCCGTGTTCGATGAAAGTGGCGATGACCGGATAAGCGCCCCACCCGGCAAAATCGCTTCTCGCATTTTTTCCGGGGTCGTGCGGGTTGTGCCCCTGGCCGGGCGAGAGTTCCTCGGGTGCGAAATACTCCCATACCGTGCCGGTTTTTTCGAAAACCTTGACTCCAGTCTCCCAATAGTTGCGGCCGATTTTTCCAGCCAGCTCCGCCCTGCCTGCGGCTTCCAAGCCCTCGGTGACCATCGCATTGGTGTATGGCCATACGCCGCCCAGGTAATATTCGCCCATCGGCACGTAATCGGCCTCGTCGGCAGCCAGCGAAGGCACGCGGACCGGACGGTTGAATGTGGCCGGGTTCTCGAGCTGTGCGACCAGTCCGGCAATCTGCTCCGCCGTGGGAATTTCGGCATGCAGCGGGGCAAAGCCCATCACCGTTTTGATCTGGGTCAAATTCCCGTCGAGCCGGAGGTCGTGGAACATTCCGGTTTTCGGGTTCCACATCGCCCGGCGCACGATCTCTGCGCGGATCTCGGCCTGATTGCGGTAGGCCTGCGCCTTGGCCGGGGTGTTTAGCACGTCGGCCATATCGGCCAGCACCCGCGCGAACTTCACCATTTGCGAGGAGATATCCACCCCGTAGCCGAGCTGCAAATTGCGCGGGCTGTTATCCATCCCCGCCCAGTCGGTGATGAAGAGTCCGTTGCGGTCCTGCAGGTAAACCTCGAAGGCGCGGTAAAGACTTTCCAAGGGTCTGAAAACCCGTTCGAGGCGGGACGCATCTCCTGTGATTTTGTAGTTCAGCCACTCCGCCCAGTGAAACTTGTGATCGGTGTAGCCGTCCACCCGGCAATGCGCGGGCGGGTGCGTGGCCAGCGTCGGCCGGCTCCACTTGTAAGATCGCACGCGCGACCAGTCGCCGTGGTAGTGCTCCCAGGGGTTCTCCAGCCGCACGCTCATCGGGTCGCCTTCGTCGTTCGGCCAGAAATCCTGCCCGGTATGCTGGTTGATCTCCCGGCAGATCTCGCCCGTGTCGTGCTGGCAGGCGTAGAAGTTGTCCAGCGTCTCGATGGCAGAAAATACGCGGTGGCCGAACCGGCCGAACATCGTCATCATCGCCGAATCGTGGGCGAAGAGGTCGTCGTAAAAGTCGAAGTACAGGTGGTTGCTCACCAGCCCGCTGCCCGCCGCCGGCGAACGCATCGCCCGGATCGCCAGCTCCCAGCCCTTCCAGTAGGCATCCACCGCCGCCGGCCAAGCATCATAAACCGGATCGGGTAATTTTTCCCGCGCCCATGCCCAGCCGACCAGAGGGTGGCCGTCCCATTCTTTTTTGTCAAAATACAACCCTCTGGAATTTCGCGTGGGGAGATCAGCTTGATTTCCTTGCATGGAGATAAAAGGAGTTCAGCAGCGAGCACCTGTCGGAAGGCGTGGACGCGGCTTTTTTTGCGCTTTCGAGGTCTCCGACCACCCAGATGTTTTTCTTCGCCCGCGTGACTGCGGTGTAAAGGAGCTCGCGCTTGGCCAGCGGGCTTTCCTCGCGCGGCAAAATCGCCAGGACATCGTCATATTCACTTCCTTGGGAACGATGGATCGTGATCGCCCACGCCGGGCTGAAGTCCGGGAGCTTCGCGAGCGGAAATTGATCCAGGCCCCCGTGGCCGGATGGAAAATAGGCGGTGCTGCGACCGTCCGCATCCTGGTGGATCACACCGACCGAGCCGTTGCGCAGCCCGGTCCCGGGATCGTTTCGGTTGATGATCACCGGCTGGTTCCGGATCTGTCCGCGCCTCGAAAAAAATGTTTGGATCTCGTCGCTGGTCGCGCGGGATCCGACAAAGAATTGTCGTTGGGCCGTGAGGATGCAGATTTTCTCCAGCGCCTCGAGGGCATCACCCGGACTGCCTGCGGTGGCGACATTTTCCAAGGCAACCTGGATCCTATCGGGATATTCGGAGAACGTCAGCCAGCCCCCGTGGGTTTCGATCCAGGAAACCCCGTTGGCGGAAGCGGTCCCGCGACAGCGCTGCAGAAGTTCGGCCACGGCCTCGCCATCGCCTTCTTGCAACGCTTGCGCGAGGGTTTGGATGTCCGGACATCCCAAGAACCGGCGCGCTTCTGTCAGGTGGATGTGCGCGGAATCGAGCGGCGGCCGCGCCGCAGCCTGGGCCACTTCCGCAAAGACGTTCCCCTGACCGACGCTCTCGAGCTGGTTCGGGTCGCCGAGAAGAACCAGGCGTCCCGTTGGCGGGAAAAAGTTCATGACCGCCCGCCAGAGGTGGATGTCGATCATCGAGCACTCATCAAGGATCAAAACTGCAGGCGCGTTGCCCGCGCGGCAGGATTCGGTGCCGGGGTTGTATCCCAACAGCGCGTGGAGGGTCGAGCATCCCACCGCTTTGAGCGCCTCGGCCGTGCCGGCAAATGTGGCGGGAAGCTTTGCCAGCGAGTCTGCAACCGCGCGGCCCATGCGCTGGGCGGCCTTTCCGGTGGGCGCCGCCAACCGGATCGCCGATGCGGGAGTTCCGCTTTGGACGAGCAATGCGAGAATGCGGGCGAGGACATAGGTTTTTCCCGTGCCAGGCCCGCCGGTGATCAGGGCCAGGTTTTTTGTCAGGGCCAGGCGGACCGCTGCGACCTGCCGGTCGCCCGTCGAGGCCTGAGGAAACACGGATGCCAGCTGGCTTTCAAAATCCGGTGGTGAGGCAGAAGCGCCGGCCGCCTGCTCGATAAACCGGCGGGCCAGCTCGCGCTCCGTCTCGTGGAGCGAGCGGGATTGCAGGAACGTCTCCGCTCCCTGGCGGACGACGACCAGAGGGGATCCTGATCCGCTGGCGGCATGTCCCCAGTCTGCTGGCGGATTTTCCAGCCTGCAGGCGGTGCTCCCCCGGCTCTCCTCTTCCATGAGGCGCTTGACATGCCCGACCGCGTGATCCGGCAACCCCCACTTTGTTTTCAGCCATTCGATGTCGGCATTCATGATTCAGGGTGTGCAAAAAGATGATCCAAATCGGCAAGCAGCTCCGGGGTTGGTGCGATTTGCAGGATGCCATCGGATGACCCTGCGGCAACTCCCCGCAAAAAGACCAGCCAAGCTCCCGCAACCGGCACCTCGGGATTCAAAAAACGTCGGAGGGCCACAAGGTAAAGATGGGCCTGCAAAAAGTAATGGCTCCGCCAGGCGCATTCGAGGAGGGAGGCCTGCCGATAGGCCGCAGCGCTTTGTCCGAGCTGATTGGTTTTCCAGTCAATGACCCCCCATGTGCCATCGCGAAAGGCCAGGCGATCGAGGAAGCCGTGCAGATAGCCGTGCAGCTTCTCCGACGGGAGCGCGGCCAAAAGCCCTGCATACTCTTGGTGGCCGTGCCGTGCAAAAACCTCTGCCAGGGCGGAGGCGCTCAAGGAGGTGCCGATGGGGAGCTGAAAGTGCCATTCGGATGCTCCCCTGCGCGGGCAAGCTTCCGCGATGGAGCAATCCAAACCTGGCAGGATGGCCGATCGGAGGGTTTCCAGCATCGGGGCAACGCGCGCGCACATGGTCGGAGGAACCGGCGGCCGGGGGAGCGAGTATTTGCCCAGGTGCGTCTCGAGGGCAAGCCGGTCAACCTCGTCAAAATCCCATTGCTCGATCCAGTCGTGGATGGCCGTGCCGACCTCGGTCCCCCCCGGTGCGGTGAGGAAAGGGTTGGCCCCGCCCGAGGCTTCCGATGGCGCCGGGGGGGATTCCTCAGGTGCGTGGGGATGCTTCTCGCGGGTCAGCGCCGAGAATGAGGTCATCGCCCAAGCTTCCGGGATGGCTGGCGGCGCAAGCGGATCAAGTTCCGCAGGAGTTTCCCGGGCGGGCGGCACCCATTTCTCCGGAGAGCTTGGCGGCACGGCTTTGCCCCCGATCAACCCCTCGGCCTGGCCGGCCGCGACAAGGTCACGAATCCCTTGCCCATGCCGTTCGCCCCTTCCGGGCGCCGCGGCCTTGGCGATCCACTGGCAGAAATCCGACGCCGCGTCATCACGCAGCAGCCAGTCCATCGCGGAGGGAGGAACCTTCCCTTTGCCGCTGGTCTCGCCTGCGACCAGCCAGACTTTGGCTTTGGCCCGGGTGACGGCCACATAGGCGAGACGCAGGCGATCCTCGATTTCCGCGCGCTGCAGGGCGGCAGGGACGGTTTCGTCGGCCGTCAGCTTGGTCTCTACAAAAAGGGGAGGGCGGCCGGGGATTGCGAGCTTCTTCATGGTGTTTCCCGGCGGGGAGGGCGCCCAAAGGAAGGGGCAAAACACGAGCGGGTACTCCAGCCCTTTTGCGGAATGCATGGTGAGGACCTGCACGGCATCGGCATCGCTCTCCAAATGCAGCTGCCGATCTTCTGCTCCCGTGCGCTTGCCTGCCCGCTTGACTTCGCCAGAAAGCCAGCGCACGAGGTCGGCAGGGTGCGGCCCCACCTCGACCGTGGCGTGTTGAAGTAGGTCGGTCAGCTGCCGGAAATTGGTGATCCGGCGCTCCCCGTTTTCCATGAGGGCCAGCCGCAAAGTGATCCGCTCATCGCGGTCAACGGCTCCCAGGACTGCCGATACCCCCTGCTTTTGCCAGAGCGCCTGCCAGAGTACGAATTTTTCTGCGTCTTCCTCTTCGGCTCGTGAGCGAACCAAGGCCTGAAAATCGCGGCCCATCAGACGTGTGGCGAGCGCGGCTGGCACCAGCCCGTTGCGTCGGGGAGATTCCAGTGCGCGCAGAAGTGCGAGGATTTCGGTGGCCTCCTCCGAGGCCATAATGTCATCTCCGCCGGCGCGGATGGCTGGCACTGCCCGGAGACGGAGAGCCTCCGTCATGGCGACCGCTTCGGGATATGCCCGCACGAGCACAGCAAAATCCCGCGGCCGCACGAGATCGCCTCCGGGAGAAGATTTCTGGGAAATCAACGTGGCGCGCGCGTTGAGAAGCCCCACGATTTCCGAGGCCACGGCCGCAGCGATTCGCTCCCGCCGGCTGCCGCTCGTGAAAAAATCGGCGTCGGCATCCGGAGCGATCCATGTTTCGACACGGGGCCCGCCAGATTTTCCATCGACGCACAAGGCGACATCCCCTGAAATGCCGGAGGTAGCGGGAATAAATTCCAGCCCCTCCTTGAGGAATGACCCCGCACGGGAAAAGAATGCGTTCGCCGCCCGTACCAGCCGATCCGGGGCGCGGTAGGTTTTGGTCAAGGAAAATACCTTGTTTCCCGCCTCGGCGCGGGCTTGCAGGTAGGTATTTACATCCGCTCCCCGGAAGGCATAGATCGCCTGCTTGGGGTCTCCGATGAGCACCATCCGCTGCAGGTCTTCAGGATCCAGAAAAACGCGGCGGAAAATCTCGAGCTGCCGCAGGTCGGTATCCTGGGATTCATCGATGAGAGCGACTTGGTAGCGCGCGCGCAGGGCGGCTGCCAGGTTCGCGGCCTGCGGCCCTGCTGTCAGAGCCGCATGCAGCCTTTCCACCAGGCCATCGTAGGTAATCTGTCGGTTCGCCCGCAGGCCGGAAGCGACCAGATTCCTGACGCGCTCGAGGCAATCGATACGGAAATACCAGCCGGAACGGTCCAGCAGGGCGCACAGCTTCTGGGCGAGGCCGACGGCATCGCATTCGCCTGCTGCCATTTTGATGGCCTTGGCTTCCTTGCTCCTTGCCTCGATTCTGTTCGGACAATTCGCCATCTGACGAACCGCATCAAAGAACCCGGGGGCCTCGGGCACCGGTGCCGTCGCCAATCGTTGCAGCAGGCCTTCTCTGTCCTCGAGCACCCAATCCCCTTGGTTCCACTTGACGACTTTTTTCCAGAGCGCCCCAACCTCTCCGCATCCCTCAGCGGTGAACCCCTGAGGTGCGGAGCGGATTTCTGTGAGCACCTCGGCAAACGGACGGGGAGGGGGATCAAACTCCAATCCTGGAATAGAAAGCGCTGCTTGGACGAATGCCAAATCATCATCAAGGTTCCAGCCGCCTGCCTGCGCCAGCGCCGCGAGCAGCGGATCGGCTGCCACCTCGAGCTCCCAGATGTCGCGCAAGGCCCTCTCGGCATACTCTGCGCTATCGGTGATGAGCTCAGGAAGCACCGGTTCCCCGCAGAGAGCGCCCTCGGTTTGCAAGGTCTGCAGGCAGAAGGAATGGATGGTCGAAACCCCGAGCCGGTCGAGATCGAGCAGCGCCTTGCCAATCACCGCGCGGATTTTTTCCTCCGGGAATGCCTGCCGCAATTTGTGAAGCCCCGGATCGGATGCTGCTTCGTCGCTGCCCGGGGCGGCGTGCAGCTTTTCGAGGACCCGGCGCACGCGGTCAGCCATTTCTCCGGCGGCATCGTTGGTGTACGTCACCAGAAGAATGCGGCCGAGGTTGTCCGCCAATCCCTCCAGAAGCAAACGGGGGACAAGGTGGCTGATGGCGTAGGTTTTCCCCGTGCCCGCTCCCGCTTCGATCACCGATAGGCCCGGGTCAATCCTCGTCAGGATAAAATCAAATTCTTCGGTCATGGGAATCCTCCCCAACTTCGCAAAGGCCGGGAAACCCCATCGGCCCAGCGGTGCCATTCCTCAGGCTCCGCAAAGGGATTTCGGTCCCGCCAGGCGAGGCGGGCGGCCTCTGCCATCCCTTCGCCTTCTCCGTAGTCCTCCCGGAGCCATGCTGCGGAAGCCTTAGCCAATGCCATCTCCTCGCTGCCGGATTTTATCTTTTCAGCGGCGAGCAAATCGGAGGTGGCCAAGCCGAAGCACAGGGGACGGGTTTGGCCGAGACAAAAACCCTCCACAAGCACGCTGAGCGCCTTCCTGGCCTCTTCTGTTGGGATGGGCTCCAGAACCGTCGGCGCCTCCGGGCGCGCTTCGTCGAACAGGCGTGTCGGCCGAACATCCCCGCAAGCCGAAGCCAGCAAGGATGCGATCCAAGGCTCAAGGAAATGTCGGGCTGCCTTCATCTCGCCGGTGCGGTAAACCAGCCAGCCTTTGCCGTCGGCGGTTTGTGTGAGCTCTCCGGTCAGGCTGAGCTCCGCACCCCATTCGAAGGCCATGGTTTCGCCGATCTGGCCTTTCACTGACAGGCCCAGCGGCTCCACAAGAGCGACTTCCTGCGACCATGCCGCCCCGCCAATCTGCCCGGGCGGAAGTTCGCGGTCGGCCATCGCCTTCGCCTGGCGCCAAGGAAGGTTCGGAGCGGGTGCAAGGACCTCATGGAGAATCCCGTCTTTCAAACACCAGAGCTGGAGGCCGCCCACCTCCAGCGGCGGACGGTTGAATTCCTCATCCGCAGGCTCCTCCCATGGGAAACGGATTCCGCTGGATTTCACAAACGCGTCGGCAGGAGACTTCCAAAACCTGACCAGGGCCGGGATCGAGAGGATCCGGGTTTTGTCCGCCTCCCGGTGGGGCTCTCCGTTCCAGAACGGATTTTCTGCCGCCTCGCCCGAGAGTGCGGAGCGGCGAAGATTCCGGGCCACGCCGGCGCAGAGCGGGTCGTAGGATTGGGGCAGCTTGGCATCCTCCTGGAAATAGGCCTCCACGAAGGGCTGGAGGCGATGTTGGGTAATGAGGTTGGCGGCTCCCATGGCTGCGGCTGTTCGGAGCAGTTCGTCCACGCAGGAGGAAAACGGCTCGCTTTTGTTGCTGCGCGGGTTGCGCGTGCCGGCCGTGATAATCAGGCGGTCCTTCGGAGTGAGCAGGGCGTCCAAGAAAAGCTGGCGGTCATCGAGCCGCGGGTTGCGGTCCCAGATGCGCGGGGACGTGCGCAGGAGATCCCATGAGGGGATGCGGCTTCGCGATGGAAATTTGCTATTCTCCATCCCCACCATCACCAGCACCCGGCAGGGCAGGTTTTGCAGCTGTTTGAACCTCCCGAAAGCGATTCGACCGGTCACCCGGGCCCGCCGCGCGCCCTCCTGGCATTCGCGGGTCAACCAGTCGAGCACGGCCCCTGCGTCCAAGGGCTCGGGGCATGGCTGATCGCGCAGAAAAACGAGCAGCGGCTGGATGTCCTCCTCCGCCGACAATAGGTTCGATGCCGCCTCGATGAGGCGCTGTCCCCACTCTGCAGCCGGAACGGCTGTTTGCCATGCGAGCATCGCTGCGGCCATCGCGGCCAGCCAATCGTGAAGCCGCGCGCGCAATTCCAAAGACCCGCCCATTTCGTCGGCAACCGGCAAGACGTAGGATCCGTCAGGATACTGTGCCGCCTGGACCTCCGGCCCGAACCAGCGTCCGGCAATCAGGCGGTTTGTCGCGAAGCCTGCCCCGCCCGGCAGGTCGGCCAGCCCGTGCGTCCAACCGCTTTCCTTCACCCAGCGGCGAACCTTCTCCGCATCCGTACATCCAAGCGCAGCCTGCACCGCTGGCAGGCGGAGCAATGCCAGTACCTCTGCCGCCTCGAACCGGCCCCCGTGGGCCATTGTCAGCAAGGCCAGAATCCCTTCGCTGGCTGGCTTGTTAGACGAAGGCGTCCCCTCGCTCAGCTGCACGGGCAGAATGGGGGAGCCCTGGCCCAGCACCGCAGGAACCAGCGGGGCATAGCAGTCCAGCTCAGCGGCCACGATGTGAATCTCCTCGGGCTTGAGGCCGGGCAGCTCCTCGAAGGCCCGGAGGATTTCGTCGCGCACGACCTCCATCTCCCGCCGCGGCCCGTAGCAGGCATGCACGCGGAGGCTGCCGTCCCTGCTGGATCCCGCCACGGGTTTTGGTGCCCGCAAGCGGCGGATGTCGGACTGCAGCGCCGCCAGCAGCGAGGACGAATCCTCCGGAGCGGACGGCTCAGGCCAGCTGTCATAATTTTCATCGAGTTTCCCCAGCAGCAAAAACGATCCGACTGCATGGCGGCCCATGGATTCCACCAGGGGGTGGCTGCCGGGAATATCCATTTCCTCGGGATCGGTCTCCACCGATGGAAGCGCCTCGCGATGGTGCAAATCCCCAAGAAACCCAAGCGACGGAAGCAGCATGTCCAGGCGCACCTCCGCGCCACCCTCTGCCAACAGGCCCAGCACCTCGATGAGCAAAGGATCGAGCGTGCCTGTGCCCAGAATGAGCAGCTTCGGAAATTGCGACGCCAGACGCTTTCGAATCTCCGCGTCTTTGCCCAGCCGGGCCATTTCCAGCGCGGGGTGAGCCGTCGAAATCTCCGCCTGCAGTTTCCTCCACAGCTCGCGCTGCCAATCCTCGAGGGGAGGCAGCTTCCGGCCTTTCGCCGGGAGGTTCGCCCACCGGCGGATCATCTCCGGCCGGAAGTGACCGTATTGATCCAGCCGGTCCGCCAGCAGGCCGGCAAGGGCGAAGCGGTCGCGGGGAGACGAAGACTTCATCCCGAGGTGCTCTGCGTAATCCGCCACGTGAGGCAGGACTTTCCAGAGAAGCTGCCGTTTTGACCAAGGGCTGTCCGCGCCAGGCCCCACCGCGCGGTGGATGAAATCCTGCGGCATCAGGAATTCCAGCCCCATGCAAATTCCAAACCTATCCGCCATGCGCCGCTGCAGATGATCAGCGAAGGAAAGCGAGGGAATCACTACGGGCTGCAAAACAGGGCTGTCCGTCCGCATCAACCCGCCCGCCGCTTCCATCATGCTGTCAAAATCCTCATGCGGAACAACCGTGATTGGCACGGCTCCCACGCTACCTAGAACCACCCCGGCCGGACAACAGGAATCGGCTGCAAAAACCCGCACATCACGAGCTTGCTGAGAAGTGTGGTTTGAGGAATGCCCTCAGCCGAGGCTTCCTTTCCTGGTCATGGCGTCGGGCGAATCCCGTATTCTTCAAAGACGAAGGCAAAGTCCCGGGCGATCCTTTCTTGGGTCAGGCCAAAATATTCCAGCGGCATGACCTGATGCTTCCTCTGGTAATGGCTTTGGCTTTTCGCCCGTTCGGAAACCTGCTGCCGCAGCTCTTCGCTGACCGTGATCCCTGTAAACCCTACGATCCGGTCAAAGGCATTATTCAGATCGGACAACAGCAGCTCATAGGGGAGGACAAGCACCCGGCCCTCAGGGATTTCTTTGTTCTTTTGAAGGGTATGAAAATACCGATAAAGGTCGATCACGGCCTCGTACCGTCGTCGCGTGTAGCGCTGCAGGACATCCGCCGGAACCTTTTTCAAACCCCAGCGAAATTCGATGGTTTTATGCAGGAGGGAGAGGAAGGAAGGCACGACATGATAAGGGTTGCGGATGATATAGATGAACTTGGCGTCCGGATAGAATTCCAACATGGTCTTCAGCCGGTGGGTGGAAAAATGTGTCTGGGCGATGATCTGCTTCCTGCCGGTATACAGGATGTGGCGCTGGAAACAGCCGTGGAGAAAGCGCATGGAGCGGAAGCGGTGCTCCCGAGGTTGCTCGTCGTTCATCTGAAGCTCAGGGTGCTCCCGCTCGTCAAAGCCCAGCATGCCGATATTGAGAAACTGGCTGTCGTAAGTATGCGAAAACAGCATTTCTTCCTCTTCTGTTTTGTCCAAGACCACGCTGTGCCCGATTTCTTCCGGGATGAGTTCCGTGCGGCCGGTCTTGATGAGGAAGTTGATCAGAGGTTTGAGCAGTGTTCGGGCCGTCAGGGCCGGGAAGTAAAGGTGCCAGGTCTGAAAGGCGACGACCTCACTGCTGGCGGTGAGCAGGAGATGAAGAAACGTGGTGCCGCTTCTCGGGTGGCCGATGATGAATACCGGCCGGGCTACCTCGGTCGCGCGGTATTGCGAAAAAAAAATATGATCCGATGCCAGGGTGACAAAGGTGAAAAAACGCATGGCAGGTTCAGCCAGCAGCCATGAAAAAAAAACCCCGCTGAATCCGTAAATTCTCCAAGATACGGCGAGTGCGCGAAAATAGATTTTCAGCATAAATACGGGATATACTCCGATTTTCTCTGCGTGGGAGGCTTTTTGTGCCGACATCTCCCCGAGCCAATCTCGCTTGCGATCGATGCCCCAGCCTCAGTGGCTGGCCAATTCACTCTGCCCAATATCAGCCGGGTCAAACAACAAGAATATCCCTTCGGGCAGGGCCCGGCGAGTTCCGTCTGCCAGGATCAGGGTCGCGCTCATGCCCGCCGGAATCCTGCCGCTATAGCGCAGCCTTCCCCCCGCGCGCTCCCAGCGACAGGTGACCAGGCTGCCCCGCCAGGGACGAGATCCTCGTCCCAGCCGTTGAATCGCGCGGCTTCCAGCCAGCCTGCAGGCGGAGCCACCGGGGGGACCGCCTGCCCGTCACACGTCTCCAGCCGCTCCGCATAGGTCACCTGGATGCGCCGGCCGAAACCTCCATCGAGGTGAAGTTCCGGCTGGGCGGTGGTCAGAAACCCGACATCGACGATCCATACCTGAGCATGGTGGTTCGCCGGGACGAGCAGCGGCCAGGCCACGCCTCCGGGAGCGCGGCTGCCGAGATCCTCATGATCCAGTGCCGGCATGCCATGCAGCCACAGCGGCCCTGCCGCCGGCACCACCGCCGGGGCCGTCCAGCCATTTCCTTCCTCTGTGCTCCAGGCGGGAGCGAGGAGCCGCAGATCCACCGCCTCGCCCAGCCCCATGCTTCCCATCATCGAGCGCCATCACAGGCGATCGTCGCAGGCATTGTGCCTGAAGGAGGCGTCCTGTCGCGCCTGCCATGCGAGGCGAATCCCTCCCAGGCTGCGGCCGTGGGCATCCATCGCCTCAGCGGCGCACAAAAAAACGGCCGTGGCGAGATCATGCCCGCTGGCGCCCACTCGCCATACCACAAGACTTCGGCGGCCAGGATATGGCGGCCTTTCGTGATCGCCGCGCGGCGCTCATCGACCGGCACATGGAACTCATCCCCGCGCCAGGGGCCGGAGAGGGTCGGCTGACCGTCCACGTACAGCCGGAATCGTCCGCCGCAGCTGATTTGCAGGGCGAGCGCCCGTATCTGACACTGGCAGTCTGCAGAGCAACGGGACCACCTAGCGGCTTTCGGCCGCGCTCTCCCTCAGAATTTGCTCAGCTCTGCGGGGCCAAAACGGCGGCTCCAATCCCAAGGAACAAAGCAAGCACGCCGGCCAGGATTCCGAGGATCAAAAGAACCGTGGCGATGATGCCAAGGATCTTGCCGACCTGGGTCAGGGATTTTCCCTCCGGATTCATCGTGCCAGCTGCGATTTGTTTCAGATCGGAACTTCCCATGATCCATGCGGCAATGCCGACCGGTTGGCAGAGGATGAGTCCGAGGATTCCGAGAACGAGGACGAGGGTGCCGCGATGTGGTTTCATGCGAGCTTTGTAGCAGCGAAATACTTTTTCTGAAAGACTCATTTTTGTAAAATTTCCGCTTTTGACAAGTCTCCATCGGTTTGCTAGCACGGGGCTCAGACATGTGGAACAGCTATCTGGCGGTTATGGCGGGAGGTGCTGCCGGGGTTGGTGCCCGAATGTTCCTGTCCAATTGGATCGCAAACCAGTTCGGGTCATCGTTTCCATGGGGCACATTGATCGTCAATGTGTTCGGATGCATCATCATCGGGATTTTTACTGGCCTGACCGGCCCGGACGGAGCGGTCATGACCTCCCCGCTTGTGCGCCAGGTTGTGGCCATCGGAGTTCTGGGCGGCTTCACCACCTACTCGTCATTCAGCCTGCAAACCATCACGCTTCTTGCTGATGGCGAGATCTTGTATGCCGCTGGAAACATCGCCCTGACGCTGCTGCTGTGCCTGGCCGGCACTTGGGGCGGCATGGCTTGCGCCGGGTTGCTCCAGCCGAACTGACCTTATGAAACTACCTGAAGATGCCATGCTGCTGCGGATCTTTATCGGGGAGAGCGACAGGTGGCACCACCAGCCGCTCTATGAGGCCATCGTCTTAAAAGCGCGAGAGGCCGGGCTTGCCGGGGCCACGGCGATCCGCTGCCCGATAGGCTTCGGCGCGAGCAGCCGCCTGCACACGGCGAAGATCTTGCAGCTCTCCGCCGACCTGCCAGTCATCATCGAGATCGTGGATGCCGAGGAGAAGCTTGCCGGGTTTCTTCCTGTCCTCGAGGAAATGATGGCAGGCGGGCTTGTTACCCTGGAAAAAATCCAGGTGATCCATTATCGGGCGAAGCCTGCGGGCGCGGACTGAATTCGCGCCCTGCCGCAATCAATAGGGGAGGGGGCCTGATTCTTGGCGGGGCGGTCGTCTGGACCTGGGCATAGGCCTCAGGCAAAAAGATCCTGCCCGTTTTCGCGGTCCTGCCAGCGCCGGAGCCTGAAGATATGGGCTGGCCTGGAGTGCGGGTTGAGGGCGACGAAGTTCCGGCTTCCCCGCCAGGTAAACCGCTCGCCAGTCAGCAGATCCTCCATGACGTAGGCCTCGCTTTCCCCGATTCCGAAATCGGCAAGTGGGATCGTGATGAACGCGGTCTGCGGCTGCCAGGGATCCACTGTGGTGACGACGATCACGATGTTGTCCAGCGAGGTGGTCGCCTTGCTGAAGCAGAGGATGCTGTCGTTTTCCGCCGTGTGGATGCGGAGGTTCGCATATTCCTGCAGGGCGCGGTTCTCGCGGCGGATCGCGTTCAGCTTTCCGAGGAATTCCTTGATGTTTCCGGGCGCGTTCCAGTCGCGGCCTTTGAACTGGTACTTTTCCGAGTCCGTGTATTCCTCGCGCCCGGGAATCTGGCTGTTTTCGCACAGCTCGAACCCGCTGTAGATGCCGTAAACAGGGCAGGCCATCGAGGCCAGCACCGCGCGGATCAGGAAGGCCTGCCTTCCTCCATTTTGCAGGAATTCCGGAAGGATGTCGGGAGTGTTTGTAAAGAAGTTCGGGCGGAAAAACTCCTTGAGGTCCGACTGGGTCAGCTCGGTGAGATACTCGGCCAGCTCGGCCTTGGAATTCCTCCAGGTGAAATACGTGTAGCTCTGGTCGAACCCCGCCTTCGCCAGCTCCTGCATCATTTTCGGGCTGGTGAAGGCCTCGCTCAAAAAGATCGCGTCGGGGAATTTTTCTTTGACCTCGGCGAGGGCCCATTCCCAGAACGAGACCGGCTTCGTGTGCGGGTTGTCGACGCGGAAGATCCGGACCCCGCGCTCGCACCAGAAGAGCAGGACGTCGCGCAGCTCGTCCCAGAGCGCCCGCCAGTTGGAGTTGTGGAAATTCAGCGGATAGACGTCCTCGTATTTTTTTGGCGGGTTCTCGGCATATTTGATCGTGCCGTCCGGACGTTTGAAAAACCATTCCGGGTGAGCGATGACATACGGGTGATCGGGCGAGCAGTTGATCGCGAAGTCGAGGGCGATCTCCATTCCCCGGGCTCGCGTCTCGCCGACAAGCCATTCGAAATCTTTGATCGTCCCCAGCTCGGGGGCGACATCCTTGTGCCCACCGCCGTTGACCCCCTGCCTGCTGTTGCCGATGGCGTAAGGGACGCCCGGCTCACCTGGCTCGCATCGGACCGAGTTGTTCCGTCCTTTGCGGTTGCTCGTCCCGATCGGATGGATCGGAGGAAAGTAGATGACGTCGAACCCCATCGCCTTCGCATCGTCAATCCGGCCGAGGCAGTCGCGGAACGTCGAGCCGGAGTCCGGCTTCCCCTCGGCCGAGCGCGGAAAAAATTCATACCAGGCGGCGAACGTCGAGCGCTCGCGCTCGACCCAGACCGGGTGGGCCGGCTCGGCTGTCGTGGCGATCGTGCGGTCGGCATAGACGGCCATGAGCGCGCAAAGGTCGGGGTCGTGAGCCAGCGCCCGGGCCTGGACGGCCTCCGAGGATTTGAGCGCGGCGGCAAACTTCTTGAGCGCGGCGGCATCTTTCTTTCCTGCCCGCATTCCTGCCGCTTGAACCAGCCCGGCCCCCTCAAGGATCTCGCTCTCCAGGTCAGCCAGCCCGGAGAGAACCTTTTTGTCGATCTCATGCTGCCAGGAGAAAAAGGCATCCCCCCAAGCCTCGATGGTGAATTCCCAAGGCCCGGAGCTCGTCAGGCAAAGCGTGCCGGTCCAGCGGTCGTTGATGATCTTCCTCATGGGGGACTCCTTCCAGGCGGCAGCTCCGGCCGGCCGCCATTTGAGCATGGCGATGACCTCGTCGTGCCCCTCCTTGAAGATGTCGGCCTCGACGCGGATCTCTTCGCCGATGGCGCGCTTGATCGCGTAGCGGGCGTTGTCGAGCGATGGGGTGATGCGCCGGATGATGGCGGTTTCAGGCTGTTTGTTCATGGCAGTGAGTCGAGTGTGCGGACAAGGTCCTGCAGCCCGTCAAGGCGGGATGCGATTTCGCGGAGCGATCGCCGTGCGGCAGGAACGTGCGCGAGGAAGTCGGCGCGGCCTTTTTCCAGGCCGAGAAACCCATAGGCGCCGAGCGCTTGCATGAGCCGATGGAGCGCGCACCAGCCGAAGCTCTCCCGAAAATCTTCGGGAAGGCTGGCGCCGGACCGGCGGCCCAGGCGCTCGTAGAACCCGAGAAGATCCTCGCGCTCGCACTCGAGCAGCGAGACGTAGGGGTCGTAAAGGAGCGAGGCCAAATCATACTGCGCGAGCCCGGGCCGCATCCCTTGGAAGTCGATCAGCCAGGCTGTGCCGTGGTGAATCAGGATGTTCTGCGATTGAAAATCACGGTGGACAAGAACCCTCGGCAGCGAAGCCAGGCGCGTGGCGGCCGCATGCAGCGCGGGAAGCCCGGAGAGGAGCCGGACCGCCTCATCCGGAACACGAAAATAGCGCTTGAGGCAGTGCTCGAAGAAATACCCCTGCTCCCAGAGGTAGAGATGCTCGTTGAACTCGCGTTCGAGGGTGAGCGCCGCGCGCCCGTCGCTCCGCGTGGCTGCCGTGTGCATCTTGAAGACCTCGATCAGCGCGGACTCGTAGAGCGGGCGGCGGGTGGCCCACGGGTCGTCGCGGAACGCCCAGAGATCCTTCTCTCCAAGATCCTGCATCCAGATCAGCCCCTCCGAGGGATCGTGCAGGTAAATGTGCGGGACCTGCACGCCCGCAGCAGCAAGAAACTTTGCGATGTCAACGTAGTGCCGGTTCTCCTCTTTGTGCTCGGAGTATTTGACCAGAATCATCGATCTGTCGGCGGCGCGGATCCGATAAAACTTTCGGTCAGAGCCGCCTTTTTCGACGGCGCTAACGTGAAAATCCTCCGGCGCGTAGCCCGGGAAATTGATGATGGTGTGGTCGATGACTTGGCGGATGGCGAGCATGGGGCAGAGCGTTCAGTCAACACGGTGGCAATGCCCGAGGAAAGCACGAATCTCAATCCCGGCGCGCGTGCCGGTGCTTTTCAATTCTCTCGGATTTCCCCGCCTTTTCGTGAAGGTTCCCGTTTTTTATTGACTGGCTGCCTGTCTTCTGGTGGGCTGGCTCGTGCAAATGAAAACGACTTACGGATATTTCCAAGCGGGGGAGGCGGATTTTGTTGTCACCAACCCGGCAACCCCCCGAGCCTTCGACAATTTTCTTTGGAACGACGCGATTTTTTCCAATGTCCAGCAGACGGGCGTCGGCTATTGCGATTACCAGGTGGACGGCAAGGAAGGGGTCCAGCTGTTCACCGGGGTCGGCCGGATCTGCGACTTTGACGTCTTCGGGCGCGACCACCTCATGAGCCGGCTGATCTACGTCCGGGACAATGAGTCGGGGGAATTTTGGAACATCAACTGGGAGCCGGTCCGTCGGGCGTACGAGAGCTACGCGTGCACGCATGGTCCGGGGCATACGACCATCCGCACGACGGTCGAGGGGATCGAGGCGGAATTCCGCATCTTCATTCCCTCCGGGCATGATCCGGTCGAGCTGTGGAGCATCCGCCTGAGGAACGCTTCCTCGAGCGGCCGCTCGCTATCGGTTTTTGCCTACAGCCAGTTTCAGTTCAAATACAAGTGGGGGTTTGACAGCTACGGAGACATGCTTTTCCGAGGGGTCTGGATGAACCGGGACCTCAATGCCGTGGTGGCGTCCAAGCACCCATTTCTCAAGCCGCACAACCACCTGATCGGCTTCATGACATCCGACCGGGAGATCGTGGCATTTGACGGCAGCCGGGATGCCTTCGTCGGGATCTATAGCAGCCTTGCGGATCCGCAGGCGGTCGTGCGGGGGCGGTGCTCCAATACCCCGGGCTCATCCGAGGCAACGATCGGGGCCGCGCAGTTTGATGTCTCCCTGCCGCCCGGTGAGAAAACTGAGTTTTCTCTGATTGTCGGCGCGACGGATGAGGAGTCGAAGATCGCGGATCTGAGGGGCCGGTACCTCGGGAAGGTGGAAGGCTATTTTCAGGCGTTGCTCAAGGAAAAGAAGGCGCTGGAAAAGTTGAACCGTGTGACCACCCCCGACAAGCATTTTGACCGGATGATGAACACCTGGGTCAAGCAGGCCGCGCTCTATGGTTCGACCTGGTGCCGGTGGGGGTGGAACGGATACCGCGACATTGTCCAGCACGGCCTGGGGGTCGTCGCGATCAAGCCCGGGCGCACGAGGGAGATCCTGCTCGATGCGCTCAGGTATCAGAACTCGTCCGGGCTCGCCCTGCGCGGCTGGAACCCGGTGGATGAGAAATCCTATTCCGACAGCGCCCTGTGGCTGGTCTTCACCCTGGTGGCCTACCTGAAGGAGACCGCGGATTTTGGGCTGCTCGACGAGCCGGTTCCCTTCTACGATGGGGGCGGCGCGTCGGTGCTCGGGCATATCGAGCGCGCGCTGGATTTTCTGGAGACCAACAAAGGCTCGCACGGGCTTTGCCTGATCAAGTTCGGAGACTGGAATGACTCCCTCACCGGAGTTGGGAAGGAGGGCCGGGGAGAGAGCGTCTGGCTCAGCCAGGCTTGCGCGGAGGCCCTGCGGCAGATGGCCGGGCTCATGGCCCACCTGGGCCGCGAGCCAAAGGCGGCGGAATGCTCGGCCCGGCGCGAGCGGCTGCTCGAGGCGGTCAACGCGCAGGCATGGGACGGAGATTGGTATGCCCGCTGCTTTGACGACGGCGGAAAGCCGCTCGGCTCGCACAAGAACGAGTTTGCCCGCATATTTATGGAGACCCAGAGCTGGGCGCTGATTTCCGGTGCGGCAGACGCGGAGCGGGCGAAGCGGCTGATCGCGTCGTGCGATAAAATCCTCGACACCCCGGTGGGATACCTTCTTCTGGCGCCATCCTACAAGCGTGAGGATGCCACCATCGGGCGCATCAGCAGCCTGGAGCCGGGCATCTGCGAGAACGGGACCGTCTATTCCCACCTGAATATCTGGATGATCCTCGGGCTCCTGCGCTACGGCATGGCCGACAAGGCCTATCAGGTTTTCAAAAAAATCACCCCGGGGTATGTGGAGGGGGAGATGGCGCTCAAGGAGCAGTGCCCGCCCTACATGTATGCCAACTGCTACTTCGGGCCCGAGCACCGCAACAACAGCTTCCAGATGGAGTTCACCTGGATCACCGGCTCGGTCGCCTGGTTCAATACCGTCCCGGTTCAGGAAATGCTTGGCGTGCGGGCCGACTATGAGGGCTTGGTTATCGACCCCTGCCTGCCTTCCGCGTGGGATCGGTGCGAGGTGGAGCGGACGTTCCGGGGCGCCCACTACCATATAACAATCCTGAACCCTCACCGCCTTCAGCGCGGCACGGTTTCGCTCACTCTGGACGGATGCCCGGTGAGCCGGCTGCCAGCTCCTCAGGCCGGCGCCCGCCACGAGGTCGAGGCCATCCTCCTGCCTTCCGGATAGGTCCGGGCAAGGTGTTTGGCGGGGATTTCTTAAGGAGCCTCAGGAACCTCCCGGAGCGCCTCCAGCCTGCTGCGAATCTTCTCGATGTGGGCGAGGTAGGACTGCAGGTGCTTGTTCTCGGTTTCCTGCCGAAGCTCGTCGAGGTGCATCAGGTCGTAGGCGTTGATCCATTGCTCCTCAATTTGGATTTCCATCGTGGGGTTCAGGATATACTTGCCGAGGGCGATGCGGACAAAGAGCCGCATGTTGGTCGGAAGCTCGCGGCTCACCTCGTGCCCAGCCAGGACGCTTGTGATGTAGGCGCGGCGGCGGCGGTAGCTCGGAATGATGTGCTCCGGAAAGTGCTCGAGCGCGAAGATGAAGTCGCCCGTCTCAAACGCCGGGAGGGAAAACTGGATCTTCCACCGCCAGATGCTCTGCGAGCATGCCAGCATCGAGTGGATTAGGAAAAAGGCCATGTGGCGCGCATCGATTTTGATGAGCCTCCCGTCAATTTTTACCTTGATGGCTGTGGGTGCCAGCTGCTTGTAAACGGTGCTGAGCTTTTGCTTCGCGTAGGTTTTGTCGAGATACGCCTCGCGCAGGGAGATGTGGAAGGGGGTCCTTCCCCAGGCGTCGCGCAATGCCGGGTTGGCCCCCTCGCGGCATAGCAGATCCACCGCCTGGTCGTGCCCGGCCTGCGCGGCCAGCATCAGCGGGGTCTGGTCGAGCGGAGAGCGGAAGTCCACCCCGTAGAGGCCGATCTTCCGGTGGAGCTCGAGAAAGTTTTTTTCCTCGATGTCCCGCTGGATTTTTTTCAGCACGGCGGGCCGTTCTGCGGTGGTGTGCGCGTGGAAGTGGCGAAATGCAGGCTTGTAGCCGAGGCGGACGAGCGTCTCGATGATGCCCGGAGTTTCATAGATGACCGCATACTCGAAAATGAGGTGTTTGGCCTGCTGGTTGAAGCGGTCGGGATCGAGCGCCTCCTTTTTCAGGTCTCCGAGAGTAGAGGGGGTCAGGACGCGCCACGGCACCGGCTGCACGGTCAGGATCGTTCTGCGGATTTGTTCGGCCTGCTCGTGCTTGCCCTGAAGTTCGAGCTTGCGTGCCTCCTCCTTCCACTCGGACTCCGTGGATTTCTGCTCGGCGAGCTTGATGGCATCCTGGCGCGTGCTCAAGCCGAGCAGATCGAGCAGGCGGTGGCGTGGATTCTTTTCGACCAGGTAGACGTTCTGGACCGCCCGGGTGAGCGCCACATACAGCGCGTTGACGTAAAATTTGTAGGCTTCGAGCGATTTGTCCGACTTGTCCTTGGCCCGGGCGTATTTCAGCTCCTTGTTCAGGTCGTCGGGCTCCACCCCGCTGGCAATTTCCGCGAACTCCGCCGCGCTGTCAGAGACAAAGTTCAGGAGGATAATGCTGTCGTATTCCAGCCCCTTGGCCTCCTGGATCGAGAAGATGAGAGGGGTCTGGAACCACTGGCCTGCCGCCTCCTTGTCCTCCGTGCGCATCACCATGACCGCGTGGCGCGTCGAGCGGCAGGTCTTGCCGTTGAGCTCGCGCCGGGTCTTGTCGTCGTCCTGCAGGAGCTCGACCGTGCCGGCGCTGGCAGAGTTGCAGTTAACCAGGTAGTTGCTCTCGCGATCGATCGAGCCAAACCGTGCGTTTTTTACCAGCAGGAGGCGGTTCGATACGTCCGTCACCTGCGGGGAGCTGCGGTAGTTGGTATTGAGGACCCGGGTGATCTCGGCGGGTGCGCGGGTTAGCCGCTGGTCGTAGAACATGCTCTTCACGGCGGCCCATGAGAAGAAATTCGGGTGGACGATCTGGTTCGAGTCGCCGCAGAGGACAAACCGATCCCACTGCCGCAAGGACTGGAGCACGAGATGGAGCTGGATATTTGTCAGGTCCTGAACCTCGTCCACAACAACCCAGTCGTAGCGGGGCGCGCAGAGCTTGAGGGACTCGTGGGCGACGAGGTTTAGATCGTAGAAGCCGGCTTCGCGGAGATGGGCGAGATAGCGCTCAAAGATGTCGTAAACGGCAGGGCGATCCTCGGGCAGGAAGATCGACCGCCTCACTCCCAATCCGATGTAGTCGTCGCGGAGCAGGATCGGGCGGTCGATTTGCGAGCCGGTGAGCACGCCGTTGAACTCCTCATACAGCTTGTGGCTGTCGCGGAGGCGCGAGGACACGCGGTAGCGGGCAACCCACCGCTCGAAATCCCGGTAGGACATCGGCTTTCCGTCCGGGACGTGCAGGGTCTCAAGGAACTCACGGAATGACAGGAATGACGTCTCCTGCTGAGGGTTGTCGTAGTTGAAGGCGTAGTAGAGGTTGCGGGAGTTTTCAGCCAGAAATGGGGAATGCGTGACGTAGAGTACGTCGCCGGGCAGGTGCTTCAGCTTTTCGAGCGTCAGCACCGTTTTCCCGCTTCCGGCTGATCCAATGAGGATCAATGGGGGGTGGAGCCGGAAGGCGTCCTGCTGCGCATCATCGAACGAGAGGATCTTGTCGAGAACCTGAAAATGCCGGGCCCGGGGGTTGATATAGGCCAGCGGCAGGGCATCCCCCGGCGGCAGGGCACCCGGCGAGGCAAGGAGCTCCAGCTTGGCCTCGTCAATAAGGGCGCCGTTCAAAAACCTCGATTTGTCGTAGGAGTGGTTCGCGATGAGCTCCAGCAAGAGGATGCATTTCTTCCCCTCATGGAGCCCGAACCGAAACAGCAGCCGGTCCGCGTCGTTCAGCTTGGCCCGGTAGTAAGCCGTTGGCTTGAGCTTTTTGACATCCGCCGCCCGGAAGTCCCCTGCGCGAAGATGGTCAACCACCCGGTCAAACGCCTTTCTCAGCTTGCCGGGCTCCATGTCTGTATATTGCAGGATATCCATTTGGTGAAGATGGGCTTGGCAGCTCTGGGGCCACGCAGAAAACCGGAGATGATTGGGCGCAATGGAGCAAAACGCCACCCAAATCCGTGCGTAGCGGAAGGAAAAGAAGGCAAACTCGGCTTCGCATCGGGCTGGGAGCGCGTGGGCATCTGCGATAAAACGGCGATAACGAAATTCTTTCAGAATTCCGGGAGATCGCCGGAGCCAGGCGCAATGTAGAGGAACACGGAACGTGTTTCTTCAGCCCTAAACTTACGCGAGGATCAGGGGCGCCAGCTTTACATCAACGAATCAAGCGCTATAGGTTTCCCAAACGATATGCCTAGCCCGGAATTTCTCTTGTCAGCGACATGGCGCGGAAACAGAATTGCCGCAATCTGCAATTATGTCTAACACGATACTGACGGGTGCCCAGTGGGGCGATGAAGGAAAAGGGAAGATCATTGATTTTCTCACCGACGAGGCGGATGTCGTCGTGCGCAGCCAGGGAGGCAACAACGCCGGCCATACGATCGTGATCGGAGGAGAAAAATATGTCCTCCACCTGATCCCATCCGGCATCCTCCGCAAATCGAAGATCTGCGTGATCGGCAACGGGGTCGTGATCGACCCAGTCGCGCTGGTTGGAGAAATCGATGGCCTCCGCAAGCGCGGCGTCGCCGTCGGAAAAAATCTTTTGATCAGCGATGCGGCGCACATCGTCATGCCCTACCATCGTGCGATTGACGGGCAGCGCGAATCCCGGAAAAACGGGAAGATCGGCACGACCAAGCGAGGCATCGGCCCGGCGTATTGCGACAAGGCCGCCCGCACCGGACTCCGGATGTGCGATTTGATCCGGCCGGAGATCTTCACGAAAAAGCTTGCCGGGCGGATGCGTGAAAATAACGCCCTTTTGAAGGGCCTGGGAGAGAGCCCGCTGAACGGCCGGGCCGTCTTGAAGGACTACCTTGCTGCCGCCGATGCGCTCCGGCCGTTCGTCACAAATACGGTCGTTTACCTTCACCGGGCGCTCCAGAGCGGAAAGAGCCTGCTTTTCGAGGGGGCCCAAGGAACATTTCTCGATATTGACCATGGAACCTATCCGTTTGTCACCAGCTCGAACACCACGGCCGGCGGGGCCTGCACCGGCAGCGGAGTTCCTCCCCATCGTGTGGATCGCGTGCTGGGGGTCATGAAGGCCTACACGACCCGCGTGGGGGAGGGCCCCCTGCCGACCGAGGATGCCGGCCTCTCGGACACGCTTCACTCCATGGGGCGCGAGTTTGGGGCAACAACCGGCCGCGCCCGGCGTTGCGGCTGGTTCGATGCCGTCGTCACGCGCTATGCAGCGATCGTCAATGGGATCGACGACATCGCGATCACCAACCTTGATGGCCTCGATGCCGTTTCTACGATTCGCGTCTGCACGGCCTACAAGCTCGATGGGAAAAGGATCGATTTCCCGCCAACGGACCCAGACTCCCTTGCGCGATGCCAGCCGGTTTATATCGAGCTGCCCGGCTGGAACAAGCCGACCGACCGGGCGAAGAAGTTCTCGGACCTTCCTCCTCGCGCCCGCGAGTATGTCAATAAGCTTGCGCAGCTCACCGGGGCGAAGCTCTCGATTGTGAGCGTCGGCCCGGCCAGGATGCAGACGATCCGCCTCTGACCCCTGTGAAGAACATCCCACGCCATGTGGCCGTCATTATGGACGGCAACGGACGCTGGGCGCAGCAGCGTGGGCTCCCGCGGCTGGCGGGCCACGAGCAGGGCTCGAAGTCCATCCGCGAGTGCGTCGAAGCCTGCATGGAAACCGGAGTCGAGTTCCTCACCCTTTACGCCTTCTCATCCGAAAACTGGAAGCGCCCGGCGCTCGAGGTCAGCGGGCTCATGCTTCTGCTCGAGCGGTTTCTAAACGAAAAAATGGAGGAGATGCTCCGCGAAGGCGTCCGCCTGCGCGCGATCGGCCGCCTCGACGACCTGCCGAATGCCTGCCGCAATAAGCTCGACGAGGTCGTCCAGGCGACCGCGCACAACTCCCGCCTGAATATCGTCCTCGCCCTCAGCTATAGCGGGCGGGGAGAAATTCAGGATGCCATCCGCTCGATTGCCCGGGATGCGGCCGCCGGCTCGCTCGCCCCTGACGATATCACCCCCGAGCTCATCTCCTCCCGCCTCTACACGGCGGGCATCCCAGACCCTGACCTCCTGATCCGAACATCCGGGGAAATGCGCATCTCAAACTTCCTTCTCTGGCAGCTCAGCTACACGGAAATACACGTCACAAAAAAGCTGTGGCCGGACTTCAAGAAAGCGGACTTCCTCGATGCCTTGGCGGAGTTCAAAAACCGCGAGCGACGATTTGGTGGGGTTTAGGACCAATCGCGAAGACATCCATGCCGTCCAAGGCAATCCGTCCGCCTGCAGCACCGCCACCGAGGGCGAGGCACTTCATCTCTCGTCGGTCGTGCCGTCCCGTCCCCCCGACGACCAGCGTTCTTGCCTGACGGATTTTTTTGGAAACCTGCCGCCTCACCGGGGTTGCTGAAAAAGCTGTTCGAGCGACGGATCCGGGTCGGAGCCATGCTGGAGGGCTATTTGATAATGCTCCTTGGCCAGATCAAGCGACGGAGGCTCGCCGGTGGCATAGAGGACCGCCAGGTTGAAATGCGCATCCGGGTATTCCTCCCGGATGGCAATGCTTCGCTTGAAGGCATCTTCCGCCTGCTGACGCCTGCCTTTTTCCCCGTAGCAGATCCCGAGGTAGTTCTCGGCGATATGGTCTTTGGCATCCGAAGCGACCGCCCCCTCCAGCGAGACAATCGCCTCATCGAACCGCCCCTGCTTGCAGTAAACGACCCCGAGGTTTGTTGCGGCGAAGGAGTCCTTCGGGTTGATCTCCATCGCCTTTTTTAATGCGACTTCGGCGGCGGAAAGCTTGCGGGCCTGGATCTGTGCCACGCCAAGATTGGAGAGGGCGAAGTAGTTGTTCGGCGCGGATGCAACGATCTGCTGGTAGAGCTTTTCAGCTTCGTCAAAGCGGCCCTGCCCGAAAAGCTTGCGCGCCTGGTCAACCATGTCGCGTGTGTCATCCGGCAGAGACTCAGGCCCCTCGACCGGAGGGGTTGCAGGGAACCCGCCTGCCGGCTTGGCCACCGCCAATGTCACGGAAAGCGAGGATGTGTTCGCCTCGCTCAGCATCGCGATCGGCTCCTTGAAGAGAAGCTTCTCGTCGTCGCTCAGCCGGAATGCCGGACGTCGAAGGACATCGATCTGCTGCGAGATCACATCAGATTTGATTTGGAGATTCTGAATTTCTTTTTCCAGGGCTCCGCTCGCAGCGTCCCGCCCGGCCTGCTCTTTGATCTGGCGGAGGATGATTGCTCGGAGAAGGTCGTTCTCGACCAGCGTGCGCTTTTCATCCGTCGTCGGCAGGGGGTTCAGCTTCAGCCGGGCGACCTCGCCGGATGATTCGTCAAGCTGCTTCGCGAGCGCCTTGACTTGGTCTTCGCGCGATGCGATCTGCGCCTGGCCCTCGAGCAGGCGGTCGTTGAGCGAGTGGATCTCGCTTCGAAGCTCGGATAGCATTCGCTCGCTCTCCGCCGGCTTTTTAGCCGCCTCGGCGAGCTTCTTCTCGCTCGACTCAAGGCGTGCGGCCAGAGCTTTGTTCTCGGCGGACAGCTTCTCCAGCCGCTCGGCATCGGTGGCCTCCACCTTCTTCGCCGCGATCGCCATTTTCTCCGCGGCCTCTTTTTCCCTGGAAAACTTGTTTTGGAGATCCTCCTTCTCTTGCGCGAGCCGCTCCATCGCCGCCGTATTGTCCTTGATCTTTTTCGTTCGCGCTGCGGCCTCGTCACGCTGGCGGGCGATCTTTTTCCGGTCTGTATCGAGAGTTTTGCGTCCGGCATCTGACGCTTCAATATACTTTGCCGCGTTTTCGAGCTTGGCGAGAAGCCTCTGGTTTTCTTCCGTCAATACCTCGTTATCCGCCTCGATCTCGAGGAGCTTCCCCTGGATCTCTGCCAGGCGCTTTTCCTCAGGGGGGGGCGCTTGTGCCGCTTTGATCTCCCGGTCGCGGATCGCGTTCTCCATCGCGTCTTGGGC
>Ga0194058_10000191_pt1 | contig 26992 bp, 22 predicted proteins | sample SepL4417m_MetaG_FD_155490 | JGI IMG/M metagenome (GOLD analysis project Ga0194058, IMG submission 155490) | Anoxic zone freshwater microbial communities from boreal shield lake in IISD Experimental Lakes Area, Ontario, Canada - Sep2016-L442-17m | ecosystem: Environmental > Aquatic > Freshwater... | reverse complement strand
ACCTCGCAGCTGCGGGGGTCGGCACGCTCGGGCTTGTGGACTTCGACGTGGTGGACTACTCGAACCTCCAGCGGCAGATCCTGCACGGGACGAAGGATGTCGGGCGCAAGAAAATCAACAGCGCCCGCGACCGGATCAAGGAGGTAAACCCGAACGTCCAGGTGGTTTTGCACGATGCGTTCTTCACGTCAGAGAATGCGAGGGAGATCGTCGAGGGGTACGACATCGTGATTGACGGCACGGACAACTTCCCGACGCGCTACCTCTCGAACGACATCTGCGTCTTTCTGAAAAAGCCAAACATCTACGGCTCGATCTTCCGGTTTGACGGCCAGTGCACGGTCTTTGCGCCGCACCTCGGAGGCCCGTGCTACCGCTGCCTCTACCCGGAGCCTCCTCCTCCCGGCATGGTTCCGAGCTGTGCGGAGGGCGGAGTGCTTGGCGTCCTGCCGGGCGTGATCGGCGTGATGCAGGCGATCGAGGCGATCAAGCTGATCGTCGGGATCGGCGAGCCGCTTACCGGGCGCCTCGTCCACTTTGATGCGCTCAAAATGAAGTTCCGGGAGTTCAAGATCCGCCAAGACCCGAAATGTCCGGTCTGCTCGGTGACCCCGACGATCACCGGGCTCATCGACTACGACCAGTTCTGCGGGATCCCGCAGGCGAAGGCGGCCGAGGAGGCCGCTCCGCCTGTGCCGCAGATCTCCGCCACCGAGCTCAAGGTGCGGCTCGACCGCGGGGACAACCTCGTCCTTGTGGACGTGCGCGAGCGTTTCGAGTGGGACATCGCCCGGATCGAAGGATCCAAGCTGATCCCGCTCGCCGAGCTGGCATCCCGGATGAGCGAGCTGGATTCAACGGATGAGATCGTCTTCATCTGCAAGCTCGGTCCCAGGAGCGAAACCGCCGTGCGAGAGCTCCAGAAGGCCGGCTTCTCGAAAACCTTCAACCTTGCGGGCGGCATCCGTGACTGGTCGGATCATGTGGATCCTTCGATGCCGAAGTATTAGCCCGTCTGTGATGTATCCGGAGCCGGAGATTCGCTAGCGTTTCCCTTTGCCGCTGTAGAAGCTGATCGCGGTCACCAGGTCCATCGCCCGCTGGAGGACCGTGTCGCGCAGCGGGGGGGCTTCGCGGTCCTTCGTGCTTTCGATTTCGGGATTTGTGTTGGTGACGAGTGCGGCCTCGTTCATGCGCGGACGAGCGGAATCGAACACGAACTGGCTGACCCCTTGCTTCCGGCTGGCAGCAAAAATTTCGGCGAGAACTTCCTGGGGGAGGGAGATTGCGACGTCGGGCTTGACCCCGGCAGGAAAGATCGGGGAGCTGTCCGGGAGCACAACCTGCGAGACGGCAACGCGAAGGGATTTTCCTCCGCCTAGGGGAATTTCTGAGAACTCGACCGCCTCTCCCGCTGTGGTGCTGCCGACGATCATGGCGCTGGCGTTGAAGCGCAGCGTCGCGGCGAGCGCCTCCGCCGCGCCCGAGGTGTTCGCGCCGGTGATGACGATCAGGATCCCTTGGTAGGCGGGGTTTTGGTTCGAGGTCAGGATCCGCTCCTGCTTGGCGCTCGGCTTCTGGATCGTAAAAAGCATTTTTCCATTCGGGCAGAACCGGCGGGCGAAATCGGCGGCGGCCTCAAACCCGCTGCCGCCCGGCACCGCCCGCAGGTCGAGGATCACGGCTGGCAGCTTTTTTTGAGAAAAGCTGGCGAGCGAGGAATCCACTTGGGCAAGGGCTGCCGCGTCGAGGTTTCCGGGCCGGAGATACCCGGCGCGGCCGTCGAGGATCTCCGCAAGGAACGGGATCGGCTCCGGCGGCGAGGAGGGATTCTCGGAGGAGACGATTTCTGCTCCTGGCGACAGCCTTTGGAGAAGCCCCTCCAGTAGCGCCTTCTGCTTCGAAGGTTCGTCGAGGGCCTGCTGCGAAAGGAAATTTATTTTGATCGCCTCGACCGCCTTGTCAACCTGGGCGGGTTCGAGCCGATTGACAGCCTCGCGCACGCTCCCTGCCGGCGCATCCGCCGCGTTCAGGAGTGGGGCCGCCAGGACTGCGAGGAAAAAAAGTTTCATTTCGGAGAGAAATTACAACCACACGGGCGAAAAGAACACAAAGGAAATGCTGCCTGCGCCCAAGGGAGATGCCCGCAATCGGACATTGGCGGCGGTGGCGGCTTGTGGTAGGGTGCCCCCTCAACCATGCAATTGCCGCCCATCACAAAATACCGTCCGTTCCCCCCCGTTGACCTGCCCGGCAGGCAGTGGCCGAGCCGGACGCTCGATCGCGCGCCAATCTGGTGCAGCGTGGATCTGCGCGATGGGAACCAGGCGCTCGCCCAGCCGATGAGCGTGGAGGAAAAGCTCGAGTATTTTGAGATGCTCGTCCGGATCGGCTTCAAGGAGATAGAGATCGGGTTCCCATCGGCCTCCCAGACAGAATTTGATTTTTGCCGGAGGCTGATCGACGGGCGCTTGATCCCAGACGACGTGACGATACAGGTTTTGTGCCAGTGCCGGAACGAGCTGATCACGAGGTCCCTCGAAGCTCTCTGCGGCGTAAAGAGCGTCATTTTTCACCTCTACAACTCGACCTCGCCGAAGCAGCGCGAATACGTCTTCGGCGCGACGCGCGGGGAAATCGTGAAGATCGCCACCGATGCGGTGGTGTTTCTCAAGGAGCAAATGCGCCCGCTTGTGGACGGGGGGGCGAGGGTCCGTCTGGAATACTCGCCGGAAAGCTTCACCAGCACGGAGCTGGATTTTTCGCTGGAAATCTGCGAGGCGGTGACCGATGTCTGGCAGCCGGCTCCGGACAACAAAATCCTGCTCAACCTCCCGGCCACGGTGGAATACGCGTCCCCGAACATCCACGCCGACCAGATCGAGTGGATGTCGACCCACCTGTCGCGGCGCGAGCTCACGACGCTTTCCCTTCACACCCACAACGACCGAGGCACCGGGATTGCGGCCACCGAGCTGTCGCTGCTGGCTGGCGCAGACCGCGTCGAGGGCACGATCTTTGGCCTTGGCGAGCGGACCGGGAACCTCGACATCGCAACGCTCGCGCTTAACCTTTACCTCCAGGGAATCCACCCCGCGCTCGACTTCAGCGACATCAACGGCATCCGCGAGGTTTACGAGCGCTGCACCCGCATGGAGGTTCCCGCCCGCCAGCCGTATGCCGGCGACCTGGCGTTCACGGCGTTCAGCGGCTCGCACCAGGATGCCATCAAGAAGTCCTGGGCGAAGCAGGGGCCTGGCAAGCCGTGGGATGTGCTCTACATCCCGATCGACCCGGCCGACATCGGCAGAAGCTACAAGGCGATCATCCGGATCAACTCGCAGTCTGGAAAAGGAGGGGTCGCCTACATCCTCGAAAAAGAGTTCGGCTACCAGCTCCCGAAGCTGATGCAGAAGGAGCTCGGGCAGATCATCAACGCGGTTTCGGATGAAACCGGAGCCGAGCTCACCCCGCAGGAAGTCCATGATGTTTTCGTCAGGACATACATCGCCCGCGACCAGCCGGTTGCCCTTATGGAGTTCTGCACGATCGAGCGTTCGAGCACCGTCACCTGCTCCGCGCGCCTCTTTCACGGCGGGCGCGAGCTGGACCTCCAGGGCGCTGGTAACGGGCCGGTGGATGCGTTTGTGGATGCCCTGCGGAGCACCGGGCTTCCTCGCTTTGACGTGCTCAGCTACTCGGAGCACTCGCTTGGAGCTGGCGCGGGCGCCCGCGCGGTGAGCTACATGCAGATCAAAATGGCTGCCGGCAGGGTGCTCTTTGGCGTCGGCAGCGACACAAACATCGAGCTCGCATCGATCAAGGCCGTGGTGAGCGCCCTCAACCGGGCAATGTCCTCCAGCCCTGGCGCGGCCGCTTTGGAGTAGGATGCCCCCGCCGGATTCCCCAGCCAAATCTCCGCAGAAAAAGCGGAGCCCGCCGCTGCTGGACGCGCTTCTATTGCTCAAGCCGAACATCATCTTCACGATGGCGTCGCCGAAGGAGATCTCTGCGGCGGCCTCGCCCGATGGGGCTGCTTCCTTGAGCTCCTCGGACTTCCAGTTTCTTATTGGGGTCTAGCTTGTGGAGAGGTCGGATCGCGCCGGTTTTTTGCCGGCCGGGGGGGCAGCGGATGGCGTCACCGAGCGGCGCGAAGGCGGGCGAGGACGCCTCGGGCGGCCCCCGAATCGATGGCCTCGCCCGCGAGATGCCACCCCGACGGCATTCCGTCCGCGATCCCGGCGACGACCAGGGCGGCTGCAGCATTGAGCTGGACAATCGTCCGCGCGCCGTTCCGGAGGTTTCCTGCAAGGATGTCGGCGATCACGCCGGCATTCTCGGCGGCGGTGCCGCCCGCGAGGTCCTGCGGGTTGACCTTGCCGATGCCGAGGTCGGCGGGCCGGATGGAAAACTCTTCGATCGAGCCCTCCTGCCAGGCGACGACCTTCGTTTCGCCGAGAGGAGAGATCTCATCGAGGGCCGGGGATCCGTGGACAGACCAGGCCCTTCGGCGGCCGAGCAGGCGAAAGGTCCGCGCATAGACAGGGAGGAGGGATGGGTCGAAAACTCCTGCGAGCTGGAACGGCGGTCGGGCAGGGTTCAGCAGCGGCCCGAGCATGTTGAAGATGCTCGCTGAGCCCCGCTCTGCAAGGAGCCTGCGCACCGGGGCGACCGCCTGGAATGCCGGGTGGTAATGCGGGGCAAAGAGAAAGCAGCAGCCGGACGAAACGAGGGCGGCCGCCGCGCGATCCGGCGGGAGATCCACCCGGACGCCCAGCGCTTCCAGCACATCGGCACCGCCGGATTTCGACGTGATCCCCCGGTTTCCGTGCTTGACCACGCGCGCTCCGCAGGCGGCCGCAACGAACATCACGGCCGTCGAGACATTGAAGATCCCGGCCCGGTCGCCGCCGGTTCCGCAGACATCCAAAGCCCCCTCGCCGGACGCTGGAAACGGGGCCGCACGCCCGAGAAGCACCGAGACGAACCCGGCGATTTCCTCTGCGGTCTCGCCGCGATGATGGAGGGCGTCGAGAAACTCCGCGCGGGAATCTGCCGGGCGCGACGCGTCGAGCAATGCGTCGCACGCCTGCTCGATCTCTTCTGGCGTGAGGTGGACAGCTGAGGCTGCCTTGGCGGTGAGCCGCTTCATCGGGCCAGCATCTTTTTGAGCTCCAGCGCCGGCCACTGGCCGGGGGCGTTCGGGCGGTGAAGCCATCCGTAATTGAAGGCTGATCCGCAAGCGGCGAAGAGGAGGCGCGACGAGAACCCAAGCGGCCCCATGGCCATGGCGGCCAGCGGGAGCGGCGAAGAGGAAAAGAGCTCGAGCAGGCGCACGATGTCGCGCGGCGCGGCGGCCCAGGTCGCTACCTTGAAAACGTCGGCCCCGGAGTCCTCCGCGCGGAAAGCCAGCTCGCGCAGCTGCGCAGATGAGGGGGTGGCGCGAAAATCGTGAAACGAAGCGATCCTCCGGATCTTGCGCTCCGCCGCCGCCTCAAAAACCTTCCGCATCACCCGCATCGAACGAAGCTCGACGTCCACAACCGCCGCCCCAGCCAGCAGGCGGAAAAAAAGCTTTTTCCTTTGCTCTGAGGAATGCCCTCCCCGGCCGCCCTCGCGAGGATGCCGGACCGTGAGGATCCATGGGAGCCGGGATGTCGGGATCGCCGCGATATCGGGCAGGCAGTCCGCGCGGCACTCGAGCGCATCGAGCGAGCCCGGGCGCAACCGGGCGGCCAGGCGCCACGCTTCCGGAGAATCCACGATCCCGACGACGGCGGATGGGACGGCAGATTTCGGCAGTTTATTTTTTTGACCCATGGGCCGGCCAGTATGATATTGCTTTGTGCCCGTTGACAATCCAGATACGGGGCGCGCCGTATGAGCCTACGCAGACAAGAACTCCACCTCCAATTCAACCAGTTCCTTGATGCGATCCTTCTCGGGGCGGTCTTCTGGTTCTCGCACTTCGTGCGGTATAACGGGATCGTTATCCTCGACAACCTGCGGACGATTGAAGACTTTTCGAGGTTTGCATGGATGCTGGCGGTCATCATGCCCTTCGGGCCGTTCATGCTCGAGATGCAGGGGTTCTATAATTACCCGCTGGAAAAGTCCACTTGGAAGTCCCTGCGACAGATCGTCGCCGCCGGATTCTGGCTTTTTGTCCTCCTGAGCTGCTCGGTGATTTTTCTGCGGCTCGAAGTCCCCAGCCGCTCGGTCCTCATGCTTTTCGGGCTGTTCGCTCCCTTGGCGCTTTTGGCGCGCGAGTGGAGCTTTACCAAGTGGCATCTTCGTTCGCTTCGTGCGGGCGGGGTCGGAGAGGAAATCATTCTGGCCGGAGAGCCGCAGAATATGGAGGACTTTCTAAGCGCCTTTACCGCCTCGCAGAAGCTGGAGATCCGCGTGGTCGCCCAGGTCGATCTCGAATCCGGCGGAACAGAATCCCTCGTGGCAGCATTGCACAAGCATCCTGTCGGACGCGTCGTCCTGACATTCAAACGCATGGAGCTCGACAGGGTGCAGCGGGCGATCGTGGCCTGCGAGACCGAGGGGGTCGAAGCCTGGCTGAACGCGGACTTTATCCATGCCTCGACGGCCCGGCCGTCCTATGAGACGATGGCCCAACGCTCGATGCTGGTTTTTCGCTCCACGCCCGATCTGTCCTGGGCGCTATTGATGAAGTCCGCCATGGATCGGGTTGGCGCGGCGATCGGGCTCCTGGCGTGCGCCCCGGTCTTTCTCCTTGTGGCGGCCATCCTGCGCCTGACCTCGCCCGGCCCTGTCTTTTTCCGGCAGCAGCGGGCGGGCTTGCACGGGCGGCCGTTTGACATGTGGAAGTTCCGCACCATGTGCGTGGATGCCGAGGAGATGCGCGCCGGGCTGGCCGCGCGCAATCTGATGCGCGGCCCGGTTTTCAAAGTGGAAGACGATCCGAGGATCACCGCTTTCGGAAAATGGCTGCGCAAGACGAGCCTCGACGAGTTCCCCCAGCTCTACAACGTCCTCAAAGGGGAGATGAGCCTCGTGGGGCCTCGGCCGCTCCCGCTCTATGAAGTCGAGAAATTTGAGCGGTCGGCGCACCGGCGAAGGCTGAGCATGAAGCCGGGCCTGACGTGCATCTGGCAGATCCAAGGCAGGAACAACGTCACCGATTTCCAGGAATGGGTTCGCATGGATCTCGAGTATATCGATAACTGGTCGCTCCTCTTGGATATCTACCTCCTCGTCCGCACGATCCCGGTCGTCATCTTCTGGACCGGGGCAAAATAGAAATTTCCGATGGTGGGCGATTGACTCCCGCACATCGTGGGCGATGATATATGCTAGTATGGAGCAAGCATTCAGCATCAGCATTCGGGGGGCTTACCGTCCGGAAGCCGTTGCGGATGCGGCGCGCGCGATCCGGGGCGCGCTCGGCCGGCCGGCTGGCATTGCGGTTGCTTTTGCAAGTCCGGATTATCTCCCTTTCCTTCAGGAGTTTGCGGAGACGATTCGCGTGGATGGACACGTTTCCGACATCATCGGCTGCACGGCCGGCGGGCTGATGGAAGGAGCGCGAGAGATGGGGGAGGGCTCTGGCTGTGTGGTCATGGCCGTGGCGTGCGATGCTGCGGAGCCCGTGCTCCCCGATGCGGACGGGCTTTTCCAGGGCCCGGTGGCCGGGCGCCCGCACGGAGGGGTCCTCCTCGCTAACCCCTTCACATTTTCTGCCGATGACTGGCTCTGTGGGTGGAACCGGGAGTTCCCGGGCGTGCCTTGCGTGGGCGGGCTCGCAAGCGGCGGCAATGCCGACCAGACAGCGGTTTTTTACAACGGCCGGATCGTGGACGCCGTCTGCCTTCCTGTTTGCGGCACCACCGGGATCCTCCCGCTCGTCAGCCAGGGATGCCGGCCGATCGGCGAGCCGCTCACCGTCACCCGCGCCGAGCGCAACATCGTTTATTCCCTCGGCAGCCAGCCGGCATATCAGGCGCTCGAGTCGGCGTTCGAGGCGCTCAGCGATTCCGAAAAATCGTTTGCAAAAGGCAACCTTTTTGCCGGGCTTGCGGGAACCGAATACGTCGAGGACTTCAAGCCGGGAGATTTTTTGATCCGAAATATTCTTGGTGCCGATCCCGGCTCGGGGGCGGTGGCGATCGGCGGGATCCCGCGCACCGGACAAACCCTTCAATATCAGCTTCGCGACCGCGCGATCGCCCAGGCGGATCTCTCCCGCGTCCTCGCTGCCGCCGACCTCGACGGCCGGCGGCCATTTGGCGCGCTCCTCTTCTCCTGCCTCGGCCGGGGCAAAGGTTTTTTTGGCGAGCCTCACTACGACGCCGCAAGGTTTCACAGCTCCATCGGAGGCAAGCCTCTGGCCGGGTTCTTTTGCAACGGGGAGATCGGGCCGGTTGCCGGGCGGAATGCCGTGCATGGCTACACGGCAGCCGCCGCAATATGGGTTGAAAAGAAATCCTGAACTGAGAGACTGCCCTTCCCTTGAAAATAAAAATCGTTATCGTGACAGTCGGCCTGGCGGCGGCGATGGGCATTGCGTGGTGGGTCGGCTGGCTGCACATTCCCGAGCCAAAGCCAGAGGATGCGGCGGCGACAGCAACGGCGACGCGGGATGCCGTCGAGTCAACCCTCGTGCTTTCCGGCGAAGTGACCCCTGCCTTTCAAGTGGAGGTCCGGCCGGAGGTCGGGGGAAAGGTTAAAAAAATCCATGTCGCCGCCGGGCAGCAGGTCTCGAATGGCGATCTCCTGGTGACGATTGATGACACGGATTTGCTCAACGAGAAAGCGAGCGCCGAGACGGAGATCGAGGGGGCAAGGATCGCGGTCGAAAAAACCCGGGGAAACTACGACCGCGCAAACGCGCTTTTTAAAGAAAAGCTGATTAGCAAGGAAGTTTTTGCCAACCTCGATGCGGATTTGCGGATCTCGGAGAACTCCCTCGAAAAGGCGGAGCGCAAGTTGCAGACCGTGAACGACCGCCTCAGCAAGACCCGGGTTCTGGCGCCGGGGGCCGGAACGATCCTCGACATCAACGTCAATGAGGGCCAGGTCGTCGTCGGCGCCGCGAGCGTCAACTCCGGGACCATGCTCCTGCTCTTCGCCGACCTCACCCGCCTGCTGATCAACGCCCACGTCAACCAGCTCGATGCCAGCCGCCTCCTGGTCGGTCAGGAGATGGCGATCCGGTTTGCTGACGAGGAGTCGATTGGGCTCAATGCCCGCATCGAATTCATCGCGCCCGTGGCCACGGTAAAAAACAACATCAAGGGGTTCGAGGTTCAGGCGCTGATCGGGAAAAACGATGGAAAGCTCAAGCCCGGGATGTCGGTGAGCATGGATGTCCCGGTCGGGCGTGCGGACGGGGTCGTCACGGTTCCGATCTCGGCGGTGTTCAAGGAGAAGGACGATAAGGTCGTCTATGTGCGCAAGGGCGTGGAGATCGAGCGCCGCAAGGTGGCCGTCGGGCTGACCGACATGTCCCGGGCCGAAATCAAATCCGGCCTGGAGGAGGGGGAGGAGATCCTTCTCGTCGAGCCCGCCCTGCCTATCCACAAAAAATCTTAACCCGCCGTGTCGCTCGTCCATCTCGAAGGAGTCAGCAAAATCTACCGTGTTGGCGACCAGGAGATCCGGGCGCTTGATTCGGTGGATCTGCGAATCGAGGAGGGCGAGTTCGCCTCGATCATCGGGCCGAGCGGCAGCGGAAAATCCACGCTCATGCACCTGCTGGGCTGCCTTGACTCCCCGACATCGGGGCGGATGCAGATCTGCGGGAACGATCTGAGCGTCGCCTCGCAGAACCGCCTGGCGGATGTCAGGAACCGTGAAATCGGGTTCGTTTTCCAGTCGTTCAACCTTCTGCAGAAATTGGATGTCATCGAGAATATCGAGCTGCCGCTCGTCTATTCCGGCATGCCTGCCGCCGAGCGCAGGCGACGTGCCGAGCAGGTCGCGAGGGATGTCGGGCTCGGCGACCGCATGGCGAACCGGCCGGTGCAGCTGAGCGGCGGCCAATGCCAGCGCGTGGCGATCGGCCGCGCGCTCGTCAACCGCCCGCGCATCATCTTCGCGGACGAGCCGACGGGCAACCTCGACTCCGCCACCGGCCAGATGATCCTCCAGATGTTCCGCGACCTGAACGCCTCCGGAAAAACGATCGTCCTCGTCACCCACGACTCCGACATCGCAGCGGTCACGCGCCGCGTGATCGAAATCCGGGACGGAAAAATTCGGAGGGAATACTGCCCGTGAACCTGCTGGTCGCCCTGCAGATCGGGCTGCGAGAGATCGCGTCTCACAAGTTCCGCAGCTTCCTCTCGATGCTCGGCATCGTCCTCGGCGTGAGCAGCCTGATCTCCACGCTCGCCCTCACGACAGGAATCGAGCGGGGCACGCGGGCGTTCATGCAGCAGGTCGGCGGCCTCGAATACGTGAACGTCATCAATAAGGAGATCTCGAACAAGATGTTCGATTTCTGGAACCTCTCGCCGGGCAGGACGCTCCGCGATGCCCATGCAATTCAGGCCACGGCCCCGCTCATCTCCCATGTCTCTCCCGAGCTGGCATTCGGGGCCGCGATTTCTTCCGGAAAAAAATCCGAGCGCAAGCAGGTTCGCGGGGTTTTCCCGGACTGTTTTGTGGTGGCCCGGCACGAGCTCGCTGCCGGCCGGTTCCTCGCAGATCTCGATATCGAAAGGGGCCTGCGCAGCGCAGTCGTTGGCGATGCGATCGCCCAGCTTCTTTGGCCGGGTCTGAAGCCTGGCGCAATTGTCGGGAAAACTCTCCTGATCAACGATCGCCCGTTTGAGGTCGTCGGGGTGCTCCTGAAGTATGAGCGCGAGGAGGACAAGCGCCGCAGGGCCAAGGGCGGAACCGGAAAAATCAGCCGCTCCGGACAAAAATGGGATCCGTTTCGCGGAAAAAACGAATCTGTCCTGATCCCCTACTCGACCATGTTTTTCGATTTTCGGGCTGGGGCATTCCCGCTGGATTCGATGGAGTCGGTCCGCCTCGATGCGCTGACGTTGAGGGTCGGAGATCTCGCCGATTTCCGTCCGGCCCTCGACCAGGTGCGGGCGGCCCTGAGCGCCACGCATCGCGGGGTGGACGACTTCGACCTCGAGACGCGCGAGGAATGGTTCGACCGCATGGAGGCCAGCATCCGCGCGACGCGGCTCAGCGGCGGGCTCATCGCGACGATCAGCCTTGTGGTCGGAGGCATCGGGATCATGAACATCATGCTCGCCAGCATTTCCGAGAGGGTCCGAGAGATTGGCATCCGCCTTGCCGTCGGGGCGCGCGGGCGCGACATCTTCATTCAGATCATGGTCGAAAGCGTCAGCATCGCGCTCATCGGCGGCCTCCTGGGTGTTCTTTCCGCCTTCGGGCTCATCGAAATCCTCAAGCTCATCGCCCCAAACGAAAACATGCCGATCATGACGCTGGGGGGAATTGTTTTCAGCGTCGGATTCGCCGTGCTGGCCGGGCTTCTCTCGGGAATTTACCCGGCGCTCCGCGCCTCCAGGCTGAACCCGATCGCCGCGCTCCGCTACGAGTAAGTCGGCCTGCTGAAAAACTCCGCGCCGCGCAGGGAGCGAAGCCAGTTCAAAAATCGAAAAAGTTCTGCCCTGGCACATCGGGCGAAGCCTTTTTTTGCTTGGGCTTCGCTTTCGTCTGCCATGCGGAGACTTCCTTCTCCAGCATCGCGAGCTGCCTTTTGGCATCATGGAGTCGGGATTGAACCTTTGCGCGGAGATCCGCACCGGCCTTCTCCCGATCTTTTGCGTTCCAGAATGCCCAGGCGTTCGATGCGTGTGCGTCGCGCAGGCGGGCTTTTAACTTGCGCGCGGCATCCTCCATTTCCCTCGCGACCTTGCGCAGGTGGTAGAGGGTCGAGTGCATGGCGTCATGGCCCCTGTGGAGATCGGTGAGAGCCAGAAGCACCTCCATCCGCTCGACATCCTGCGAGGCGTAGGCTTCCTGGAGGTCGTGCCAGAGCAGTGCGCGGTTGGCATCGTCGTGCGAGCCGCCCGAGTCGGGATGTAGACGGCGCACGAGCACTCGGTAGAGCTCCTTCACCCGTTGGCGGAGCTCTCCTGTGAGCCCCCTTCCGGGCCTTAATGCTCCGCCGTCCTGCGGACCTCTCCATTTGCAAAAGTCTGCAAACATCCGTCGGTATTCTCGCTTGTTCAGGTCGTCGGGGTCGTGGCCGCAGGCGAATCGCACGTAGGTGCGGAAGGCCCGCTCGATATCGGGGAACCCTGCATCCTCATCGTCGTCAGGATCCTCCGAGTGCGACTGCCCCCCCTGCTCCTCGAAGGGGTTCTGGGCCTTGCTCGATCGTTCCTGATCCCGCTGGCGGGCCCTTTCAAGGATCTGATCTTCGCGCACGATATCCTGGTAAACGGATTTGCGGGAGCGATCGCCCCAAAGCGACTCCATGTGAACCCGATCAATGATCCGCTCCAGGCGGTGAATTTCAACATCCAGGCGCTTTTCCTCATCAAGGAGAGCCGAGAGGTTCTCCTGCTCCCATCGCTCGTATCCTGGACGGATCGTGCGCTCAAACTCGAATAGCGCCTCGTTCAGCCGGGCGACCTCACGCATTTTTTTACGAGCCTCCTTCCCAGCCGCCTCACGGAGCGGAAGGTGATCCACGAGAACGATCCGCCGGTCGTCGGAAGCCGGAGGGCTTGGCTTTGGTGCGCGACGTTTCTTTTTTGGTCGTTTATTCACTACGAAATCTGGAAAGGCCTGAACCGAGGGCGGTTGCCCGTAAGGATGTCCCTATGAATCCCGATGGCGATGCCATGGGCAAAGGGCCCTTGGCGGCCCAAGGACTTCGCGAAGGACAATCGCCTGGCGCACGCTGGCGCACGAGCGGAGGGAGTGCGAAATCGCCCCTGCCGATGCCGGGTGCTGCGCCAGTGCCGGAGCCGGGCATTGAGCTTGTGCCGGTGGAGCTGGAGGCTTCGGCTTTGGCAGGGCCTCCACCAAGGCTGGTGGTTCCGAGTATCTCTGCGGCTGGGCAGACTCCTTCCACAAGCGCTGCGGCGGCTCTTCAATAGGAACCCCAAGCGCCTCCATGAGCTTCCGCATCCCTTCTCCAGGGTTTTGTCGCGGCGCTGCAGGCGCTGGCTCATCGGCAGGCTGGAAGGGGTTGCCCTCCGGAATTCCTTGCGCTTCCCGCTCGTGCTTGCGCTTCTCTCGAATTTCCGCGGACCGCTGCATCAGCCAGTTCACCAGGCTGATGAGGCCAATGATGACTAATATGACTAGCTGCTGTTCCATCGCCTGAGAGAAACTTCGTAAACCGGCAGGCTAGCTGAGCGGAGTTTTTTCCGAGCCGGCAATGCTCTCGCGCATCGTGGTGTCGGACTGGATGTTTTTCATCTTGACGTAGTCCATGATCCCGAGGTTCCCATTCCGGAACGCTTCGGCCATCGCCTGCGGAACCTGCGCTTCGGCCTCGACCACCTTTGCGCGCATCTCCTGCGTGCGCGCTTTCATCTCCTGCTCGGTGGCGACCGCCGCCGCCCGCCGCATCTCAGCCTTCGCCTGGGCGACGACCTTGTCGGCTTCTGCCTGCTCGGCCTGGAGCTTTGCGCCGATGTTGTCGCCGACGTCCACGTCCGCGATATCCACCGAAAGGATCTCAAAGGCGGTCCCGCTATCCAGACCCTTCTGCAGGACGGTCTTCGAGATCCGGTCGGGATTCTCAAGGACGTCTTTGTAGGAGGCAGACGAGCCGATGGAGGTGACGATCCCCTCGCCGACGCGGGCGATGATCGTCTCCTCGGTGGCCCCGCCAACAAAGCGATCCAAATTCGAGCGCACGGTAACGCGCGCACGGACTTTGACCCCGATGCCGTCGCGGGCAACCGCGTCGATCGTCACCCGCCCGGTCGCCGGGTTCGGGCAGTCAATGACCTTCGGGCTGATGCTCGTGCGGACGGCTTCCAGCACGGTTTTGCTGGTCCCTTTGATGGCGAGGTCAATCGCACAGGCCCGGTTGAAATCGAGCGTGATGCCGGCCTTGTCGGCGGCGATCAGGGCGAGCACGACGTGGGCCACGTTGCCGCCTGAAAGAAAATGGGCCTCAAGAAGATCCGTGTCGAGCGGGATGCCCGCCTTGACCGCCGTGATCCTGCTGTCAACGATCAAGCCGACAGGAACCCGGCGCAGGCGCATGCCGATCAGCTTCGAGAACGGAACCGGGGCATCCGCGATCTTGGCCCGCAGCCAAACCCCGAAAAAGTTCGCCAAGACGATGATCAGGACGAGCCCGACAACGAGGATGATTCCGAAAATGACATAGAGCCCGAGCTGCGTGATTTGTGTGATCATGATTTTCAGGGGAAATGATTGCACGGAATCTCAATTTTGCGCGGAAAATCTTTTTTCCCACTGCGGCCTCCTGCTTCCTTCTGCTTAGGCTCCGCGAATGGCAACCCCCGCCTGGGAACCTGTCCGCGCGTTGGCCATAATTGACACCGGCACTGAAACGCGCTTGTATCCGCAACATGATTCGAATCCCAGTCCTCCTGTGCGCGGCGCTCGCGATTGCAGGCTGTGCCGCACCCGAGGGCCCCGCCAACAAGCTGGCTCAAGCAAAAATCCTGCCGCTCGCGCTCGACGATTCCTTCCAGTTCCGCAAGATCCAGCAGGAGACGGTTGACAATACGAAAGTCGCGCCTCGCACGGTGAGCGAGGCGGCAAGCTTCGAGCGGGATCGCGCGGTCTGGGGCGCGATTGACGGACAGGAAATCTCCGCCCGAAACGGGAACTATTACCGATTCTTTTGGCGATCAAAGAATTCCGCAGACATCACCGTGCGGCTGGAATACCGGCAGGTCGGGCTGGCGAACTATGTGATGGCGCAGGAAAAGTATTATCCCGAAGCCAGCGGATCACACAAAACCTCGTTTGAGGTTGCCGGCGATGATTATTTGGAAAGCGGGCGCGTGACATCGTGGCGCGTGCTGTTGATCGTGGATGGCCGGATCGTCGCGATGCGCCAGTCGTACCTGTGGAAGTAGGGCAGCAGCCAGCATTTGACATGGCATCCTCGCCGGGTTAGTGATTCTTGGTAATTCGTGAGCACTCCCTCTTCGATTCTTGTCGGGAACCTCGGCCGCACCGTGTGGGTCAAGGTGGAAGGGCGTGGCACATTCCAGAACAGCCCGGGCATCAAGGAGTTTGTGAAGCAGATGATCCAGCGCGGGCATCGCGATTTTGTCGTGGATCTCGAGGGGTGCGAGCTCATGGATTCGACGTTCATGGGAACTCTGGCCGGGGTGGCGCTCCGCCTCCGCGAGATCGGGCAGGGCGGGCTCAAGGCGGTCAACGTCAATATCCGCAACGCCGCGCTGCTGGAAAACCTCGGGCTCGACCATCTTTTTTCTGTCGAGGCGGGGTCGGCACCTCAAGCTCCCGCAAACCTGCGCCAGGCGGACCCTGGAGATGAGGACGCCAAGGGGACGATTCTCGCCGCGCACGAGGCGCTGATCGAGGCCGACGTGCAGAATGCCGTGAAATTCAAGGATGTTGTGGAGTATCTGCGGCAGGAGCTGCAGCAGGAGAATCCGGCAGACGAGTGATCGTTCTTGATCCTCTGGGCTCAGTTTTGGATACTGCACCCTTTGCCGCACCATGTGGACCTACATTTATTTTTTCCTGTTCTTAGGGTCGTTCGTGGCGTTGCTGGTCGTTCTGAATGCCTTTACCAAGAGGGTCAGTGAGCTCGAGCGCCAGCGGGCGGAGCTCGAGGTCGAGGAGGAGCGGGTCTTTGATTTTCTGCACGGGCTCGGCGAGGCGTTTTCCGAAGGGATTCGGAGCTCGGAGCTTCACCGGCTGATCGTCGAGAGCGCCGTCCGGATCCTTGATGCCCACGGGGGCGCGCTCTATCTGGCTGGTAAGAACGACGACACGCTGGCTCCAGCCTTCATTTCAAAAGGTTGCCCGGCGATGGTGGATGTCCCCCGCCATGTGCTCGACCAGTCGGTATCAGCTCCCATCGCCCTCGAGAGCTTCCTCCGCCTCCACCCGGTCCGTCGCGGAGAGGGGATCATCGGGCAATGCTGGGAAAGCGGCATGGCCTCGGTTCTGAACGGATCGAGCACAACCATCCGGGGCACGCAGTCGGCGCTGATCGGCCCGCTGATCTACCGCCGCAAGATCCTCGGCGTCCTCGGCCTTGCCAACGGGCCCACGAGCATGCCGTTCGGCCCCGCAGACCTCAAGGTCTTCAAGGCGCTCACCGAGCAAGGGGCGTTTGCCCTGTATAACGAGGTGGTCTATTTTGAGGCGGGCGAAAAAAAGCGGCTTGACCACGACCTCGAAATTGCTCGCGAGATTCAAAGCATCCTTCTTCCATCCCGCCCGCCGTCGGTGCCGGGCTATGAGCTCAGCGGGCTGAACATCCCGGCGCGCCAGGTCAGCGGCGACTATTTTGACTACATCCGGATGGATCCGACCCGGCTCGGGGTGACGATTGCCGATGTGTCCGGCAAAGGGATCCCGGCCTCGCTCATCATGGCGATGTGCCGGAGCGTTATCCGCAGCGAGGCGGTCAGCAAAACCTCGGCCTCCGAGGTCCTCCGCCGGGTCAATCGCCAGCTCTACCCGGACATCAAGGAGGACATGTTCATCAGCATGGCCTACATCATCCTCGATGCCGATGGGCGGAAGGTCACGCTGGCCCGCGCCGGCCACGATGCCCCGCTCCTCTACCGCGCCGGGACCGGGGAGGTGGAAAAGCTCAACCCGAAAGGCATGGCCCTTGGGATTGACAGCGGAGAAGTCTTCAATAGAGTATGCGCCGATTACAGCTTCGGGCTGGAAAAGGGGGATTGTATCCTGCTCTACACGGACGGCGCCACCGAGGCGCTCGACCAGGAGGGGAACGAATACGGGATCCCTAGACTGGTCCAAAGCCTCCAAGCCAGCGCGCCACACGGCGCTGCCAGCGTGGTGAAATACATCGCTGAGGATGTCAGGGCCTTCGCTGGCAGCTTTCCTCAGCACGATGACATTACGCTGATCGCCATCGCAAAGACATGAACAAATCCGAGCCGAACAAACATACGACAGAAAAAAAACCGGAGGAGCCGGGCGATGCCGCATGCGATGCGGGTGCGCCGGCCGCCGCAGAGGCGCCGCCGGATTTCGAGGCCGAGGCAGCGCGCTTCAAGGATCTTGCTCTGCGGGCGCAGGCGGACCTCGATAATTACCGCAAGCGCGCGGTGCGGGAAAAAGAGGAGTCGATCCGCTACGCAAATGCCGCTCTCCTCGAGAAGCTCCTCCCGATCCTCGACAACTTCGAGCTCGGGCTCGACGCCGCGCGCACCGCTCCAGATGCCGCGTCTATCACACAGGGGATGGCGATGGTGCAGAAGCAGCTTCAGGATTTCCTTCGGAGCCACGGGGTCGAACACATTCCCGCAGAGGGCGGGGTCTTCGATCCTACCCACCACGAAGGCGTGGCCCAGGAGCACAGCGCCGAGGTGCCGGAAGGGCATGTGGTCCGCCAGATCCGCAAGGGCTACAAGCTGAAGGATCGCCTGCTGCGCGCATCGAGCGTCACCGTGTCTAAAGGTGCTGCCGCATGAGCCGCAACAAGCGCGATTACTACGAAGTTCTCGAAGTCGATCGGTCGGTGACGGAGGATGCGCTCAAGCGGGCCTACAGGAAACTCGCCGTCAAACACCACCCGGATAAAAACCCAGGTAACCACGAGTCGGAGGAGCTGTTCAAGGAGCTGGGCGAAGCGTATGACGTGCTGATGGATCCGCAGAAGCGGGCCGCCTATGATCGCTACGGCCACGCGGCGTTCAAGCAGGGCGGAATGGGGGCCGCCAGCGGATTTCATGATCCCTTCGACTTGTTCCGTGAGGTCTTCGGAGCCGGAGGGGGCTCGGGAGGGATCTTTGACCACTTCTTCGGAGGAGGCGGCGGTGGCGGCGGGGAAGCTGGCCGCCAGCGCGGGGCCGACTTGCGATATGACATGCAGATCACCCTCGAGGAGGCCGCGCTCGGCACCGAAAAGGAAATCGAAATCCGGAAGCTCGATTCCTGCGATGCCTGCAGCGGTTCCGGAGCGCAAAACGGCTCAAAGACGGTCACCTGCCCGACCTGCCGGGGGCGCGGCCAGGTCGTCGCCTCGCGAGGGTTTTTCCAAGTCGCCCAGACGTGCCCGAAATGCCACGGGAGCGGGCAGATTATAGATAGGCCGTGCCGATCCTGCCTCGGCGAGGGCCGCCTGGAAAAAACTTCGCGCGTAAAAATCAAGATTCCTCCTGGGATTGACAGCGACGCGCGGCTGCGGAGCTCGGGCGGAGGCGAGGCGGGCCTTCGTGGCGGCCCGGCGGGCGACCTCTACGTCGTGATCCACATCAAGGAGCACCACGTTTTTGTGCGCGACGGCATGGACCTCCACTGCGATCTGCCTATCCCTTTCACGACCGCTGCGCTCGGAGGAGAGGTCCGGGTACCGACGCTCGAAGGGGCGGTGAACCTGAAGATTCCGGCGGGTACGCAAGGGGGGGCGATCTTCCGCATTCGCACCCAAGGCATGCCAGCCATGCAGAGCACAGCCCACGGGGATATCCTCACGCGCGTCCAGGTCGAAGTTCCCACCCGACTGGATATCGAGCAGCGCGCCGCGCTAGAAAGGTTTGCCGAGCTCTGCGGGGCGGACAACAGCCCGATCCACAAAAGCTTTTACGAGCGGCTGAAGGATCTGTTCACCTGACCGCGTTGGGCGCTGCTGCGATCGTTGCGGCGAGGTGGACGTCCCTCACGCTCGCACCTGCCGCTGCGGCCGCCGCGCGGCAGGACTCGAATTCCGGCGCCGCCTGCACGATATCGCCCCCGAGGAATCCGAGCTTGATCTGCACCGGGCCGTAGGGGGTTTCGACGCTTCGGAACTCGCGCCGGAGCTTGTAGCGTCGGAGCCTATGGATCCTCACTCCGAACGCGCTCGTCTCGGTGAACAGGATCCGCGTGAGCTCGCCGGTCTTGTCCGGATGGCAAAGCACGGTCAGAACAAACCCCGGGCGGCACTTTTTCATCTGCGCGGAGGTGAAGAACACATCGAGAGCCCCGGCTTGGAAGAGCCTCTGCATGGCTGCGGCTGCCAACTCTGGGGTCGTGTCGTCGAGGTTCGTCTCGATCTGTGAGATCTCATCCGATTCGGAGTCGTTCAGGCCTCCGGGCTCGCCAAGCACCGCCCGCAGGACGTTCGGGCGCGGCGGCGTATCCCTTGTTCCTAGCCCGTAGCCGATTTTCGCGATCGCCATTTCTCCCATCGGGCCGAACCGCTCGCAATACTCCGCAAGGATCGCCGCCCCGGTCGGGGTGATGAATTCGCATTCCTCTGCCACCTGGCGAAACGGAATCCCCGCCAGGATCTCGAGCGTTGCGGGAGCGGGGATCGGGATCTGCCCGTGTGCGCAGGAGATCCAGCCTGTGCCCTCGACCGGCACCGACGCCTCGACCCGCACCGGCCCGAGCGCGTGGATCCCCGCGCACGCCGCCACGATGTCAGCAATCGAATCCGCCGCGCCCACCTCGTGGAATCCGACGTCCTCGGCTGGAACCCCGTGGATTTTTCCCTCCGCCACAGCAATCCGGCGGAAGACCGACTGCGCACGGGATCTCACCTCCGGCACCAGCGACGAGCTTTCCAGCAGCGCCCGGATCTCCCGGTAGCTCCGCCCGTGCTGGCTGCCGTGAGCGTGGGAGTGGCCGCCGGGAGGGTGCGCGTGCTCCTGGGCTTCCGCATTTTTCCGATGCGCATGCACGTCGAATTTCACTCCGGAAATATCCTGTTTTGAGCTTCGCGAGAAATGCGCGTGAATTTCGTCTCCCAGCCCGAGCGACGAGAGGGAGGCATGAAAAATCTCCTCCTCCACCCCCAGGTCCCGCAGGGCACCGACCGCCATGTCGCCGCTGATCCCGGAGAAGCAATCCAGGTAGAGAACCCGCATGGCCATTACGCGCGGTATCTCTCCGGAAGCGCCGCGAGGAGCTGCGGCTTGGGCGTGCGCTCGCAATACTCGCTGAACGTTTCCTCCCCCTGGCGGTTCGCCTCGAAGCTCTCGAGCAACGCCCCGATGACGCCGGCCACATCGGATGCAAGGATTTTTCCCTTGAGCAGCTCGCTGAACCGGCGGTTCTGGCCAAGGCGGCCGCCGGTGAAGAGGTCGAATGCGTCCACGGTTTTTCCGTCCGCCTTCGTGCGCGCTCCACGGAACCCGATGTCTGCGATCTGGTGCTGGCCGCAGGATGACGGGCAGCCGCTGAAGTGGATGCGGATATTTTCCCGGCACCCTCCGCTCTGATTTTCCAGCTGCCCGACGAGGGAGATCATCCGGTTTTTCGTCTCCACTACCGCGAGGTTGCAAAATTCCCTGCCGGTGCACGAGACGCATCCCTTGCGGAAATTCGATGGGCCATAGACGAGCCCGGCGGCATCCATCTCTGCCTTCATCGAGGCAAGCCGGGAGTCGGGGACGAACGGGATGATCAGGTTCTGCTTGTTCGTGAGCCGGATCTCATCCTTCCCGGGCGCGCAGTATTTCTTTGCCAGCGCGCTGGTCTTGGCCAGCACGCCATCACGGAGCCTCCCGCCGGACAGGCAGATCCCCACCCATGAGAACCCGGCCTGCTTCTGCGGCCGGATCCCGAGGTGGTCGGTCTCCTGGTCTCGCGGGAAAACAAAATTCTCATGCGCCGGCAGCCGGATCCCGAGCCGGCGCTCGACCTCTGCAAGGATTTTTTCCGGCCCCCAGTCGGCCACAAGAAATTTGAACCGCGCATGGCTCCGCTTCGTCCGGTATCCCTCGTCGCGAAATATTTCGCACAGCGCCTTGGTTACCGGCCACGCGAGCTCAGGCGCAATCCAGACGGGAAGCACCTGCGCGAGGTGCGGAGCGCTCGAAAGCCCGCCACCAACCTTCACCCCGTAGCCGGCGCCTCCAGCGCCCACAAGCCCGAAGAACCCGACGCAGTTGATGTCCGGCTGGTGGCAGTGGATCTGGCACCCGCTGATCGCAATCTTGAATTTTCTGGGAAGGTTGGAAAACTCCCGGTTGCTCGTCATGTTCCGGCTGATCTCGAGGAGCTGCGGGGTCGCGTCAAGGATCTCCTCCGGGTTCAGGCCGGATACCGGGCACCCAACGACGTTTCTCGTGACGTCGCCGCATGCCCCGCTTGTCGTCAGCCCGACCCGCTCGAGCCGGTCAAAAATATCCGGGACATCCTGGATCCGGATCCAGTGGAACTGGATCGTCTGCCGGGTGGTGATGTCGCAGAGCCCGTGCCCATACTCGTCTGCCACCGCAGAGAGGGCGGTCGCCTGCTCGCCCGTGATCCGCCCGCCCGGCACCTTCGTGCGCATCAGGAAATACCCGCTGTCCTTCGGTTTCTGCCGGTAGACCCCGTACCACTTCATCCGGTCAAAGTCGTCTTCGGAGATCGCCTCGAAGCCGAGCTTCGCGTAGCGGTAGATGTCGTGGATGACGTCCAGCCCGTCCTTGTCCAGCTTCATCTGCTCCTGTGGCGCGACCTCGACAAGGCCGGATTTTACCGCTTCGAAGTTTGGGGAAATATCGCTCATGCTGATGGGAATTTGAACGGAGCACGGATTCTTGCAACCCGGAACTTGGGTGAGGCAAGGATATTTGACTTGCAGGCGGCTCAACGAATCCGCCGGGCCTCTCTGAGCTGAACGCCAAACGAAATGCCATTTTCTTTGATGCCAACTGCCCATCCCAGAGAAAGAGAAATTTCTCAGCAGGAATTTTTCTCCTGGATCGAAATCTGCGCGGCAAGATGTTTTGCTTCTTTTCTCAGGAGATGGGCAGTAAATCAGAAGCGGATTTTTCCGCCGATCAACTTGCCTGAATGCATCAAAACCGCAAAAAGCTTGCTCTCAGCCTGGCCGCCCTCGGGGTGGTTTTTGGAGATATTGGCACCAGCCCGCTCTACGCATTCAAGGAGTGCATGGCTCACAGCGCGCGCAGCGGGACGGCTGGCGCGGAGTCGGTCCTGGGAATTCTTTCCCTGATTTTGTGGAGCTTGCTCTCCCTGGTTTCTTTGAAATATGTCGGTTTGGTTTTGCGCGCAGACAACCACGGGGAAGGCGGGATCCTGGCCCTGCTGAACCTTGCGTTTCCCTCGAAGGAGAAGGCGGACACGAGCAGGCGGCTTGCCATCATGACGGCGATCGGGCTGCTTGGGGCGGCATTGCTGTATGGGGACGGGATCATCACCCCGGCGATCTCGGTGCTCTCCGCCGTTGAGGGGCTGTCCCTCATCTCGCCAGCCTTCTCGAGCTTTGTCATCCCGATAGCGGTCGTCGTGCTGGCCGGCCTCTTTGCCATCCAGCGGCTTGGCACCGGCACGATCGGCAAGTTCTTCGGGCCGATCATTCTCACGTGGTTCGGAACGATCGGCATCCTCGGGCTCATCCAGGTCGTGAAGGCCCCGATGGTGCTGGCGGCCATCAACCCGCTGAAGGGGCTCGGTTTTTTGACGAGCCACACCTCGATATCCTTCGCCGTCCTCGGAAGCGTTTTTCTGGCGGTGACAGGCGGTGAGGCGCTCTATGCGGACATGGGGCACTTCGGCCGCGGCCCGATCAAAAACGCATGGCGCTACATCGTGCTCCCCTCCCTGACGCTCAACTACCTCGGCCAGGGGGCGCTTGTGCTATCGAATCCCGAGGCCAGAGAAAACCCGTTTTTCCTTCTGGCTCCGGAATGGGCGACCCTGCCCGTGGTTCTCCTGGCGACGATGGCGACCGTCATCGCCTCCCAGGCGCTGATTTCGGGGGTTTTCTCGCTCACCACTTCAGCCATCCAGATGGGGTATCTCCCGCGCATGCAGATCCTCCACACCAACCATGAGGAGTCGGGGCAGATCTTTATTCCGGCGATCAACAACGCGCTTGCCGTGGCCTGCATCACCCTGGTCCTCGCCTTCCAGACCAGCTCGGCCCTGGCTGCGGCCTACGGGATTGCGGTCACCCTCACGATGCTTGCCACCACCTCGCTTTTCTATTTTGTGGCGAGGCTGAAATGGGGGTGGAATGTCTGGCTGGCGCTCGGCGTGTGCTCGATTTTCGGGGGGGTCGAGCTCGCGTTCTTTGCATCGAACCTCCTCAAGCTCTTTCATGGGGGATGGATCACCATCGCGATCGGGCTCACCATTTTCTACCTCATGACAACTTGGAAAATCGGGCGCACATACATCCGGGGAAAGGTGGCGAACGACATGCCGCTGCCGGGGTTTGTGGACTCGATTGCGATCTCCGGGGTGCTCAATCCGGCCTTTGCTCCGCACCGGGTGAGCGGGACGGCCATCTTCCTGTCCACGAGCCCGAATGTCACGCCGGGATCCTTGACCTACAACCTGACTCACAACCATGTGCTGCACTCGAGGAACATCGTCCTGACGATCCTGTCTGCAAAGGTGCCTGTCGTTGCGGATGCCGACAGGTTGGAGGTGACCGTGCTCCCGGAGGGGTTCCTGCAGGTGGTGACGCAGTTCGGCTTCATGGAGGTCCCGACCATCCAGGAGATCATTTCCAGGCTCAAAGAAAAAGGGATCGAAGTGAACGCAGAAAAAAGCACGTTTTTCCTTGGCCGCGAGACGCTCCTGCGGTGCGGCAAGGGGATCCCCAGGTGGAGAGAGGGCGCCTTTATGGCCATGTCGCGCAACGCGCAGAATGCCGCCCAGTTTTTTCACCTGCCGAGCAACCGCACGGTCGAGATCGGCAAGCAGATCGAGATTTAATTGGACCCTGCCCTGCGAACGTTCCTCATCTGCTTTTCCTGCGGGTCATCTCACGGGATGCTAGGTAGCCGGCTATCCTTACAGCCCGGAGCCCCTGGCGTCCCAAGCGGCGGCCGCCACCAGCAGGGGGATGCCGCCTTCGACGGGATAGAGCACCCGCCCATCTTCGGCCGCCAGGGCCGCGTTGAAACCGAGGCGCTCCGCCTCTTCTGCGGTCGCTGGACGCAGGGGCTGCCCGCTGATCGGGCAGCGCAAAATCGCGAGCAGGCAACCGTTCACGGGCTTGTTCTCCACTGTTTCTCCCGGCTAATGGCTTCGCTTCTTTTTCAGCAGGCGCTTGCGCCGCGCGCGGGATTTTGCTCGAAGAAGAGCTTTTTCAAGCGTCGCGGCAGGCGGCTTCTTGGCAGGCTTTCCTGCGGAAACTTTTGGCGGCCCAGCGATTTTTTTAACCGCATTTTTCGCGGCCTTCGCTTTTCCGGCGGCCTTGATTCCCTGCGGGTCTGATATCCCGAAGATTGCTTCGGCCTTGTTGCTGGAGGGACGACCTCCGTGTCGTCCGTGGATAGCAACGGACCGGACAGAGCCGGTCCGTCCAAATGCCTCCGGGCTTGCCCCGAGGTTCTGTTTTTCCGCAGCGGCCCTGGTTTTTCCGGTGGACTTGGGTTTCCCCGGCGGTTTTTCGGCCGCCATTTTTGTCTTGGGGCTTGCCTCTGCAATCTCGATGCCGAAGACGTCGGCGAGATCGTCGTGGGCAATATCCGCTGGCCCGGCAGCCCCGGCGGGCGCTTCCTCGAGGAGCTCCAGGTGGTCCACGCCACGAAGGAGAAAGAGGAGCTCCGGCTTCTCATCGAGCCGTGCGCCGATGCCATAGAGCACGGCTGCGAGGTGCTTGCAAAGGCCCGCCCAGTCCGGGCAGGAGCAGGTTTTCTTGATTTCCGAAGGCGAGGGGAAAAGCCCGCTGTCCCGGTCGGTGATCCCGCGCATGACCGCATCGGAGAAGCGCCCCTGGAGGAGCTCGACGAGGGAGTCAATCTGCCCGAGGCTGCGCGCCTTGATCGCTTTCCACCGGGCGATCGGGAGCGGCTTGATGTCGAAGCCGATTTCGTAGAGCTCGCTGCCCATGACGAGCGCCGAGATCGCGCCCTTGGATACCTGGAGATCGAGGATCGAGCCGTTCCTGGCGTAGGTGCGCCCGCGCGGGAGGCGGTTTTCATAGTCGCTGAACGACTCGAGGTGGCGGCACCACGCCTTGCCCCAGAACGTCTTCGCGATCGTGCGGCCTTCGATGGCGACAGGGGAAAGCGACTGCCCCGCCTTCGCAAACTTCTCCGCCTTTTTCTGGGCTTGGGCCCGGCGCTTCGCAACCGGGACATAGGGCCTCCATCCGTAATAGCTCATGGGCTAATCATCTAAGGCCGATCGCGGATCCAGGGCAACAAAATCCAATAGCGCTTTGTCCGACATCTCGGTGAGAGGGACTTCGCTGCCGTCGGACAGCACGCCGCCGGCCAGCTCCCGCTTGTCGAGAAGCATCTGATCAATCTTCTCCTCGACCGTCCCCCGGCAGACAAACTTGTGGACGAGAACATTCTTTTTTTGTCCGATCCGGTAGGCGCGGTCGGTCGCCTGGTTTTCGACGGCCGGGTTCCACCAGCGGTCGAAGTGGATGACGTGGGCGGCCTCGGTGAGCGTGAGCCCGGTGCCTCCAGCTTTGAGGCTGAGGATAAAAAACGGCGGGCCATCCTCGCGCTGGAACCGCTCGACGAGCGCCTGGCGGGCCTTGACGGACGTCTCGCCGTGGAGGACGAGCCCCGGGCGCTTGAACTGCCCGGCGAGAAAGTGCTCGAGGGGCGCCGTGATTTCCTTGAACTGGGTGAAGACGAGAACCTTTTCCTGGCGGGCGGCGATCTCCTCGCAAAGCCCGGCCAGCCGCAGGAACTTGCCGCTGCCCTGCGGGTCGTAGTCCCCGGTGCCGAGCCATTGGGCGGGGTGGTTGCAGAGCTGCTTGAAGCGCATGAGAAACGCCAGCACCACCCCCCGCCGCTGGATCGCGCTCGCGGCCTCCAGCCTCTCCTCCAGCTCGTGGACCGATTGCTCGTAAAGCGCGGCCTGGCGCTTGGTCAGCGAGCAGAACGCCCGCACCTCGGTCTTGTCGGGCAGGTCGGCGATCACCGACTTGTCGGACTTCAGCCGGCGCAGGATGTACGGCCGGACAAGCCGGCGTAGCGGCCCGAACCCGCCCTCGCCGCACGCAATTCTTTTGGCGAGGCGGGAGAACCCGGCCCCGGAGCCAAGGAGCCCGGGGTTCAGGAAATCGAAGAGCGACCAGAGATCGCCGAGACTATTCTCGACCGGGGTTCCTGTGAGCGCGATTCGGCGGCTCCCGCGAAGCGCCTTCACGGATTTCGCCTGCTTGGTGGACGGGTTCTTGATCGCCTGCGCCTCGTCGAGGATGAGGAAGCTCCAGGCATGCTTGCCCAGCCACTCCTGCTTAGAAAGCATCCCGTAGGTCGTCAGGACGAGATCGGCTTGCGGGAACCCTTTGGCGTTCTCCGCGGCGGCGAGCGCCCCTGGCGGACAAACCGACGGGTGCAGTGCGAGCAGGCGCAACGAGGGGGCGAAGCGGGCGGCCTCCGCAAGCCAGTTGCCAACCAGCGAGGCCGGGAGCACGAGAAGCGCCGGGGCCTCCTGCGGATGCGCCTCCCGCCATTGCAGCAGCGCCCCGAGCACCTGGATCGTTTTGCCGAGCCCCATGTCGTCGGCAAGGCAGGCGCCCAAGCCGAGCCCGGTCACAAAATGAAGCCAATGCACGCCGCTGGCCTGATACGGGCGCAGCTCGGCGCGCAGCCCGGCGACCGGGCCCGCTGCCGACGGGGCGCGCAATTTCTCCAGGGTCTGCTCGAGCCATGGCCCGGCCTCGATGCCTGTCCACTCGCGGACGGCCTCCGGCGCGTCGTCCGCCGCCCCAACCGGGCCGCCGGACATCAGGCGCATCGCCTCGGCGAAGGAAATTCCCCCCTCGGCGCGCGCCCGCTCCAGGGATTTCCAGTGCGCAAGGACCTCGTTGATTTTCTCCCGGTCCACCTCGACCCACCGCCCGCGGATTTGCACGAGCGATTCGGCGCCTGCGGCCAGCGCCTTCCACTCGGCCTCCGAGATCGGATCCCCGTCCAGGGTGAGCTCCGCGCGAAAA
>Ga0194058_10000190_pt1 | contig 27042 bp, 21 predicted proteins | sample SepL4417m_MetaG_FD_155490 | JGI IMG/M metagenome (GOLD analysis project Ga0194058, IMG submission 155490) | Anoxic zone freshwater microbial communities from boreal shield lake in IISD Experimental Lakes Area, Ontario, Canada - Sep2016-L442-17m | ecosystem: Environmental > Aquatic > Freshwater... | reverse complement strand
CAGCGGAGGAAGCGCATCATTCTCAATCACCAATACGGTAGCATCGCCTGTATCCAAATAATCCAATTCTTTATAGAGTTCTTCAACAGGTTCTTGCTTGCCGTCTCTTAGCTTGGTGGCCATGGCTCGTGCAGGGCCTGAACCCAGAGCGTAATATTTCTCATGCGACAAACTCCAACCGGCATACTGACTGCCCAGGCAGCCCAAGACAGGATTACCGGTATGGACAGTCACGGACAACGGCCAGTTATTGGTATAAGTACTGTGGTTAATCGTGACGGTGCCCATGCCACCCAGACAAATTTCAGCAATAATACGACCGGCTTCCAAACCACCCGGCACTTTGATACCCGCATCAACAAGAGTACAGCCGTTTTCCAGTATCTCTATACCAACGCGTAACTTATCCGCGTTATCAAGCAGATACTTTACCAGGGGTTGGGTTAATTTATTAACGCTAGCTTTGTATTCCATGGGTGTTAAAAACCTTTTGTAAGTTAAATTGTTTAATCTGTAGCGCATCCATCACTAAATGCGCCTGCTTTTGGTGGGCAATAATACTGCAAACAGGCTGTCCTGTCCGACACATAACGCCAAAACCGGGTAAATCCATACAACCCTCAGGCCATTCAAAGCCGTCAGGTATCATGACATCCTGTTGTGCATAGACGATTTGATAACCCGTGTAACCGGCGTAAGAAGGGTCATAATCGGTTAACTCGCCCTGACTCGCCTTGATATGCCGGCTTAATAAGTCGGCGTCATACAGTTGCAGGCTCGCCGACGGTCGCGGATTGATTTCCAAGACAACAATAGTATCGTCCGCCCGGATAAAATCCAGCGAGTTTAAGCCTTTTAGCCCAAACTCGCAGACCAATTTATGCAGCCAAGCCGTTATCCGTTCTTTGTGTTCATCCAACAGCTCACAACTGTTTATAATCCCTGAAAAAATAAAGACCTGAGCGTCACTCAAGGCAACCGTCCACTGGGTATTAAAGCCAATCACTTGTGCCTTTTTTCCGTCCGCCAAAAACAGGACGGAATGTTGCGTGCCGGCCTGATATTTTTGCCAATAAACCGCTGAATCAATGTCGTCTTTAGGTTGATAATGCTTTATCCCCAAACCACCCTGCCCTTGCATCGGCTTAAGCAGCCACTTATCAGCAGACGCTGGCGCACAAAAACAAACGTCAGGATAAGGAATAGTTAAGCGTTCAAGACTCGAAAAAAATACCGATTTATCCTGTAGCGCGGCAAAGGTATCCGCCGAATTACCCAGCACCCATAACCGACTCGCTAAATAACGCAGGCTTTCCGGATAATATTCAAAACCGCTGCCATAAATAAAATGCCCAACGGCATAACGCTCAATAAAATAATCAACGGCCGCTGATAAATCCTGTTCAGCCAACGAAGGGACTTGCTTAAAAGCTTCGGCGTAGTATTGCGTGTCAAGGTCAGCAAATAAATCAATCACCAAGGGCTTTAATCCAGCGTTTTTTGCCGCCTGTGCCAGCATTCGTCCTGAACCGGCAACAATAAGGATGTATTCAGGCATAGCTGTATGTGCGCCCGTGTAAGCTGTCAAACCCGACCACTACCTTGCCGATCGTTAGTGCAAGGTTAATTATTGACACAACTTACAATAGTCGTCGACTGGCGGCAGGCGTTTTCTTTACTTTACGATTTTCGAAAAACCGCAAGCCGACAAAAGTCAGAAAGCCGATAACGACCAAACCCATGCTGAACATACTGTAAGCAAAGGGCCACGGGACGCCCTCTGTCATCATCGTAAATTCAGACATACCGCCAATACCGGCCAGCACATTGAGCGGCATAAAAACGACACTGATTATCGTCAAGCGTTTAATATCCTTATTTTGATTGACGTTAATAAAACCAATCGCGGCATCCATCAAAAAGTTAATCTTGTTAAAAAGAAACACGGTATGCCCATCCAGTGATTCAATGTCACGCAGAATTTCACGGACATCATTATGTTGCGTTTCCGAAAGAAACTTGCCGCGCATCAAAAAGGACAGGGCTCGACGGGTATCCAGCACGTTACGACGAATACGTCCGTTAAGATCCTCTTCTTCGGCAATAATCGAGAGAATCTTGGCCGCGTCATCGTCAGTCATCTGGGCTTTGAACACTTGTGTGCCCACATCTTCCAGTTCGGCGTAGACATCTTCCAGCGCATTCGCTGAATATTCAACCTCGGCAGCGTAAAGATCCAACAACACATCCTTGGCACTCGTTACATAGCCGGACTCTGCCCTTGCCCGTAATCGCTGCAAGCGGAACACCGGCAACTCCCTGTTCCGAACCGAAAACAAAGTGTTCTTGCTTAGAATAAACTCCACCGCCACATTGCGCGACTCGTCTTTCCGGTCAAGCAGAAAATCCGAGCGCAAATGCACTTCGCCATTATCTTCCACATAAAAACGGGCGCTGGTCTCCAGGTCAGTCAATTCCCTTGGATTGGGCAAATCGACACCAAAAACATCACTTGCCCACGCAAATTGCTCGTCTTCGGGCATCACCAAATCGATCCAGATAGGATTAACGCCGACCATATCCTCATTAGACTCTACCGGAATTTGCCGCAAGCGCCCTTCATGAAGATCAAACACCCGAATGATCGTACTCCGACTCCGGGACTTGACCTCAACAAACAATTCTGCACGAACAGAACCCGATACCTCGCGCCGGATATCCTCTTTTCGCTCATCTTTGACCAACTGCCAGACGATTTGCCGGTCTTCGGTGGGCAACGCTTCCAGGATACGGGCGACAGATTGAAAATCCAGTTGATCCAACAACCGCTGAAACTCCACCCTGTTTTGTTTTTGCACCAGACTCTCAACCAAATCATGGCGAGGCATGTCCTGTCGATGCACCAAATCTTCCACCAATTTATGACGGGCGAGCAATCTTGTAACATCAGCCAGATAACCTTGAATGTCTTCGTGATCGTTCATCTTTTCTGCTTTCTTTGTGCTGTAATCCATAAGACGACTCCCTGCATTGACCCGGCCGGCACCAACATAACCGACATTTTATTGATGATTATTACAAAACAGGCCGACTCTAAACAACAAAAACATCCCCACCGCTATTACGTGCGCTTGCGGTAACAAAACTCAGGTTATCAAAATGGGCAAATTTCTGTCTGGCCTCTTGTGTTATCGCTTCAGCTAACGCGATCCCGTCAAGCGCACAGAATCCGGTTGGCCCCCATGAAGTTTGACCAATCGCCACAGCACCCTGCCTAGCCAGCCAGTGCATAGCTTCAGCCACTTCCGGACTGGTAAAAACGCCCCCTTGAACAGAGGCAAAATGCTCACCGACCGAACATTGCAGGCGGGTAATGACGTCACCAAATTTAGCAAGGTCATTTTCGGCCACGGCCGGCAGTCCCTGCATCAGCAACAAATAACATAACCGCTCGGCTTCCTGCTTTGGATAAGGCGGTAATTCTTTAAATGCCTGTATTTCCTGCTGACCATGCAAACCTTGTCCGCGCTGATCAAGAACCAAAATAAAACGCCAGGTTTCGGGTATATCCAAATGCACCAGAACCGGCGGTGTAATGGTTTTTTTACCCCGGCCGCCATCAACCACCAAGCCGCCCTGCTCAAATACGCCAATCCCGATACCTGATCGCAAACCTCTATCCATCAGCGCCGCAATATCGCGAACCGTCAGACCCAAGTTGTAAAAGGCATTCAGTGCCGAGCCAATTGCCAGCGACATTTGCGTACCGGAACCCAAACCCACATGCTCAGGAATGGCGGCCTCAATGATTATACTCAACTTGTCGGAGACATTTAAAGCCTGACACATCAGCGTCAGACATTTATCCGCACGTTTTGCAGAAGGACCGGTAATGGTGCGCTGTTCGGCACGGGTTATTGATAACCGCGTGGCCTGTTCATTCAGGGCAACACCGATGCTGCCAAAATGACGGTCTAATGATCCGCTTAAATCAATAAACCCCATGTGTAATCTGGCCGGGGCAATGACTGAGACTTTAGAATAGTGAGTTATCACAGGGTGTTTTGCGTTACCGAAAAATTTGTTGATTATACAGGATTAACTGATTAAAGAGTGAACTTAGCGAGTCAATTTTTCAATTTATCCGGCCTGAAAAGTACAACAGGACAAAAGATTAATCGCTCCGGCATTCGGCTTTTAAAGCCATGAGTGTGTGCGCCAAATCAATCATCATCACATCACATAGCACTATCGCCATCGGATCGACCGGCTCCGTAGACGGTATCAATACTGAAAAAGCCCCAGCCCTGGAGGCTGCCTCAATACCGGCATAAGAATCTTCCAGCACCAGACACCGACTGATCGGCACTTGTAACAACTCGGCCGCTTTTAAAAAAATATCCGGTGCCGGCTTGCCGTGCTCAACATCATCGCGGGTGATAATAGTTGAAAAGATCTCTCTTATGCCGGCAAACTCAAGACATTCAACAGCATTGACCGCACTGCTGTTGGTTGCCAGACAATAAGGAATTTGTTGCTGAACAATAAATTCCAGCAACTCGGTAAAGCCGTGCTTAATCTTGATGCCGTGTGCATTAACCTGTTCACGCCAAAAAATACCGCTTAAGCGGGTAAATGTGTCCAGATTAAATTCAGCCCCGCAACAAACCAACAGTTTTAGCTCGATGTCTTTATAGTGCAACCCTGACAAAGACAGACAAAATGCATCAGAAAGCGAGTAGCCCATGACTTTTGCTGTTTGTTGCCAAGCCGCAAAATAAGTGCTTTCTGTATCCAAAACCAGGCCGTCCATATCAAAAATAACGGCAGAAAAATTATTTAAATTAAGCACGAATCACCTTGATATATTCGCCGTGTGCTTCACGACTGGAACCCACCACAATACGTTTAACGCCTTGCTGCGATTGCTCCACTATCCCTGACACTTCCACGATTTCGCCTTTAACAGCCTGCCCCGTATACGTTGCGGTAAAGCTGACAATGGCATCAAATTCGTCATGCGCTATTTTAAATTCAGCAGGATAATCAAAAGCATGGGTATCATCAATCACACGGCATTGCAGCGTAATCGCGCCACACTTTTGATAACTCATCGCTTCGGCAGAGACCGAATCATCAATGAAATTTAAATCAAATTTTCGCCCGTTAATAACCGCTTTGTTCGTTTTACGCAGCTCATGCCAGACATAATCTTCAAAACTTAATTCACAAGATCGACGTTCGTAAGATTGCTGCCAGTCATGGTCGCTCAATGCTTGCAGCTGGTCTTGCTGTATCAATTGACCGGTAATGGCGCGGCATTGATGAAAAACCGCCCGGCCGTAACAGACCAAATCAATATCAGAACCCGAGTTTTGCACCCCAACCAATACGGAACCGGTAATGCCCAGTTGCGTTAAATCCAGGCCGTGTTGCTGCAATAAACTACACAGTTGAAACAAGTCGCGCTCAATGGCATCTTGCTGATGTATCTGCACAATCTCTTGCAAGCGTTGCTTGGGTTGATGATGCTTAACAATCCGGTCTAGCGCTACTGCGTGTAAATGCGCATCCAAAATCGGTGAATAATGCAAGTAGCGTGGCTGATACTGCTGCAAAAAAGCATTGGCGGGCTCAGTGCTTACCTTTTGCCAATCCCCGTTATTTTTTACATAACGTAAAAAACACAACACCTTACCGCTTTCAATAGCTTGATCGACTACCGCAAAAATAAGCCCTTCGGCGGTTTCTATAAAGTCTTTTGATAAAAACATCAGCTTCCCAGACCCGGTATTGCAGCGCCCTGACGCATCTTTACCTCAAACAACGCATTGTTTTTAACTGCTTCTAATGACCGCAAAATTTAACCTCACCTTAAAAAACGGGTTGCCCCAAAGATACCCCAACAAAAGGACTGTTTTTTTTATTGAATTTCAACGCTTAATCACCTATGCTCAGTAACTTGGGTTTTAGTTCCCACCAAAACCTTCTTGCTTATTATGCCCTAAATCACACCCACAGGAGACTGTATGAAGATTGGTATACCTAAAGAAATTCACCAAGGTGAAATGCGCGTTGCCACTACACCAGAGGCTGCCGCACAAATTATGAAGCTGGGATTTACCGTTAGCGTTGAAAGCGGTGCGGGTCTCGGTGCCAATATTTCTGATGAGGCTTACAAGGAGGCCGGTGTTGAAATCGTAACGGATACCAAAACGCTTTGGAAGCAATCTGATATCATTATGAAGGTGCGTGCTCCCGAGCATAATGTTAAACTGGCATTGGAAGAAACCGATTTATTATCTTCAGGCGCTTGTTTAATAAGCTTTATCTGGCCTGCACAAAATGAAGCCTTAATGCAAAAACTGGCGGCTAGACACGTTACCGTACTGGCCATGGACAGCGTACCCCGCATGTCCCGAGCACAAAAGCTGGATGCGTTAAGCTCCATGGCCAATATTGCCGGTTACCGCGCCATCGTTGAAGCCGCACAATATTTTGGGCGTTTTTTTACCGGCCAAATTACCGCCGCAGGTAAAATACCGCCTGCGAAAGTATTGGTCATTGGTGCAGGCGTTGCCGGTCTTGCGGCCATTGGCACGGCAAAAGGCATGGGTGCCATTGTCAGATCATTTGACACCCGACCCGAAGTAAAAGAACAAATTGAAAGCATGGATGCTGAATTTTTGATGCTGGATTTTAAAGAAGAAGGCGGTGGAACCGGCGGCTATGCCAAAACCATGTCCAAAGAATTTATTGACGCCGAGATGGCATTATTTGCCGAGCAAGCAAAAGACGTCGACATTATCGTCACCACCGCGCTCATTCCCGGACGGCCTGCGCCAAAACTAATCACCGCCGCGATGGTTGAGTCGATGAAACCTGGCAGCGTGATTGTGGATTTGGCCGCCGAGCAAGGCGGTAATTGCGAACTGACTGAAAAAGATCAAGTAGTCGTCAAGCATGATGTCACCTTGATCGGTTATACCAATTTACCGAGTCGTTTGGCCAACCAGTCCAGCCAGCTCTATGCAACCAACCTGCGGCATTTATTAACCGAACTGACTCCTGAAAAAAACGGCGTCATCAATGTTAATATGGATGATGAAGTGATACGCGGCACTACCGTGATAAAAGAAGGCAATATCACCTGGCCGCCACCCGCACCCAAGCTCTCTGCCGCCGCCGCTCCGCAAACCGAAGCACCGGCTTATCAGTCAGTAGTGGAGCAACAAAAAAAATCGTTGCTTCCCACGGCGGTTAAACAACTACTGCCGGCACTGATTGCCGGGCTGATTTTATTTAGCCTGGGCGCTGTCGCGCCTGAATCATTCATGGCGCATTTTACCGTCTTTGTGCTGGCCTGTTTTGTGGGCTATCAAGTGATCTGGAATGTCTCGCATTCTTTGCACACTCCGTTAATGAGCGTCACCAATGCCATTAGCAGCATTATCGTTATTGGCGCATTGGTGCAGATCTCCACCACCAACTCTACCGTCACCGTCCTTGCTGGCGTGGCCATACTTTTAGCTTCTATCAATATTGTCGGTGGCTTTTTAGTTACCCGCCGTATGTTGGAAATGTTCAGAAAATAACAGGAGATCACCATGTCCCATAGTTTAGTTACGATGTCTTACATCGTTGCCGCCATTCTGTTCATTCTTAGCCTGAGCGGTTTAAGCAATCAGGAAACTTCACGCAAAGGCAATTATTACGGCATGTTAGGTATGGCGATTGCCATTGTCGCTACCATATTAGGCGGATCGGTTTCCGGCAAATCAGCGTTGGAAATTACCGTTTTCGATACGACCTTAAGCGGATCATTCACCGTTTACGGCATCTTGATCGTGGCCTTATTAATCGGCGGAAGTATAGGTGCCAGAGCGGCGTTAAAAGTTGAAATGACGCAAATGCCGGAACTGGTTGCCATCATGCACAGCTTGGTCGGCATGGCGGCGGTGTTGGTCGGTTATGCCAATTTTATGGATAGCACCATTACCATCACCGGTGTGGAAAAAACCATCCACGAACTGGAAATTTATATTGGCATTCTCATTGGTGCCGTTACTTTTTCGGGTTCAGTGATTGCCTTTGGCAAGCTAAGCGAAAAAATCAGCGGTAAACCGCTGTTATTGCCTGGCCGCCACTGGTTTAATTTATGCCTGTTGATTGCCACTGTCGTTCTGGGTTCAGTGTTTTTACAACAAGCTGAACTCGGGGGTAATGCGCTAATTCCGCTGGCTATTATGACCGCTATTGCCTTGATTTTTGGCGTCCACATGGTCATGGCGATTGGTGGTGCGGATATGCCGGTGGTTATCTCCATGCTCAACAGTTATTCAGGCTGGGCAGCAGCGGCAACGGGCTTTATGTTAAGCAACGATTTGTTGATTGTTACCGGCGCTTTGGTCGGCAGCAGCGGTGCCATCTTGAGTTACATCATGTGCCGCGCCATGAACCGCAACTTTATCAGCGTTATCGCCGGTGGCTTTGGTTCGGCTTCAGGCGGGGTAGCCGCTGCCATTGAAGGTGATGTACAGCCTATTGATGCCGAAGAAACTGCGAAACTGCTGCAAGCGGCGAAAAACATCATGATTATCCCTGGCTACGGCATGGCGGTTGCTCAAGCTCAACACACCGTTTATGAAATCACCAAGCTGTTGCGGGATAAAGGCAAAAAAGTGCGCTTTGGCATCCATCCGGTTGCCGGTCGTATGCCCGGTCACATGAATGTCTTGTTGGCGGAAGCCAAAGTGCCTTACGACATCGTTTTTGAAATGGATGAAATCAATGATGATTTTGCCAATGTCGACGTGTCTATCGTTATCGGTGCCAATGATATTGTGAACCCGTCGGCACTTAATGATCCCAACAGCCCGATTGCCGGGATGCCGGTAATCGAATGCTGGAAAGGTGAAACCACCATCGTGCTTAAACGCAGCATGGCATCGGGTTATGCCGGTGTGGGTAATCCCTTGTTTGTGCTGGAGAATACCCGCATGTTGTTTGGTGATGCCAATACGACCATGCAGGCGGTTTTGAAAGTGCTGAAGGGGTAGGTTATTACAGACCACGAAGACACGAAGTTCACGAAGAAAAACCGGCTACCAACTTAAGGCGGGACACTTTTGACTATGAACAATCACGGTGAACCCAGAAAGAGTAACGATAGATTGTAGGGGTAGAAAATTTTCCCTGCGCCGGTCAGGGTTTGTAACCCTGACTGAAACGTTTGAAGATTTCAACCATCGCAAAACGTGAGTGACGGGGTTACAAACCCCGTCACGCTTCGCATTTCACCACAAAGACACTAAGAACACGAAGATTTTTCTTTGGTTTTTCTTCGTGAACTTCGTGTCTTCGTGGTGAATTAATATCTTTAAGTTGATGTGTATGGGGTTGCAAAAAGCGCAACCCGACTTAAAGCCGCCACCCAAAAAGTACATAATAACTACAACAAATGTAATATTAAATTCGCATAGATGAAAAAAAGCTGCAAACTCACTCTTTTTTTTAACGTATGGAGTAATTCATAATAATTTATTGCTTTGTTTTTAATATTAACTATTATGTCTAGTATCTTTATGATTTTTAGGATGTTGGATGTGAGCGAACAATCATGGTTGAGCACCAAAGAAGCGGCTATTTTGCTGGAAGTAAGTCAGCGTACCATTCAAAATTGGGTAGATAGCGGAAAAATAAAGGCCAGCCTGACGATGGGTGGACACAGGCGTTTGAGTCGCGAGGATGTGATAAAACATTTATCTGCCGCCCGATCGTTATTAACGGGTAATACTGAATATATAGAACCCTCAATGCCGGATGACGAAAGCCGGTTGCGGGTTTTGGTGGTAGAGGATGATTACGCCATTTTGCGGCTATGTGAATTACAATTCGGTCAATTTAGTGTGCCACATCAACTGTTCCTGGCTACCAATGCTTATCAGGGCTTAATGATGGTTGGCAAATATCGGCCGCATCTCATTTTTACAGATTTAAATATGCCGGATATTGATGGCTTACACATGATTAGTGAAATCATGAAAATGCCTGATATGAAAGATACAAAAATTATCGTAGTAACAGGAATGGAAGCAAAAGATATTTTAAAAATGGGTTCAATACCTGAAGGCTTGATGGTATTGCCCAAGCCTATTCCATTTAAAACAGTGGAGACGATACTCTACCAACAAGCCAATACCCTAAAGCAGCTTAAAAAAATCGATTGACTCAGGATGCTCTGGCCTGTGATTAATTAAAACCTTAATAGCAGGCAGTGACAAGATAATACACCGAATCTGTTCAGATATTTCTTGGGATCGGTGACCAATAACCTGGATTCAGTCTGGTTATTTTATTTCCAACTCTTGGCAAGCCGTTCTTTTAAAAAATTAGTTTATTATTAGCTCATGAAAAATCAGTTAGTTGTTACTGAAAATAAACATATTGAAGACCCTAATTATTACAATACCCGTGAAGTAGCCGAAATGCTTGCTTTGTCACGCGGTACTGTACAGAAAATGGTTGAGCAAGGGACACTGCAAGCCTGGAAAACATCAGGAGGGCATCGACGGATACTGGGTAGTTCTGTCGAGAGCTTTCTTCAAAATCGTAAACAGCACACTTTTTCGACTCAACCCAGTCGACTATCCATCCTGGTCGTAGAGGATGATCCGGCCTTGCAAAAACTTTATCAATTAACCATGGCAGAGTGGGCTATGCCTATTGATCTCAACATCGTCGGCGATGGCTTATCGGGATTGGTGCAGATTGCCAGACATTACCCGGACATTTTGATCGCCGATCTGCGTATGCCCGGTGTTGACGGATTTGAGATGATAGACACACTGCGCAAGGATCACTTGTTTAACAAGATGGACATTATTGTGGTTACCGGATTAAGCAAAGCCGATATCAACAGCAGAGGCTGGACACCCAAGGGCGTGACGGTGTTTTACAAACCCGTGCCTTTTCACGAAATTCATGGCTATGTGAGTGCCAAACTGGCATCACTACAAAGAAACGCTGAACTTGCAACCAATTGAGATCCAAAGGCGGCTTGCAACACATAACAGACTCAATCATAGAAATCTTGTAAGTCGAATTTAAGCATGACAAGGGTGGCGTTAAATTGTCAGAAAACAAGATCACACCACCTGACAAAGACTATCCAAAAATAAATGTCCGCATAATAACGGGTTGTGACATGCAATAGCGCAAGTGTCGACGCAAGGGCATTAAAATTAAAGTCGCCGATTTTATCTACCCGGTTTGAATTAACATTTTTTAACACTACACTACTATTTTGCTGCTGCGCAGAGATAAATACCGCCATGTTAAAACAAACCCCTCTTTACCCTCTTCATCTTAAACTGGGTGCCAAAATGGTGCCTTTTGCCGGTTATGAAATGCCGGTGCATTATAGCCAAGGTATTATTCATGAGCATTTGCATTGCCGCCGCCATGCCGGTTTTTTTGATATATCCCACATGGGGCAATGTCTGGTTTTGGGGGATACTGCGGCCAGTGAACTTGAGCACTTAACACCCGGTGATATTACCGGACTTAAAACAGGCTGCCAGAAATACACGGTATTAACCAATAGCGAGGGCGGCATTATTGACGATATTATCATTACCCGCATTGATTCCGGGTTGATGATTATTGTTAATGCCGCCTGCAAAGATAAGGATTTTAAGTATCTGGAAAGCCGTTTATCCGGGCGCTGTACGTTTAAAGAATTGCCTGACCAAGCCTTGTTGGCTCTTCAGGGCCCTGCGGCGGCCACTGTTATTGCCCGATTTTCAAAACAGGCAGCGGATTTATTATTTATGCAGGCCTGTGCAACCGAGATAAACGGAATAGCTTGCACTATCAGTCGCTCCGGTTATACCGGCGAAGATGGTTTTGAAATTTCAGTCGCCAATCAATACGCGCAGCAACTGGCCACTCTGTTACTTGCGGAAGACGAAGTTGAAGCGATGGGACTGGGTGCCAGAGACACCTTGCGTCTGGAGGCCGGTTTGTGTCTTTATGGACATGAACTGACTGAAGCCATCACGCCAGTGGAGGCAGGCTTGCAATGGCTGTTTAAAAAAGGTCATAAGCAGTTTCCCGGCGCAGATAAAATCTTGCATCAGTTGCAGCACGGCTCCGAAAAAATCCGTGCGGGTTTGCTGGTTGAAAGTAAAGTACCCGTCAGAGAAGGCAGTGTTATTGTCAATAATGAAGACAAGGTAGTGGGTTATGTGACTAGCGGCAGCTTTTCTCCCAGCTTAAACCAACCGATTGCCATGGCATTGCTTGATAGTCATTCCGCAAGCGTGGGCAATACCTTGTATGCCTTGGTGCGGGATCGAAAGATTGCGGTTACCGTAACCAAACTCCCTTTTATTACACCTCGTTACCTTAGGTAAACTGTATGCCAATAACTCGTGCTGGTTTAGAACAACTGGAAATGCGTGGTAATTTTATCTACCGTCACATTGGCCCCAATCAACAGCAAACCCAAGAAATGCTTGCTGAACTGGGTTTAACCGAGCTGGAAGATATTATTACGCAGGCCATTCCTGCCAACATTCTTAATCATGAGCCCTTAAAACTCACCGAAACCATCAGTGAGCAGGCGGTTATCAAACATCTCAGGCAAATGCGCGGCCGCAATAAAGTATTTACGTCAATGATTGGCATGGGTTATTACGACACCGTGATGCCGGCGGTCATTAAACGCAATGTGCTGGAAAATCCTGGCTGGTACACGGCTTATACGCCCTATCAAGCCGAGGTTAGTCAGGGACGATTGGAAGCGTTGTTAAATTTTCAGCAAGTGATTATTGATTTAACCGGCATGGAACTGGCCAATGCCTCGTTACTTGATGAGGCGACAGCGGCGGCAGAGGCCATGACGATGTCGCGGCGTTTGTCCAAAAGTTTGTCCAATAACGTGGTTATTGATCAGAATTGCCATCCGCAAACGATAGCCGTTGTTAAAACCCGCGCCCATTCGTTAGGTTATGAAGTTATCGTTGCCGACCCTTTTCATGGCTTGGAACAACAGGATTTTTTTGCCCTGATTGTGCAATATCCGGGCTCTAAAGGTGAAATAAAAGACCTCAGCCACATCACCACCCTTGCCCATAACAAAAGTGCGCTGATTACCGTAGCGGCGGATTTATTAAGTCTGGTGTTATTAAAGCCGCCAGCGGCTTTTGGTGTTGATATTGTCGTCGGCAGTGCTCAGCGCTTTGGTGTACCTATGGGTTATGGCGGCCCTCATGCGGCATTTTTTGCCACCAAAAATGACTATAAACGCACTATTCCAGGACGCCTTATCGGTGTATCCAAAGACAGTCACGGGCAAGTTGCGCTACGGATGGCGTTGCAAACCCGCGAACAACATATTCGCCGGGATAAAGCGACCAGCAACATTTGTACTTCGCAGGTTTTGCTGGCTGTTATCGCCGGATTTTATGCGGTTTATCACGGTGCTGAAGGTCTGCGCCAGATTGCCGGCCGTGTGCATCGCTATGCGCAAATTTTGGCGGCAGGATTAACACAACTGGGGCATACTGTTATCAGTGAATGTTATTTTGATACGCTGGTGATTTATGTGCCTAATCGAGCCAAACGTTTTGCCGCAAACGCCGACGAAGCGACTATCAATTTGCGAATCATTGATGCAGACCACTTAGGTATTTCGCTAGACGAAACCACCACACGAAATAATTTAAGAGCCCTCTGGCAGGTTTTTGCCTCTGCTACCGCAGGGCTTCCCGATATTAACAAGCTCGACGCAAGCATCACTGAATGTATTCCTGCACGGTTATTGCGCAACGATAAATTTTTACAACACCCGGTGTTTGATCGCTATCATTCAGAAACTGAAATGATGCGTTATATGCGCCGACTCGCCAGGCGCGATATTGCGCTGGATCGTTCCATGATACCGTTGGGTTCCTGCACGATGAAGCTCAATGCCGCGACCGAAATGCAAACGATTTCCTATCATGAACTTAACGGCCTACACCCCTTCGCACCGCTGTACCAGACGCATGGCTATCAGCAAATGTTTGCGGAACTGGAGGATATGTTATGTGATTTGACCGGCTTTGCGGCCTTTTCACTGCAACCCAACGCCGGTTCTCAAGGTGAATATACCGGTCTGTTGGTGATTCGAAAATACCATGAAGTATCCGGTCAATCACAGCGCACTATTTGCCTGATACCGGCTTCTGCGCATGGCACCAATCCGGCCAGTGCCACCCTTGCCGGCCTTAAAGTAGTCGTGGTTGCTTGTGATGAAAACGGCAATGTCAGCTTGGCTGATTTGCGGGGAAAACTGGCGGAATATCAAAATACGCTGGCCGCTTTAATGATTACCTATCCCTCTACCCACGGCGTTTATGAAGAGTCATTCAGAGAGATTTGTGATCTTGTTCATCAGCACGGCGGACAGGTTTATCTGGATGGTGCCAATTTTAATGCCTTGGTGGGTTTGAGTCGTCCGGGGAAAATGGGTGCGGATGTCGCGCATCTTAATTTGCATAAAACTTTTTGTATTCCGCATGGTGGAGGCGGCCCCGGTGCTGGCCCGATTGGTGTAGGCGCACATTTGGCCGCTTTTTTGCCCGATCATCCAGTGGTTGATGGCGTCAATCCGGCCAAAGGCGTGCATGGTACCATCGGAACCGTGTCCGCTGCACCGTGGGGATCGGCCAGTTTATACACCATTTCTTGGGCTTATATCGCCATGATGGGTGCCGCCGGTTTAAAACGCGCTACTTTGACCGCCATTTTAAACGCTAATTATATTGCCAAACGCTTGGCACCTTTTTATCCAATTTTATATACCGGCAAAAACGGTTGGGTTGCCCATGAATGTATTATCGACTGCCATGCGTTTAAAAAATCCTGCGGCATCACTGTGGAAGATATTGCCAAACGCTTGATCGATTATGGTTTTCATGCGCCTACCGTGTCGTTTCCGGTTGCCGACACTTTGATGATAGAGCCTACGGAAAGCGAGAACAAAGCCGAGATTGATCGTTTTTGTGACGCGTTAATTTCAATACGCCAGGAAATTAAAGCCATTGAAGAGGGTGATGCGGATGCTGAAAATAACGTATTGCATAACGCGCCGCATACCCATCGCTTATTACTGGAAGAATGGACATTGCCCTACTCCAAACAACAGGCTTTTTTCCCTGATAATAACCAGCACGATGATAAATACTGGCCACCGGTTGGGCGTATTGATAATGTGTATGGCGACCGGCATGTGGTGTGTAGTTGTCCACCAATGTCGGCTTATGAGTAATGGTTCGCTATTTTAAAGAGTTCGTGTAGGCAAAAATAAGACCACCCATAGACATCAACTTAAGACATTTCACCACGAAGACACAAAGAACACGAAGATTTTTCTTTGGTTTTTCTTCGTGAACTTCGTGTCTTCGTGGTGAATTAAATCTTTAAGTTGATGCGTATGAGGCCGGAATAAGACCACCCAAGCGTAGCGCGTGGTGGCGTTTTCGACTGAAGCATCCACTCCGACAGCATTATTCTTCAGTCCAGGTTTCAAAAACTTCGGTTAAATCAATAGCCAATTCAGGAAATAAATGCGGCGTGGCCATGTCATCGTCGGTGTACATTTGCTTGAGTTGATAACGTCCGTTCTCATCCAAAACAAATTGATTAATCGCCTGGTCATTGGGATATACAATCCAGTATTCCTGTACACCGCTTTCTTGATACAACTCATATTTGATTTGCATTTCCCGCTTGGAATTGCCTTTCGATAAAATCTCAATAATCCAGTCCGGCGCACCATTACAACCTTGCATATCCAAAATATCCGGATTGCAAATAACGCATAAATCAGGTTGCACGACGGTGTGAATGTCTTCATTTGCGAGAATGGATTTTTTGCGGTCATACAAGCGCACATCAAAGGGAGCGGCAAAAAATTTACATTTTTTATGTTTAAAAAAGTTATACAGCATACCATTGATGTCTGCTGAAATGCGCTGATGCACTACATTCGGCGCAGGCGACATCAACATGATTTTGCCTTTAATCAGTTCTACCGTTTCGTTAAACTGCCATGTCAAATAATCAGCATAACTGTAGGTTTCGTTTAAGTCTAATTGCGAAAGCCGGGCAATTTTAGCCACTGTTTAATCCTCTATTTTGCAAAAATATTATAAAATCGGGTAAGCCTATAATAACAGCCCCTAATCTGATTTAGGCTAAAATCAATTATTAATGATAAAGCATTAAAAGAGACCGTTCGCTGAGCGGAGTCGAAGCGAGTTGTCCGCTTCGACTCCGCTCAGCGAACGATTTACACTTAAACTGTCCCGCCTTAGGTAGCCGAAACTTTCAAAGTGCAAAATAATTTAATCATCATCTTCTTTGGGAATCTGCCCGCGCAAATCTTCTGATAACAGCATTTGCGCTCCTTTGGTAACAACTTGTTCACCGGGGTTGATAGCGTCAGCAACAAAATAACCGTCCGCGCTTGCCAAATAATGGTCTAGCGTGCAGCGACTGAAGGTTTCTTCTGACGTTTTAAGAAACACAAAGGCCTGGTCCATATACCAGATTAACGCGGATTTTGGGATGATAACGCCCGCCATTTGCTCGTTTAACTCAGGAATCCACACCGTTACATTCATGCCGGTAATGATATTTTTATCATTAGTCTGGAAGTAATAGCTTTCACCTTGTGCGACTGTTTCTGTTCGTGTGGCCACTGAAATTAGCTCGGCTTTATGGGCTGCACTGCGGTTGCCTGAGGCGTCGATATAAATAGTATGAACAGTGCCTGACAAATGTTTATTGGTGGGCAAGGTAATTTGCAGCAGCCTTTTCTGGCTGGCTAAAAAAGGGCCCAGTTTATCTGAATCACTCGACAAGGCCCAGTCGGTAAGCTCTTTACCCCATAAAACAAGAGCTTCGTCCCTAATGGCTTGGCCTTGATAACCACTGGCATCTACCTGCGCTTTATTGGCTTGCCATTGGGCTTGTTGTTCCTGCAAGGTACGCTTTGAGCTGACGCCATTTTTATATAAATCTTGCTGGCGACTGATGTTTTGCTCGGCTTGCTTAAAGCGTGCTTTGGCGCTGCTACGCTCGGTTAATGCCTGTAAATAGCGGCTACGTAACGCCAGTAAGGGTTGTAAGTTGACGGCTTTTCCATAAGCGGTAAATTCAGCATGCTGACTGGCAGGCTTGAGTGTTAATGTTTCAAGACCTGATAATTTCTGGGCTTCAGTATCAAGCCTGATACCGGCTTGCCGGATGTTGTTTGCTTCTTCAGAAAGTGCTTTTTCATCATCGGCCAATGCCAAGGGGTTCAAAAATAAATTGAGTGCAAAAAAGCAGGATATTAACAGTTTATTCATAGGGCTAAAAAATATAAATCAGTCATGCTGGGTCTTATTATCCATGGGCATAGACATCAAGTTAAGACATTTCACCACGAAGACACGAAGAACACGAAGATTTTTCTTTGGTTTTTCTTCGTGTCCTTCGTGTCTTCGTGGTGATAATTATTTAATAATTTTTTAGTAATGAAAATTTGCTTTGCACCGAAACCGATCAGAGCGCACTAAAGGCGTTGAAATTATAAACGTTACGGATAAATAAAGGGCAAAAAAAAGCCCTGGTTAAGTATCAACCAGGGCTTTTAACAATCAATCTAAAAAATCAGACAGATTATTTGTTAGGTAATGCAAATACAGTAAATGCACCACCTTGTTTGGTGAAAGAACTCAAGGCTGCGTAAGCACCGTTAGCACCCAAGCCTTCTTGTGATATTTTCACCGCTATTTTTTCCAATTCCGCTTTTTTAACAGGATCTTTTTCTGCCGCAGCCTTGGCTTGGGCTTCTTCCAACATTCTACCAAAGTCAGTAGCGATACCAATGCCTGCCCAGCCGCCAATACCGGAAAGAACGCCAACATATTGTTTGCCTTCGTAGCTCCAAGTATTAACATTACCGATGATGCCGGAAGGTGTTTTGAATTTATACAATTCTTTACCTGTTTTAGCATCAACCGCTTTCAGATAGCCTTCCAGTGTGCCGTAGAATACAACGCCGCCTGAAGTGGCCAATGAACCTGACCATACAGAGAACGGTTCTTTGTTTGACCAAGCAATTTTACCTGTTTTAGCGTCAAACGCAGTGAACTGACCCAAGTTGGTTGTTCCATCCGGTTTTCCGGTTATAACATCAGCACCTGCCGGCATCATGTCCAGAGTAGCGCCCACATAAGGCTGACCGGCTGTGTAAGAAACTTCGAAAGGCTCGTAGTTCATGCACAAATGGTTACCGGAAATGTAGAACAAGCCGGTTTGTGGAGAGTAAGAAACCGGTTGTTGGTTTTTACTGCCTAACGCAGCCGGGCAAACGCCTTCAGTTTTTACGTCTTCGCCGTTTTGTTCAGTACTGAACTTGGAGACAACTTGTGGACGACCGGTTTTCATGTCGACATGTGATGCCCAGTTAACTGATTCATCAAATTTCTCGGCAATTAACAGTTCACCGGTTACACGATCCAAGGTATAGCCAAAACCGTTACGGTCAAAATGCACGATAGTCTTGTGCATTGCGCCTTTAACTTCTTGGTCAACCAAAACGGTTTCATTGATACCGTCAAAATCCCACTCATCATGAGGAGTCATTTGATAGACCCATTTAACTTCACCCGTGTCAGCATCACGTGCCCACAAAGACATGGACCACTTGTTGTCGCCTGGACGTTGTACAGGGTTCCAAGTTGATGGATTGCCTGATCCGTAATAGATCAAGTTCAATTTAGGATCGTAACTGGTCCAGCCCCATGTTGTACCGCCACCGATTTTCCACTGGTCGCCTTCCCATGTTTTTAAACTGGAATTAGCGCCTACTGGAGTGACTTTGCCGTTTTCCCATGTCGTTGTTTTAACAGGGTCAATCAGCGTGTCTTTATCAGATCCAACGCTATAGCCTTTCCATTTTAGCTTACCGGTATTAATGTCGTAGGCGGCCAGGAAGCCACGAACGCCAAATTCACCACCGGAAATACCGGTTATCACGGTATCTTTAACCACTACCGGTGCATTGGTGTTGGTCATACCCAGTTTGGGATCACCGTTTTGAACACTCCAAACACGTTTGCCGGTTTTAGCGTCTAATGCAGTTAAAACAGTATTGGCTTGTTGTAAGAAAATTTTGCCATCGCCATAAGCCAAACCACGATTAACGGTATCGCAACACATAACCGGAATCGTTACATCAGCATCTTGTGTGGGTGTAAATTCCCAGATAACAGACTGTGTTTTTTGGTTGATCGCGTAAACCGTGTTTGGAAAAGGTGTGTGGATGAAAATAACATCATCAACAACCAAGGGGCCACCTTCGTGACCACGTAAAACACCCGTAGAAAATGACCATGCAGGTTGCAGGTTCTTAACGTTGTTAACGTTAATTTCATCAAGTGTGCTGTAACGAGTGCCAGCGTAATCGCCACCCCAAGTTGCCCAGTTAGCTGGATCTTTTGTTAAGGCTTCAACACCACTGTTAGCAGTTGAAATTGCTGGTGCAGCTAATATCGCAGCTACACTGGAAGCAAGCAGCCAACTTTTTAAAGGCTTCTTCATATATTTTTCTCCTGGTACCCTGTTAATTAGACAAAATACTGATTATGATTTTTTAAGACTAATATTAGTTTTTTGGATGATTTTTTTGATCCCGTAAGGTCAGGAATTTTTCACTCCAAGTCACTAGATTTGCTGATTTTGCCTGAAAAGTCAAATTTTAATAAACTTAAAGTAAAAGAGTCAAAGCATAACAGCAAGCAATTAGCTTGTTTACCCGTTAACATTACGTCTAATTTGCTGTTCGCAGTTACCAACTTAACCCGGCACAATTTAAAGTCAAGTGCTGTTGTTATGTCCGAAAAACCTTGTTAAATACTAAACAAAGCCGTACGCCTTAAATAACTTCTATGTGATGCCCCGTATTGTTCCAGCATAAAATTTCTCCGGCATCATTGCTCCAGGCGGCCAGAACAAATCGCTGTGCGGGTTGGCCGTTTATTTCAAAATGATGAAGGTCAGGACGGTGGGTATGCCCGTGAATCAAGCGCAAACTGTTGTGTTCATGCATGACCTTAAGCACCGCATCCTGATTGACGTCCATAATCTCCTGTGATTTATTGCGCTTGTGAAAATAGCTGCGAAGGCGATACCAACGCGCCACCAACAGCCTTAACAGCAAAGGTTTTGACAGCACAGACTGCTGCCATTCCGGAGAATGGGATTTAACGCGGAAGGCTTGATAAGGAAGATCATCCGTACATAATAAATCACCGTGTGTCAGCACGGTCGAAGTGCCGCACAAATCAATAACTGCATAATCATCGAGTAGCGTAACACCGGTATCCTGACTGAATTTTTTGCCCAATAAAAAATCCCGGTTACCCTGCTGTAAATAAACCTGCGTACCGGAAGCCGTTAGTTGTTTGAGTTGTTTGCGAATTTTATGGTTGGGTGGAGTCGGGTCATCATCGCCTATCCAGGCATCAAAAAGATCACCCAAGATATAAACAGCCGTTGCTTGGGTTGCCCGGTTTTGTAGAAAAGCAAGAAATCGCCGGGTGATTTCAGGTTTTTCCAGAGAAATGTGTAAATCTGAAATAAACAATATTTCCTGATTCAATGGAATGCTCGTAAATTGATGGGAAGAACATGTGGAAGGTGCAAGGTGCAAGGCACAAGGCGAAGGGCGAAAGGCGAAAGGCGAAAGGCGAAAGGTGCTATTTTCCCACCTTGAGCCTTTAGCCTTTTACCTTGCGCCTTGTTTCCTATTTTACAACTTCTGCTTTTTCAATGACGATGTCGGTTTTGGGTACATTTTCATGACCGCCACGGTTGCTGGTCGCTTGTTTAGCCATGGCATCAACCACATCCATGCCTTCAATCACTTCGCCAAATACAGCATAACCCCAGCCGCTTGATGTTGGGCTGGTGTGATTTAAAAATGAATTGTCTTTGTAATTGATAAAAAATTGCGCAGTCGCAGAATCAGGATCGTTGGTTCTAGCCATCGCCAAGGTGCCACGCGTGTTTTTTAGACCATTATTGGCTTCATTTTTGATAGGTGCATGAACCGCTTTTTGATTAAAACTGGTATCAAAGCCGCCCCCTTGCGCCATAAAATCAGGAATAATCCGGTGAAAAACAGTACCGTTGTAAAAGCCTTCGTTAACATAGGTTAAAAAATTTGCCGACGAAACCGGTGCTTTTTCAGTATTTAGCTGAATAACAACTTCACCGAGCGTAGTGGTTAATTTAACTTTTGTTTGTGTATCTGACATGGTTTTTTCCGTTGAAAATGAAAGTGTTGAGGTTAAAGACAGCATCATAAAAAGAATGATTGTACGCATTTATTTTTCCTTACGGGTGATGCAAAAGATAGATTTTATGTGTTTTTATCTTGAAAGAGAAGTAATCGCTTGGTAGATTGTACTATTTTGTTGCCTGGCAATCTGACAATCGACAGCCCGTTTGCTATAAAATAGGCGCTGTATGCAGACTTTGCCTAACGGTATAACTTATAACCTATGTTAAAAATATATAACACCCTGACCCGAAAAAAAGAATTATTCAAGCCGCGAGTAGAAGGCAAAATCGGCATGTATGTTTGCGGCATGACCGTTTATGATTATTGTCATATCGGCCATGCCCGTGTAATGGTGGTGTTTGATACCGTCGCGCGTTATTTTCGCTATTCGGGTTATGACCTGACCTACGTAAGAAATATTACCGATATTGATGACAAAATTATTCAGCGTGCCAACGACAACGGCGAAGCTTTTGGCGAATTGACCGAGCGTTTTATTACCGCCATGCATGAAGACGAGCAAGCACTTTCAGTATTGCCACCCGATGCTGAACCCAAGGCAACACAATCCATTCCCGACATCATTACCATGATTGAGGCATTAATTGCTAATGGCCTGGCTTATGTCGGCGGCAATGGCGATGTATTTTACGCCGTCACAAAATTTAAAAATTACGGACAATTATCAGGCAAGAATTTAAACGATTTACAGGCGGGTGAGCGCGTTGATATTGACCTGGCAAAGCATAACCCCATGGATTTTGTCTTATGGAAAATGGCCAAAGCCAACGAACCGGCATGGCAATCGCCTTGGGGATTAGGTCGTCCCGGCTGGCATATTGAATGTTCGGCCATGTCGACTTGCTGCCTGGGCAATCATTTTGACATTCATGGTGGCGGCATGGATTTACAGTTTCCCCATCATGAAAATGAAATTGCCCAGTCAGAAGGTGCGACCGGCGAAAAATTTGTTAATTTTTGGATGCATAATGGATTTGTGCGGATTAATGAAGAAAAAATGTCCAAGTCGCTGGGTAATTTTTTTACCGTGCGCGAAGTGCTGAAACAATATAAACCTGAAATAATACGCTTTTTTATTCTCTCCAGTCATTACCGCAGCCCCTTAAATTATTCAGATGAACAACTGAATGATGCAGGCATCGGATTAACCAGGTTTTATACCGCCTTACGTGACTGTGACAGCACAGATGCAATTATAGATGCCGATTACAAAGCCCGCTTTGAACAGGCGATGGATGATGATTTTAATACGCCTGTCGCTGTGTCGGTATTATTTGATTTGGTTAGAGAGCTAAATAAAGCCAAAGAAACCGCTCAGGAAAAAACCCACGTGTTGGCGTCCACCCTAAAACAGCTAGGTAGCTTGTTAGGCATCTTGCAGGATGACCCCGAAGGTTTTTTAAAGAGTGGCGTTGATAACAGCGAAGAACAAACAGATACCGTTATTGACCAGCAAATACAAGCCCGTCTGGATGCTAAAAAAGCTAAGAACTGGGCGTTGGCGGATAAAATTCGCGATGACTTAAAAGCAAACCAGGTGATTTTGGAAGACGCTCCTAATGGCACCACCAGTTGGCGACGCGAATAGTTTTAAAAATCAGTAAGTAGGTCGGGTTAGCGTAGCGTAACCCGACATTTAAACAAACTTGATCCGCAATAAATAATAAAAAATTACCTGATGAATGAAATAAAAGACCAATCCATTCAAATCTTTCTTGACGAATTAGCCAGCAAGTCAGCAACGCCAGGCGGAGGTAGTGTCTCCGCACTTATGGGTGCGCAGTCTGCCGCATTAACCAGCATGGTATGTAATTTGACTATTGGCAAACCCAAATACGCCGAAGTTGAAGCTGAAATGCAAGCCTTGCTGCAAAAGTCGGAAGCGTTACGTGAAAAACTGACCGACCTGATTAAAGCGGATGTAGAGGTATTTAATCGCTTAATGGCGGCTTATGGCTTGCCTAAAGAAACAGACGAAGAAAAAGCGGCGCGTACCGAAGTCATACAAGCCGTATTAAAAGCCGCAACACAAGTACCCTTGGATTGCGCACGCGCCTGCGCAGAAGCCATTGATTTAAGTCGTTGTGCTGCCAATAAAGGCAGTCTGGGTGTTATCAGTGATGCCGGCGCGGCGGTAATGGCCGGTTACAGTGGCTTAAAAAGTGCTGCGCTCAATGTTTATATTAATACCGGCAGTCTTAAAGACAGAGCCTTCGCAGAAGCCAAACTACTTGAATTAGAAACGATTTTAAAAAATTATGAAGGTGTCGTAGAAGAAACTTATCAACTGGTTAAAACAAAATTGTAAGTAATTTTTACATTTAGTGAAAATAAAAATTGACGACATCAACTTCCATCGGCATAATAGTCAGCTCTTCAAGGGTGGTTTGCAAATTCAACCAATCAGCCTTAAAGAGTCATCGGGATGTAGCGCAGCTTGGTAGCGCGCCTGCTTTGGGAGCAGGATGTCGGGGGTTCGAATCCCTCCATCCCGACCAGTTTAGCGCTTGTAGCTCAACCGGATAGAGCACCGGCCTTCTAAGCCGGGGGTCGCAGGTTCGAGTCCTGCCAAGCGCACCATTACACGAATATCCCATTATTATGGTGAGCGTAGCTCAGTTGGTAGAGTCCCGGATTGTGATTCCGGTTGTCGCGGGTTCGAGCCCCGTCGTTCACCCCAAATAATTCCAGCAGTTAATCGATGTTTAAATAAAAAATCGATTTTACCTGCAATATATATTGCAAATTTTTATCTTTAAAATCATCCAAGCAATCATGCCAACCAGGCATATCGTTGCAACATTTCATAATTAGCTCCTTCCCTGCTCTTCAAAGTATTTAGCTGCGTTTTCCCTTCCTTTATGATTCATATTTTAAATAATATCCGACACCTTGTAAGCACCAATTCAACGACCAATCTATAGCGCGACACTCAATCTTAAAAAATAGAACACGGATTTAACGGATAAGCACGGATAAAAGCGATGCCCTAAAAACATAAGCTATCACGATCGCTATTTTTTCGATTCAAAGAAATCCATTGAAACCCTTCTGATCCGTGTCATCCGTATTCTATAATCAACATCGGGGTCTACCGAGTCGTTACATTGTAAATAACATAGAAAACACATCACCATGAATAATAAGGTATAATTAAAAATTTTTGGTAACTTAGTAAAGCATGTCAGAAACACATTCAGAACTGCAACGGCGCCGTACATTCGCTATCATTTCACATCCTGATGCCGGTAAAACCACCATTACCGAAAAACTCTTGCTGTTCGGTGGCGCCATTCAGCTTGCAGGATCAGTAAAAGGCCGAAAAGCGGCGCGTCACGCGACCTCTGACTGGATGGAAATGGAAAAAGAGCGGGGCATTTCTGTCACGACGTCAGTCATGCAGTTTGAGCATAAAGATTGCATTATTAACCTGCTCGATACCCCCGGTCATGAAGACTTTTCGGAAGATACTTATCGAACGTTAACCGCTGTGGATTCGGCGCTGATGGTGATCGATGTTGCCAAAGGTGTTGAAACGCGAACCATTAATTTAATGGAAGTGTGTCGATTGCGCACTACGCCCATTCTTACGTTTATTAATAAATTGGATCGGGAAGGACGCGAACCGATTGAGTTGCTGGATGAAGTCGAAAATGTATTAAACATCAAATGTGCGCCGATGACATGGCCTATAGGCATGGGCAAACGTTTCAAAGGGGTTTACCATCTTTATAAAGATGAAATTCATTTGTTCAGCGCACAGCATGGCGGAAAAATTGCCGAAGCCGAAGTCATCAAGGGATTAAATAATCCCAAGCTGGATGAGCTGCTTAAATATCAGGCAGAAGAATTACGTGATGAAATTGACTTGGTCAAAGGTGCCAGTCATGAATTTAATCTTGAAGATTATCTGGCGGGTAACTTAACACCGGTATTTTTTGGTTCTGCCATTAACAACTTCGGGATTATTGAACTGCTGGATGCCTTTGCAGAATATGCACCCTCCCCCCGCCCCAGACAAGCAGAACAGCGACTGGTTTCGCCCGAAGAAGACAAGTTTACGGGGTTTGTATTTAAAGTTCAGGCAAATATGGACCCGTCTCATAGAGACCGTGTTGCATTTTTACGCGTCTGTTCCGGTAAATTTGATAAAGGCATGAAGGTTAACCATGTCCGTCTTGGTAAAAACATTCAGGTTGGCAATGCCATCACTTTTCAGGCTGACACCCGCAAAAGCGTAGAAGAAGCCTATCCGGGTGACATCATTGGCTTGCATAATCACGGCACCATTCAAGTAGGCGATACCTTTACCCAAGGCGAAATACTTAAATATGGCGGCATTCCCTACTTTGCTCCGGAATTATTTAGACGGGTCATTTTAAAAGATCCGTTAAGAGCCAAAGCCCTGCAAAAAGGTTTGGTGCAATTAACCGAAGAAGGCGCAACGCAGTTATTTAAGCCTTTAAAAAATAATGACCTTATTTTGGGCGCAGTCGGTATTTTGCAATTTGACGTGACTGCCTACCGTCTTAAAGGTGAATACAATGTTGAATGCGTTTATGATGCCATACCTATCTCAACAGTGCGCTGGGTCAGTTCGGACAAACCCGCCAAGCTTGAAGAATTTAAGAATAAAGCCTTTGAAAATTTGGCAGAAGATGGCGGCGGATATCTGGTTTATTTGGCCAATAGCCGGGTAAATCTCCAGTTGACGGAAGAACGTTGGCCGGATATTAAATTTAGTGCGACCCGAGAATTATAAGCGCGTACTTATTGGTTCCGGCTTTTAAAAAAATTCCCAAATGAGTGCTTGGGAATTAAGAAGAAAGAAGAAACGTACCGATTATAGTTTCGGCACAATTCACTTTCGACAAAGCGAAAGTGGTTAGGTAACTCGCAATAAATAACCCCCGCCCTATCGTTCCCACGCTCCGGCGTGGGAATGCCGACAGTGATGCTCCCGCGTCACGCAACGCTGGAGCGTGGGAACCAGGCGTATCCTGGGGGGTATTTTCTGCGTGCTGCCTTATAAGCTACGCTCAATAAAAAAGCTTAATCAGTCAAGTGCTTACTGATACGGCCATAAGCGTCTTTAAGCTCTTCACCGATTATTTTCGCCTTGGCTATTAATTCTTCAGAGGTCTCTTTTGAGTCATCAGCGATCTCGGCGGCTTTTATTTTTAGGGTCTCCCAATTTTTTTCAGCTTCTTCAAACTCTTCTTTGGCATCCATGGAAGCGAGATGCAGTTTAAGAATTATTTCATCGCGTTCTGACATCAACTTTTCTAATAAATTATCAAATTCAATTCTGATTGACATGTTCCACCTCACTATTGCTGGATTAAAATTTTTCCTGATAACAGGATAAAAGACGTTTATTCGCGGTAAATACCTTTTTAGTATAGCTATTTCGAAAAACTTTGCCCTTTATAGGAGCCACTTTTCGAATCGTTTAGAGCGGTGCCACCTCTAAAAGGCTCACTCATTAACGCCTTGCGGAGGATAAGTATATATCACTTTGTAACTGCACTAACATTAATAGTTAGCTGACCGGGTTTTAAACGCCCCCAAAATAGTGATAACCCGATCTTTAACGTTGAAAACCACCCACTTTAGCCGGGAAAATAGAGTAATTA
>Ga0194058_10000186_pt1 | contig 27141 bp, 29 predicted proteins | sample SepL4417m_MetaG_FD_155490 | JGI IMG/M metagenome (GOLD analysis project Ga0194058, IMG submission 155490) | Anoxic zone freshwater microbial communities from boreal shield lake in IISD Experimental Lakes Area, Ontario, Canada - Sep2016-L442-17m | ecosystem: Environmental > Aquatic > Freshwater... | reverse complement strand
AATCGTGGACGATACCTTTACAGTCAGCAGAAAACGAACTTTGAAGCTCCTGGAAGAGATCATAGATAAAGAACTCAACTGCTTTGAATTCACCGGAGGAGTGAGAGCGGACACCCTCGATAAAGCTATTGTTGAAAAAATGCGCGAGGCAAATTTCCGTCGTGTCACCCTGGGTGTGGAAAGTGGAAGTGCCAGGATACTGAAGATGATCCGTAAAGGTGAAACCAACGAGGATGTAAAAAAGGCATTAAAGCTGTTGAGGGAAGCCGATATCAAGTCCCACGCATTTTTTATGATAGGCTTGCCGGAAGAAACCGCCGCAGACATAGAACTTTCCAAGCAGCTCATTATGGAGGCTCAGCCGGATTACGTCGAGGTCAACATGGTCACACCCTATCCCGGCACGGAAATATTTGACAAACTCATGCCCGGTGACCCTTCACAGATAGATCGCTGGTACAGATGGTTCCACCAGGGGATGGCTACTCACTCTGAACGCCTTGGCTACGACTTGGATCGCGCATATAAGGACTTTGTGGAGTTCGCTCGTGCGTATCATCGGGTTCGGAGCGTGCATCAGTCGGCGAAGTTTCTTAGTAGTTGAAATTGAACAGAGGCGCAGGCCAAACTCCAAACTCCAAACTCCAAACTAAGAAACGATTTCCACTCTGGTTGAAGATGGAACCGGTGGCGTCACTAACCGGATGAGAATTCCGGAGACAAAGCAGAATACTCCCAGATAAATAAAGACGAGAGAGAAATTTCCGTGCGTTGCGTCCAATATATAACCGCTCAAGGATGGGCCCAGCGGGCCTGCTACAAAACCGTATGCAGTAAATACCAGACCGAAGATCGAACCAAAATGTTTCATCCCGAAGCAATCTACCGCGAGCGGAGCAGAAACTGCGAATAATGTTCCGAAAGCAAAACCAATGACAGCAGCCAGGAAGGATAAGAACAAAAGGTGCCCGGTTTGGGTCAAACAAAAATAAGAAATCCCTGCAGCAAAAAAAGCCAAGCACATAGTAAAATTACGGCCCGTCCGATCTGAAATATAACCCATCAAGAGTCGGCTCAAACCGTTTGCCAGATTGAACGCGGTCAGGATAATCACCGCAGATTCAAGTGGGAAACCTCTTGACAATCCAAGAGAAGTCGACAGGGTAACCATTGCAATGCCTGCAGAACCTTGCAAAGCCCATACGCCCCATAGAAACCAAAAACTACGGGTCTGAAGGCTCTCTCTCACTGTTAAAGAGTGGTCAAAATCGAATAGGGGCTTAGCAGCGGGTTCGGATTTAGATCCAGTGGAGACGCTGACTTCTGTTGGAGCCTCAGTAAATTGTGCGGCAATTGTCCCTATAATAAGTGCTGTAAAGCCCAGAGCTATTGTCATGGCCGAATATCCTATTTTGTCCAGCAAATACCCGAATAATGGTGCCATGATTGCTGCGGAAAGACCGAACATCAGGTTGACAACTCCTGATACCAGTCCACGGCGAGAAGGATACCAGCGTTGAACAGTGGTGAGAGAAGGAATATAAACAAAACATGATGCCGCGCCCGTGAGAAAAGCCCAGAGGTAAACCATGAAAATGTCTGTGGCGAACGTAAGAACAAACACGCTCAAACCACCGAGTACGGCGCCGAAAGAAATCGTCCTTCTGATCCCGAGTTTCTCTTGCAAGCGCCCAACGAAAAACATAAATATGCCGACTGCCGCCAGAACAAAGAAAAGTATGTTACCTATGGCACCACGTCCGACCTGGAATATGTCTTGCCAATAAGGTGCCATGACCCCAGGAAAGCCGAATATGAAAGCGCCAGGCCAAAAAATGGCCACAGCGCAGCCAATAAGTGCTCTCAACCCTCGCTTCTCAGCGGGCATTTTTTTGGCTCCTTGATATGGCACCCGGGAAAACCTGTAGTTTTTCGCAGAAGGTTCTAGAGATTACAAGACTGTCTTCATTCATCAGATCCATTTTTTGCGCCGGAAAAAAATCAACATGGAAAACGTAATAATAATAGCCGCTACGATCACGAGGGGATAGCCCCAGGGCGAATCGATTTCCGGCATATTCTTAAAGTTCATTCCATACCAGCCTGCCAAGAAGGTCAAAGGAATAAAAATGGTCGCGATTATGGTCAACACCTTCATGATCTCATTGAGTTTATAGCTTACACTCGAAAGATAGATGTCGAGCATTCCTGAAACAATATCCCTGAATGTCTCTATTGTATCTACAGCATGGATGGTGTGGTCGAATACGTCTCTCAGGTATGGCCTTGTGGAATCCTTGAACAGAGACGAATCTTCGTTGATGAGCCTGTTGATGATTTCTCTGAGAGGCCATACCGACCTTCGCAGAAAGATCAAGTCAGTTTTCAACTTGTGGATGACCCTCAGGATGTCCGGCTTTGGATTCCTGACCAATTCTTCTTCAACCAGCTCTATTCTTTCAGCTAATTTATCTAGAACCACAAAATAGTTATCCACAATAATATCAACCATACAATAAGCAAGATAATCGGTTCCGCTCATTCTAAGTCTGCTGGATTCGGCCCTGATCCTCTGCCTTAAGGGATCAAAGGGATCGTCGACCCCCTCCTGAAAGGACAGGAGAAAATTCGCCCCAACCACAAGGCTTATCTGTTGGGAATTTATCGCTTCTGCTTTATCATCATAATCCAACATTTTCATTACGATAAAAAGGTAATCATCAAAATTTTCAATCTTGGGACGCTGCGTAGTATTTAAGATATCTTCTTTCACCAGACTGTGAATTTGAAAGCAATCTCCAATTGAATTGATAAGTTCAATTTCATGGAGGCCTTCTATGCTGACCCAGACATTTGCAGACCCGCTCTTGAAGTTACTGAGTTCAGATAAAGTCGGCGTAATACTTTCCTGAATTCGCAGAGCATCAAAGTCAATGGCCACAATCCTAGTCTTTTCAGTACGCTTACGGCCCACGTGAATCAGGGTTCCTGGAGCTTGACCACTCTTTCCCGAATGCCGCTGGTAACGAGTTCGGTTCAATTCAACGTGCCTCTCAAATACAAAATGGGGTTGCTATGTAATTCTGAACAATGAGGATACGTAGGGTGAAAGATCCTATATGGGTTTCACAAAGATTTTTGATGCTTCCTCTTGAGCCAGAGACAGATGGTAACCTTTGATGTTCACCCACAAGTTTCCCGAATCGGTATCACGTTTTTCGATCTCCACGATGACTCCACTATCTATATTCTCTTCGGCAATTATTTTGGGCAACTTGTTGGGGCTCTTTACACTATCAATTATTACCTGTGATCCTGGAATAGCTTCGGCTAAAGTCATACCGCCAGCCAGTGCAGCCTCCTGCGCGCGAGCCCTATTCAACACTTTTCCTCCGGCTTTTTCCAGGCAAGGGCCGCAGTCATCGCAGCTTTCTGCCATTCCGTCCACCCAGCGTGTCTGGTCCACAGGGCACATTTCCATGAATTCCAAAAATCTCACCAATCTCTCTATTACCTCTGGGTCCAGGTGGTGCTCGATACGGCATGCGTTGTCTTCAGAGGCGGAATCTTCAATTCTCAAAACTCTTGAAAGAAAACGTTTCAGAACCTCGTGTTTTCTTACGATGTCCTCAGCCTGTTTCATACCGAGTTCGGTCAAGATTATGAATTGATGGGGATCGTAACGAATAAGGCCGCGGGAGCTGAGGATTCTCAGTGCAGAACTTACCGACGACATCTTCACGCTCAGCCTATCGGCGATGTCTCGGACACGAGCAATTCGATGCTCCTGTTCAAGATGATAAATTGCCTCAAGGTAATCCTCCATAGCTGAACTGAGTGTGGAAAGGGGCTTGAAAGGCTGCATAGAAATCCCCCTTGAGAGATGAGTGATTGAGTATGAAGCACCCTGATATTGTTGTCAAGCCGGGAACGCTGCGAACCTACAGCCCAATAGTCTTCTATAATGCTCATTTAGTGAGCATAAACTAGTCGGGGGTGTACCCTGGATCACAGCTTTCACAGGATTCCTTTCTGAGTCTGTAAGGACTATAATCCCTAGGAATGAAGGAGATAGAATTGTGAGAGCCAGAGGTATTAAGAGGACAGATGAAAGGAAAGTTGCGGTCATAGGATTGGACTGCGTTCCCCCAGCTTTGATTTTTGAGGAGAAAGGAAACGATCTCCTGAATTTGAGAAGTCTCATGGATCATGGTATGTGGGGACCCCTGAAATCTACAGATCCTCCCATAACAATTCCGGCATGGACCACGATCACCACAGGCAAAGACCCAGGGGAATTAGGCATATACGGCTTCAGAAACCGACTGAATCACGACTACGCTGAACTGGTTACCGTGAACTCTTCTCACGTGGAAACTCCACGGGTCTGGAACTATATTGAATCGACCGGTAAAACTTCTATTCTCATTGGTATCCCTCAAACGTACCCGCCCTTTCCTCATTCCGGGATCACAGTAGCCGGGTTCCCAACCCCCGATCTTGATAGAGTGTTCACGCATCCGACTCAACTTGCGGATGATCTTTCTGCATTGATTGGAGGAGATTACATTACGGATGTAAGAGATTTCAGAACCGACAACAAGCAGAGGCTGTTGGATGATCTTTACCGCGCCACGACCCGGCGCTTTCGACTAGCCAACGATTTCTTGATCCACAAGCCCTGGGAGTTCTTCATGATGGTAGAAATTGCTACGGATCGGCTTCATCATGGGTTCTGGAGGTATTCAGCGCGAGATCATCGTCTCTATGTGCCAGGCAATCCTTACGAAAACGTGATAGCTGATTTTTACCTGTTCCTGGACTCCTGCATAGGCTCCTTTCTGGCAAGGCTGAGTGATGATTCGACCGTTATAGTAGTCTCGGACCACGGCGCCCGAAGCATGAAGGGCGGAATATCAATTAATGAATGGTTGATCAGTAACGGGTTGCTACATCTGAGGGAACAGCCGAGCATAGAGAAGCCTCTCTCACCTGAAATCATCGACTGGTCAAAGACAAAAGCATGGGGGGAAGGCGGATATTACTCCCGAATCTTTTTGAATGTCAAAGGCAGAGAGCCGTTGGGAACAATAGAACCAGCCGAATTCAACTCCTTCAGGGACAACCTGGCGGGTCTCATTGAAAATATGACGGATGAAAACGGAGAGCAGATGACCAATGTAGTCCTGAAGCCGGAGGACATCTACCGCGCATGCCGTAAAGTGCCGCCGGACCTTATGGTCTACTTCGACAATTTGAGTCGCCGCTCAATAGGGACTGTCGGTACTGGAGAAATCTTCCGTTCTGGAAATGAAACCGGACCCGACGATGCGAACCACGATTACGAGGGAATCTTTATTATGACCCGTATGTCACAATTGCGCAGCGGAAAGCAAAAGGGAACAAGACTCGAAAATGTCTCTTGTCTGGATATAACCCCTACCATTCTTCAGGAGATGGGTTTACCGGTTCCGGAAGACCTTGGGGGAAAGGCCGTGGATCCCGATGCTCCTTATGAAAACGCTCCATGTCGGAAAGTGACCAAGCAGGGTTTGCAGGAAAAAAAAGACATCTCCCTTCCCACTTCGACACAGGGATTCTCACCCGAAGAAGAAGAGATAGTGAAGAAACGTCTTATGGAGTTAGGCTATATGTGAGGATCACTCTCACGACTAGCCCTCGGCTATTATGCAAAGTCTCTCTCAGGGCACCATTTTCCAGCGAGCAATTAATCAACGCTAGTAAGGGTGCCCTAAAAGTTCGTCTTTTGTCGAGACCGACAAACTGTCCCAAAAACCGTCCGTATAGTGCAAAGCTCTCGGGAACCCGGTCCCTTAAGACTGCACGATTCCAGAGTGCCAGGTCTAATTAAAGCTGTTTTTTTGCCGGTTCCTTCTTGGGTGAAGCCGGGGTAGCCTTGGCACAGCTTTCTTCTTTTGCTTTCTGAGCCTCCGCCTTTGTTGCGAAAGGACCAGCGATGGTCTTAGGTGTCTTAGCTTTAGCCTGTCTTACCGAGCAGACGCCTCTGGTGTCTTTGATCACGAACCATGGGTTCTCTGCGGCCATTGCCAGCACGGATACGAGCAAAAACATTCCTGTCATAAGGAAAATTAGGGATTTCGTGAACTTACTTTTTTGCATGAACATGCCTCCACAGTTTGAAATTCGGATTTTGCCAAGCAATCCGTATGAGTTAATGCGTTAATTCTCCACACCAGTTTTTCTAAACTTCGCCATTTCAAATTTCATTCTGAACCTGATCGACCCTCTTGAATGGTACATTGAAGAAAGTCACTTCCCTCTATAGCACACACCAGCCTGGCAAGATAGTATCAGAATCATTCTTTGTCATCGATTAGGATCCCGATTGGGTTATAGTCATTCCGGTTGTATTGATCTTGAATGGAATGACCAGCCCGCCTTCGTCCAAAATTGCTTGTTCCACAGCCGAACGCTTTTTGTTCTCCACGAGGGTTATCATGCACCCTCCTCCCCCGGCGCCGCAAATCTTGTTCGCCATGGCCCCTGCTTTTACTGCTGAAGCCATTATGGAATCTATACGCGCGTTGGTGACTCCTGCAGCCAGAGACCGTCTCAATGTCCATTCCCGATTTACCAAGGCAGGGAGTTTGTTCCATTGTGCGTCCATAACTACATCACACATTTCGAGGGCGATGTCCCTTATCTGAAGAAGCTTTTCTCTGATTGAATCCCTGTCGTCAATAAAATTTTTAATTATTTCCCAATTGTTCATTCCTGAGAATCGCCCTTCGCCGGTATAGGAGAGGATAATCATCTCCTCAAGTCGGTCCTTCCATTGCGGCTCCAGGGTGCAATCTCTCCTGACAAATCCGTGATAACCGAAATCGATGAGAGAAATCCCACCATAATATGCTGCAATATGGTCTTGTGAGCCGGCGGGAACCCCTATGGCCGCGGTCTCAATGTCGGTTGCCAAGCGAATGATGTCGTCAGGGCTTTTTTCCCACCCACGTAGTTTTAAGAGGCCCCCGAGCAATGCCGTTGTCAAAGCGCTTGACGCGCCTAGTCCGGAACCCGCTGGAGCCTCATTAAAAGTTGTTATGTCTAGGCCTGTCTCTGGCGGTAATACTTTTACAGTACGTGCTATTAAACCCAGAGGACCTTGCGTATCCAGGCTTATCGGGTCACGTGCGCGCTGGGACTCCCCGAGGTCCTTGGAAAATATCGAAACGGACCTGTCGGTCTGAGTCCGCAAATTGACACAACTATTGACCGATATAGCCAAATTGACCGTGCATCCTCCTTCCAAGAAAAGATAGAGAGGATGCAGATCGGTGGTGCCCCCAGCCAAGTCGATCCTGTTGGGAGTAGTGATCTCTATATCCATTCTAGTAGCCCAAATCCTCGTCCAAGATGCACACGGTGATATTGCTGAAAATTGGCTGGCGGTGGATAATACTGGTGATACGGCATATTCTCTCAGGGGAATCGCAGTCCATACAATATCCGGTTTTCACGCAAGGAGTTTTCCTGTTCAGACTCATCGCTCGGGTTGGACCTGCAACCTCCTCCAAGCGGGCAATAGCCGCATCAAGATCAGAAACTATCTTGTTTTTGCCGGCAACAACGAGTACCTTCCGAGGACCGAAGGTCATAGCATTGATTCGATTTCCGCAGCCATCGCGGTTGACTATTTCACCAGTCATGGTCAAAGCATTTGCCGAGACAAGGAAGAGATCGGATTGCATTTGACGTCTGCGGCAATCCAGTTCTTCAGGGGTTCCGGGCTTTAGCGACCAGTGGTCGTAAACTGTCTTGCCCGCCCTCTCGAGCATGGGGACCACACCCAAGGCACGTACCGTATGTGTGCCTGCTATTCCTACCGAATCGCAGTCCGCTGCGAGATCCAGGATGAATCGAACCGCTTCTTCCCTATTGGGGAGAAACCTGGCATTGAAGCCATGCTTCTCTAACGATTCTATTGTGGTCTCTATAATTATCTTCTCGTGAGCTTTCACAAAGTCGTCCATGAACTCCTCCTCTTATTGATTAAGGCTTTCCCATCACCGCAACTTTCGAAGCGTCTCATTCCAATTTCCTACCTGTCCGCTGCATCCCAAAGCTCGCTTCATCTTAGTTCCTGGTATCGGAACGAACCGGATTTGCCTCGTGACGATACGGACACCATTGAAGGGGCTGCGTTCCTTTGAGAAATGGTTCCCTGATTACCTGGGGGCAGGTGGAGGTTGCCAACAACCCTGACAGGACACATATTTTCCTGAAAAAAACTCCTTCCGGTATTTGAGCATTATTTTCTGAACCCGCATTTGCTTGGGGCAGGAGATTGGACACCATATTCATGATTTTGGCCTCCTTAATATCGTGGCCGGGAGTTCGAACCAAAAGCAAGGAATCACTTCGGTACGCGATGTTCCAACTGCCTTCCAAGTCTCTAGCTTTGAAGGTCGACAGCTTTGACCACGTGTTGTCAGGTCCTATATCCTTTTCGTTAGCCGGTTGCAGTCCTTTCAAGAGATAGTTGACCAAAAATAAAATTGGAGGCTCGGCGGAAACTTTCTTTCTTTCAAGCGTCTTTCCCTGAGAAATTCCGTCCAATACTTTGACTCCAGCCCCCAGTGAGGGCGCGTTTCCTAGTGTGGCCAACAGAGAATAGATCTGAGCCATCTGCATCGGCGTAATAGGGGCAATTATAATTTCGCGGTGGTCTTTCAAGCTAGCACTGATTCCGAATTCCTTCAGTACCGATACTATTTTATCCGGGCCTAACGATGCGCACAGCTTCTCCAGCAAGAGAAGCCGCTCCTTTTGAAATGCTTGCCTAAACGTCAGCGGTATGCCTTCTTGACTCCCAGTGAACAAATCAGATGTAAGAGTATATCTGACCTGGTCGTGTTTTTCGGAAACCAGTGCCGGGATTATTACAAAAGGAAGGACGGTCTCCAAGTTTCCGCCGCTTCCAGTCCATTTTTGTGGATTGGGAACAATGAATGCTTTTATCTCACCTGATTGAGGTGCCAACAGTATAAGGTAAGATTGAACAGCGGCATCACCCAATTTTTTCAGTTCGAGGTCGGCGTCTGTCTGAATCAGAGGGTCCAGTGATGTGACAACATCTTGTCGGCCTGGCCCTGCACTGGTTCGTTCAGCATGGAGATGAACCTTGACCAGATCCACAAACGCGTCCGCCCTTACCGGGGTCCATCCGGGTTTTCTCATTTTGACTGTACTCTCAGAGGCTTCCTCGTAGGCATCCCTGGAAATTTCTCCGGCTTTGAACAAGAGGCCCAGAACCATATTCCTCCTGGAGTGCGCTCTCTCTGGATGGCGGTGTGGGTTTATAACGTTGGGCGCCCGGATGGTGGCTGCCAACAGGGCACACTCTGCCGGATCCAGTTCGGGTAAATCCTTTCCAAAAAAGTGTCTTGATGCCTCTGCAATACCTCGTATGGGAAAAGCTCCCCAATGCCCCAGGTAAACACGATTTAAGTAGGCCTGCAGAATTGTCTTCTTACTGTATATCGCTTCAGCCCCAACAGCGAGTAGAATTTCGTTAACTTTTCTCCAGAGTGTCTTCTCGGGAGTCAAGAGAGTCATTCGAATCAACTGCTGAGAAATTGTACTTCCGCCCTGTACATAACGGCCAGCCTTGATATTTGTCTTGAAGGCCCTATGAATCGAAGTCAGATCTATGCCGCTATGAGAAAAGAAGTGAGTGTCTTCCGTCAAAATAATAGCGTTCTTCAACAAAGGTGGGACGTTTTCTAGAGACACCGGACGGCATAGCTCAGGCCCACAACCGCGAGCAGGAATAATATTGATCAGTTCCGGCTCAAAGGTGATCTGATTAACGTCTTCCACAGCCCGCACGAGGTGAATGGAGCGAATTTTGTTCCAATCCAAGGATATTCCGACTGGACCGCTCACAATGCCCAGACCCTTCAAAGGGCTATACTTTAAGAAAATGCTCAACTCCGAGCCGGACAGGGTCCACTGGCCCGGCTCCTGTACGACGACATCATTCCCTACATGGCCCAGCCTGCCCAAACGCTCTAATAGACGGACATAGTTGATGTCGTCACCTATGCGGAGCGAAAAGGGGGCCGAATAGATGAAAATCGGCCAACGCTGGAGTTTAACCTCGAAAGTCCATAGTACTATTACTATAATAATAAGGAGATAGCCGCTGATAAGAATCATCAAAGCCTTAAGGAAAATCGTCAGTGCGGCGAGAATTTTTTTCTTATTTATAATCAATTACGGCCTCTAGTAATAGTGAGTTATTCCTTCAGGACCGCTTGCTGAGGGTTCACTATACCAAATCATGCATGAGATCAAGGGGGGAGCTATGTGGCACATAATATACGTCAAGATAAAAAAACCGATACAGGGAGTCAGTCTGCGATAAGAATTCTCAAGGCGATCCGTGAATCTTACGAAAATTCGGCGCTTATCGAACCGCGTCCCAACGGCAATTTATTCTTGAGAGAGCGTACATCTTCACGATACTGCACTTATCAACAAGTCGAGTAACAAAATTCACCAAACAAGTCGGCTGCAAAATTTTCTAATTGCGGCTCATCAATTGTGTGACGGCCCCGTCAAGACCATCCAGGGTAAGTTCGAACATGGGAAAGATACTGTAAATTATCCCAATGGTTCTGGTCATGGACCATAGCCTCGAAGGTGTCGGGTTAAGCCAAGCACAATGACGGAACAACTTTGCCAAGAGGTTCAGTCGATCAATACTCGGTAGTCCGCTCCGCTCCTCGATGTGAATGGAGCCATCGGTCGCCATAAGCTCATAGGGAGCCATGCTGGCGTCGCCAACAATGACGAGTCTTGAGTCCGGGTCCCAGCTTGCTAAATCCTGGATACGCTGAGGCTTATATCGTCTGGGGGGGTCTTCCCACACAAAGTCGTAAATTGAATTGTGAAAGTAAAAAGTTTTGAGGTCTTTGAACTGGGAACGAGAATAGTTAAAAAGTGTCTGGACGACTTCAACATAAGGATCCATCGACCAGCCGCCGTTATCTATCATGAGGATGATTTTCAACCTGTCGCGTAGACCCTTGTCGAAGACAATTTCAATTTCACCTGCATTCTTAGTGGTTGCTGATATTGTTTCGTCAATGTTCAAGTTATCTCTTGGTCCAACCGGCACCATCCTTCTTAGTCTCTTAAGCGCTTCTCCCATCTGGGCCTGGGTTAGCGGACCCTCGATGGAGTAATCACGGTAGCGCCTGTCAAGCGCTACTTTAACCGCAGACTTATTCATGGACCGTCCGCCCACTCTCATACCACCCGGGTGGAAACCCGAGTGACCTACGGGTGAAGTCCCGCCGGTTCCAATCCAACGGCTGCCGCCATGATGGGCTTCAGTCTGTTCCTTGAGCCTCTCCAAAAAGTACTTCAGCAGTTCTTCCGGTGACATGGTCTTCAACTCGTCTTGATTGATCCCCAAGGCCTCAGCCAAAGCTTGAGGATCTTTAAGCCATTCGTCCAGCAGAGCCCTTGCCGCCGCGTCCAACTCGGCCCCCTTAAAATCCGGAAGTTCAGCTCCTTGGAAAAAGTGGGCAAAAACTTGATCATAGATATCGAAATATCGCTCGCTCTTTACCAAGATTGCCCGTGCAGCCGTGTAAAAGTCACCCAAACCGGCCACTAAGCCGCTCTTTAGCGCTTTGTGCAAGCGGAGAAAAGAAGTCGGTGATACAGGCACTCCCGAATCTCTGAGCATGTAAAAAAAATCTACAAACATTATAGCACCTTAGAGAACCATTTAGCTGCGGCGACGACGGATCTGTTGAACAGCCTGCTGGTAATCCGGACTTTTCTTGAAAAGAATGCCAAGAAACGGAATCTTTCCCTGCACCATGTCCTTTGGCCTGAAATCATGATCCTGGCGCAGGGCTCTAATCCAATTAATGAGTTCCCGTGTGGCCGGTTTCTTTTCGATCCCTTGTAATTCCCGGAGTCCATAAAAAGTCTTCACGCAAATTTCCAGAAGCTCATTGTCCAGGTCTGAAAAATGCACACGCACGATCTGCCTCATCATATCGGGCTCTGGAAAAGCGATATGATGGAAATTACACCTGCCCAGAAATGGATCGGAAAGATCCTTCTTGGCGTTTGACGTTATAATGATGACTGGTCTGAGACGCGCCGAGATGGTCTTGTCTATTTCAATTATGTCGAACTCCATCTGGTCTAGAACATCGAGCATGTCGTCCTGGAAATCGGTGTCTGCCTTATCGATTTCGTCAATAAGCAATACCGTTTTGGTATCTGCAACAAATGCCCGCCCGATTTTCCCCATTCTAATGTAGTCTTGGATGTTACTTACATCCCGCGAGGAATCTCCAAACCGACTGTCGTTCAATCGCGTAAGAGTGTCGTACTGATACAGGGCTTCTACCAGTTTTAGGCTCGACTTAACGTTAAGTACTATCAGTGGCATTCCCAAGGTCTCTGCGATTGAGTGAGCAAGCATAGTTTTGCCTGTTCCAGGTTCGCCCTTAAGCAGCAAAGGCATTTCGAGAGCAATGGAGATGTTGACGATCTTTGCGAGTTCCTCGTCCAAGACATATTTTGATGAACCGCTGAATGCAGTGTTAGTCCCTTGATCTGGCATGAATCGTAGCTCCTTTTTCTTTCTGAACCACATGGATTCTACAAGTTCTCTCAACATGACATAAAGTGCCCTTTCCAAATTACAAGTCAAGTCTGAAAGGCGCGCCATGAGACAAATTCTCAATGGTATTCTTTTAGCCCCCGACAGGCCGAGAGTCAATAATCTTCGACCAAGGGAGAACCTGGTTCCCTTGGCACCATGGCGAACCGAGCGCGTCGGGTATGCGAAAAATCCTGAATAGGAGGTATTGCGTCGAGTAAATTGTCTAAAGTCAAGAATGCTCTTCGGTTGACCAACATTAAAATTTTCCCTTGACAAGCCGTTAAAGCCAAGGCTATTGTCAAACGGACACAAAAAAACGAATCGGACCATGACACCCGGCGCTTGCGTAAAAAAAGAGTTGACAACCGGGGCTAGTTCTGTAATAACGTTAAAACACATGCAAAGTTATATTTTTGTGGAGGCAATCCCAATCTGGTATGTAAGCTTCCTTGGAAAAGGATTGATGAAAGGAGGATGAGGGTATGGTTAAGAGGACTGTGGTTGTTCTCGGTATTTTCTCACTGATTCTGCTCATGACGGCGGCGTCGTCAATGGCCTTTAATCGTCCGTGCTTCGGCAAGGAATTTATGTCTCCTGCCAGGCCGTTGTATCTGCCCGCTGATTGTCCGGATCCCATTCAACGGACCATAGTTTCTACGTGGGAATGCAACATTGAGGGTCCATGTCCCCCCGTAATGCCTGCGTGCTGCGGTGGTGGTGGCGGTCGAGGGGATCGTCAGGGCTTACTAACATCCCTGGCTAACGTGTTCGGCGCACCTTTTGATCTGCTGTTTGCCGGTCGTGGAGGCGTCTATGGATGCCGTGACCGTGGTTATGGTGCAGGTCCTTGCGGCAGCCCATTTGGCGGTTTAATTCCTCGCGGCATGATGTCTCTGACCACTTTGGTTCGTCCAGGTGGCGGCTTCTTCGGCGGTCTCTGGTAGTTACGAGCTAGAGGCATATATTAATGGGGGACCGGGATTTATTTATCGGGAACCGGTCCCTATCATATCTAAGCAAAGCCGACGGCAAGAGTTTGCAAGTTGGGAACTCTACAGAGTCGGTGAGAGAAAAAGTGCTTGACAATCGACGGTTTTTTGGATAAAAATAACATAATAGTTTTGGTTAAAAGAGAAAATCCATTTATTCCGGTATAAAACTGGAAGTCTTGATGAAAGGAGGATGAGGGTATGGTTAAGAGATCGGCTGTAATTCTTGGAGTCCTTGCCATGCTGGCATTAGGTGTAGGGATGTCCTGGGGTTACACTGTAAGCCAATGGCCGGCGCCTGGAATACCGAATACTACTTTTGGAGGAGGGACGAGTTGTCTGGTTTCTCCTCAGGATTACGTGCTCAGGGGACCGGTGGCGCCTACGTGTATGCCGTCCCTGTTCCCAGGCATTATTCATGCTGGTATGAGCATTCCGTTTCGTGCTCTGGGTGTAGCATTGAACCCGCTCTTTGGTATGCGCGGCGAGCGTGGAGGCGGGTGCTGTGATGTGAAGCTCGACGGACCAGCTTATGTGACAGCGGCTGTTCCATGCACTGCGGTAAATCGTTTCGTGCCGCCTTGTGGCTTCTAAGTAACCTGACTGATAACTGATTTCGAATCATTTTATGAAAAAGCTGAGCATTGCTCGGCTTTTTTTATTTGCACCTCTTGCTTCTTTAAACTCTCTTTTTATAGCTGTCCTCAAAATTTCGTTCGGATTAAGTGGCACCCGATGCTCGTCCAAGGTGTCAATCGGAAATTGTTTTCAAGAATTGCCGTACTATCAGCGAGAATTTTTTGAAATCACGAAGATTTCGAGGCAGCAGTTACTTGCGGGTCTATTGAGAGAGTTCTTGCCATTTGTAGCGAGGCATGCCGACTGAACTCCAATGTAAATCGCCTAGAGGCAAAATGGAATAAGGCAGGGGATCATAAAACTGTTGAGACAGGACTAATGAGGACTTGATCCACGGCGCCGCTCCTGAAGTAAGGCCCCCTGGGGGAGAGCCTGTTTCTTAACGACGAAAAATATCCATGCATAAACTGCCGCCGCCGCAAACATCATCATGCCTCCAACAAGGAACATGACTGATAGTCCCTGCAGATTAGCAATAAAGCCCCACCCGAGTACAGACAAGTTGATTCCGACACCAAATGAGCCGGTAAATAGTGCTACTACTACAGCGCGATTACCGTCGTTAGATCGGTCGACCATTCGGGCCATCATGGCCGGGTAAGAAAGGCCCTGCACGATTCCGAATAGAGCCCCCAGAAAAATTGTCTGAGCGACGGAATCTATATGAGATGTGAACGCTAGCATGATACCGAAGCCTACCAGGCATGCAAAGATAAGTCTCTCGCGGTTCAGACTGTCTATCAGCCTTCCCAATAGGGTCCGTACGAGAACAAGAGAGGACCCGTAGCTGACGAAGAAGATACCGGCCTGGATGCCCAAATTCCTTGCGTGAAGAGGGAAAAAAGTGTTCATTGCAGAAAAACCTGAACCACAAACGGCCGCGACGGTCATCATGGCCAAATGGCCATTGTGTAACGCCGTTGGAAAGAACCCCTCCATCTTACCGAGTTTAATTTTTCGAGCAGACTCCTTTAATAGAACAGAGGCTAAAACACCGAGGAATCCATATCCCATGAGAAGAAGAAAAAATGCATCGAACCCCCATTTTAATAGGAAATACTCTCCCAAAAATGGGCCGATGGCCACGGCGAGAGAACCTGACACCCCAAAGAGGCCGATACCCTGTGCCCGCTTGCTAGGAGGAACAAGATCTACCACTGCGGTAGCGCATCCATTAAAACAGGCTGCAAAGGCAAGTCCCTGAATCAATCTGACTGGGATCATTAAAAGAGAGTATTTTTCAAAAAGTAAAAAACATCCGTTTGTAAGGCCCACACCCAGAATTCCACAGACTATGAAGACCTTCCGTCCGTAACGATCCATGAGAGGGGCAATCAGAGGGAGAGATCCCAGAGACGTGATCCCGATTGAGCCCATAACCAGGCCCACATCGAGATTATTGCCACCGAGACTAACTATGAATATAGGGAGGAAACTCCATGTCGCAACAATCAAGAAAAGGCATAGGTTGGTGGCGGCCAATAAGAGGAACCGGCCGCTTATTAAAAAGTCCGGAATCCTTGACATGTCTCCGTTTACATTAACTCCATAACCGTTGAATATCGAGGCTGGGATAGGATTGTTGAGAAGACGAACCAGCCTCGTTTGATCCTGCCTTATGAAAACTCCGTCCGAAATTCAGAACAGACTGAAGACAGTGAGAAGGTGAAAGAATCAATCGAATACCTTTCCAGCAATTTATTCCATCTTAACGGTTCCTGCCGGAGCCTTCGTCAATAGCTGGTTCCCACTTTCTGTCGGAACTTTTATGATCTCTCCAAATAAACCTGCGCGGCGGTCTATTCCCAGGTTCAGTTCCGGGAGGAAATCCTTCTACAGGTGGAGCTGCTGGACCGTTAACACTACTCTGAGCTTGGTTGGGTTCGTGGATTCCGCTTTGAGGCTGTTTGCCGTCTCTTATGTCTTCCTCGATGATTCTTGGTTGCTTCATTGGGGTTCTGTCGTTCTGGAGACTACTCGCACACCCGTAGCAGCCGACAATACAAACAAATAAGAGAATAATTTTGAATATCCTAGAAGACACGGCGACTCCTCTAAAAAACCTATATTATTCTGGCTCTCATAAGTAGTCAAAGGCTAGTTTCAAATACCGTGAACAATTAGTAAAACTAGGTGGTCATTCGATAAGGAGAAAGATTATCACTTGCCTTCTGGAAGGTTCCCGCGATCAAATGAAAATAGTTGTGTGGCGAAGGCAATTCTGTCTGAGGACTGGCTGATACCGACCCCCAAGTAGCGGTAATCTGGGTTAAGAATGTTTTTTTTGTGTGCCGGGCTTTGCATCCACCCTTCCACGATGAGCCTTGACCATTGATCCAGGTCATTTAAGAAAGTATGATAAGCGATGTTTTCACTTCCGGACAATACTCCGATAATTTTCAATCTCTCGCTGAATTTTCTCCAGCCGGGTGGAAACAGGTTTGACTCGTGTTTCAATATACGCGCTGAAGCCATGTTTTGGCTGTGCTTTCGGGCCAGGAAATTCAATGGAGAGCTAGGCCCAAGCGGAACCAGACCGTGTTTCGAACGCTCGTTGTTTGTATATCGAAGGATTGAGCGCTCCAAGATCAAGAGGGATTGCTTCGACAGTTGATAACTCTCAGTTTTCTTTGTCTTGCCGGACTGGGGGGGCGGATCAACCCCGTGAGCATGTTCAGCGCTACTTACCGGTACAAAAACGGTGAACAAAAAAAGACAGACGTAAAGACACACCATATATCCGGTACCTTCCTCAATCTTGCTCATAAACGTATATCATTTCTCCACAAGACTAGGGACTTTGCCGGGCAGGCAGTTTGCCTCGGTCACGAAATCAGGACTTGTCTTCATATTCGATTCGGAAAGCTTTTCAAAGCTGTGAGGAAAAGGCGTCCTGATTTTCGGCCGCTGGAATTTCTGTTTGCCATGAAAGCTCTGCAAGTCTATACTTACGTAGGTCCTCTAACCATGAGCATGAAAACGTAGTTAACCATCACGTGAGCTGTCTTGATGCAGTTGCCCAAGCTCACTGGCCCGGAAATTAAGGACAACGTGCGCATGAACTTAGTCAAAGGGCATTTTTATTTCAACCTGAAAAGTAATCCGTTTACCCGCTGGATCACAAACATGGCTGGATCGAAACCAAGATCGGTAATTTATAGAGGAAATTGGGAGGTCTTAGGATAAACCTTCAGTACACTTCAAGCGAGTATTGCGGAATAAAGCCTCATACTAATATCTTTTTAGTAGGTTGCCGAAACATGGTGTTTGTTCTAGCAACTGTCGCAGTATTAGTTATCTGTTCGGTCCAGCACTTGGGCGCGGCTCCGCAAGATACTCAGGAGGTGATCCGCAACCGACATTCAGCCAGGATTTCAGTCCTCATTGCCACAGGGATGCCTGGCGGGACCTATTACCAGATCGGTCTGGGAATGGCATCACTTTGGACAACAAAGTTGCGGGAAACAGGAATTAGGGTTTCCGCAGCAATTTCAGAAGGGTCCAGAGAAAATATCCAAGCAATCCGTATCGCAGATGCGGACATTATACTGTCGGAAGACATTTTTTGTTCAATGGCTTACGGTGGGACAGGGGTTTACAAGGGACAACCGCTGACCGAACTTCGCGGCATTACCACTCTGTGGCCCGAAACCGTTAACTTGTTGATCCGATCTGACAGACTTAAAACAGGTTCCCTTCAAGATTTGGATGGTTTGACTCTCGTGAGCGGTCTACCGGACAGTGGAAACAGGTTTACCACCGAAATGTTGTTAGGTACCGTCAAATCGTTGAAACAAAATGTCCGGCTTAGATCGATGAGTAACATGGCAGGGGCCGAAGCCTTAAGAAATGGTACGGTCCAAGCTCTTGATCTAACAGGAGGAACCCCTGTCCCTCTTGTTGCAACCCTTTTTCATGAATGGAGGGCAAGTCTAGCCTTTCTGGAAATCACGGATTTGCAGATGGAAGCAGTAAGAGCAGAGGGGTGGAAAAATGTTTTTCGCAGTGTAATCCCTGCCGGGTCTTATTTCGGTCAGGATAAGGCCGTTAATTCTGTGGGACAGAATAACGTTCTCGCAACAACTGCTTCGCTGGATCCGGAAATAGTATATGCTCTTACGAAAACGCTCTACGAAAACCTGGATTACCTTACGAAAGTTCATCCCGCCAGTCGAAGCATCGTCCTAGAAAAAGCTCTTGACGGGTTGAGCATCCCACTACATCTTGGAGCGATTCGTTACTATCGTGAGAAGAAGATCAGGATTCCGGATTCGCTCATTCCTTGATGGCGAGAAGGGTAACTATCGTATTTCTCGGTGCAACATTTATGGGACTGCCTTCCAGCGCAGACAAACCGATTTAATAGAGAAGGTCCGATCAAGTACACAGGACCGACTCTCAATAGCTGATAAAACTCAGCAATACCCTCAGGGAGGTGTTTTTCATGAACGAAGTGGTCATTGTTGATGCCGTACGCACTCCGGTAGGCTCTTTCGGGGGAGCCCTGGCTAGTGTACCGGCCGTTGAGCTTGGAACCATAGTTGTCAAAGAGCTTATCAAGAGAACAGGCCTGGATCCTGAAATGATTGACGAATTTATTTTTGGGTGTGTGCTGCAGTCTGGTCTGGGCCAAAACGTGGCTCGCCAAGTCTCGATTCGCTCTGGTATACCTCAAGAAGTTCCGGCAATGACTATCAACAAGGTTTGCGCATCAGGCTTACGGTCTGTTTCACTCGCCGCCCAGATTATTAAGGTCGGCGATGCCCAAGTAATTGTCGCCGGCGGCACTGAAAACATGTCCGCAGCTCCATATGCAACCGGCAACGTGAGATGGGGCGCTCGCATGAACAACAGCGTATTGGTGGATCTCATGATCCATGATGGCCTCTGGGAAATCTTTAACAACTATCACATGGGGATGACGGCAGAAAACGTGTCCGAGCAGTATTCCATTTCCCGAGAAGAGCAGGATGATTTGGGGGCCATGAGCCAGCAACGCGCCGAAAATGCAATCAAGACTGGACGATTCAAGGATGAGATAGTTCCGGTATCCATCCCTCAACGCAAAGGAGATCCCAAGGTTGTCGACACTGACGAGCATCCGCGTATGGGTACAACAAAAGAGGCTTTGAGTAAACTAAAGCCGGCTTTTAAAAAAGACGGGACCGTAACCGCGGGCAATTCTTCGGGGATAAATGACGGAGCTGCAGCAATTTTGGTCATGTCGGCGGACAAGGCTAGGGCGCTGGGCATGAAGCCTATGGTAAGGGTTGTCTCATATGCGTCTGCAGGGGTAGATCCGAAAGTAATGGGACTAGGGCCCATACCTGCAACAAGGAAAGCCCTGGAGAAAGCGGGGTTGACTCTGCAAGACATTGATCTCATTGAAGCGAACGAGGCCTTCGCTGCCCAGACACTGCAAGTGGCCAAGGATCTTGGATTTGACATGGCCAAGGTAAATGTCAACGGCGGTGCCATAGCCATGGGGCATCCGATAGGAGCTTCCGGGGCACGTATTTTAACCACTCTTCTTCACGAAATGAAAAAGCGGGAGGATGTCAAGCGAGGCCTGGCTACATTGTGTGTGGGAGGCGGCATGGGAGTTGCAATCGTGGTGGAGAAAATATAGGAGTTCTTAAGATCAAGAGTTTTTTCAACAGTTTGCTTTATGAACCCTCAAGAATGATTGATGAAGGTCACAAGCCAGGAGTTGAGACTACTCTGCAGCCGATGCTGCTTCTGGAAATGGCTTCAACAGGTTATGCCGAGGCCTTGGAAATCCAAACGAGAATAGTGGAACGAAAAATAAATGTCGGTGGGCCGGATGTATTGATTGTTCTGGAACATCCGCCCACCGTAACGCTAGGAATCAGGGGAAATCCTTCACACCTATTAGTTTCCGAACAGGAATTGGCAAGACGGGGGGTAGGCCTCTTCAAAGTCGATAGGGGCGGCGAGGCTACATTCCACGGTCCTGGGCAGTTAGTCTCATACCCCATCTTAGACTTAAAATCTCACAGGCTTACGGTAAGGCAATATGTACAAGGATTGGAGGAGACCATCATAAGATCCCTTGCGGTTTTCGGTGTAAAGTCATTTAGACGCAAAGAAGCCCCAGGAGTCTGGGTTGATCCGACGAAAAAGATCGCATCCATAGGCGTGAAGATTAAGCGGAGAATCACATTCCACGGTTTTAGCCTTAACGTCGATTTGAAAACAGATCCTGGAGAATTGATAATTACTTGCGGTGAGCCAAACATTCGCATGATAAATCTCAATCAAGTCGTACGCCCAAAACTATCTATGAAGGCTGTCCGTGAAATTGTTGTACAGCACTTTGGAGATGTTTTCGGTATTGCCTTCGAGCGCAGCTCACTGGCTGAAGCGCTCGGTCTTTGTTGATAATGGTCAAAATGAACTTCCGCCATTACCCGACCACCTCTACAAAATCACCTCGAAATGAGCTGAAAAACATTGGCCATACCCTTTAGTTACGGTTTCCGTAACCTGTGGATCAGAAAATTCACGTCCGTTCTGACAGTGGGAGGCATGGCAATGGTGAGTTTCGTTTTCGCTGCCGTCCTTATGCTGGCTGAAGGCCTGGAACAGACCCTCATAGATACTGGATCGCCGGAAAACGTTATTATTCTTCGAGGAGCGGCGGAAACAGAGGTTTCCAGCGTTATAGAAAGGAATTCGGCTGCCATTATAGTAGTTCAACCTGAAATCGCGCAAAATGCTTTAGGAGAGCCACTCGCAGCCAAGGAAGCACTGGTGCTTGTAACCCTTCCCAAAAAAGGTACAAACAAGCCGATGAATGTGGTCGTTCGCGGCATAGGTACACAGTCCAAGGCTCTTAGACCTCAGGTTAAACTTGTTGCAGGGAGGTACCCGAGTTCCGGTTCAAGGGAAGTCATGGCCGGTAAGAGCATATCCGATGCACTTAAGGACGGATCACAGGGAGAGACACTTCATTTCGCTCTTACTGATTGGAAAGTTGTAGGTATTTTTGATGCCGGTAAAACCGCCTTCAATTCCGAGTTGTGGACTGACGCAGATCAGCTCATGTCCGCATTCCGGAGAAACAGCTACTCGGCTGTAATCATGAAGGTCCCTGGTGAGAAAGCGTTCCAAAATTTGAAGATACGGCTGCAAAGTGACCCAAGGCTTACCGTCCAAGTGAAACGTGAAATCGCCTTCTACAGGGAGCAGTCGGAAATAATGACCAAGTTTATCCGAATATTAGGCCTTGCAATGACCATTTTCTTCAGCGTGGGCGCCATCCTGGGCGCCATGGTTACCATGTACACGGCTGTGGCCAACCGAACACGGGAAATAGGCACTCTAAGGGCACTTGGTTTCAAGAAGGGGAATATACTGACGGCATTTTTGATGGAGTCGCTTCTTCTCGGAATAATTGGCGGTTCAGTAGGCGTGGCAGGAGGGGCTCTCCTACAGTTCCTGACTATCTCCACGATGAACTGGGAAACCTTTTCCGAACTGGCATTTGGGTTCAAACTTACCCCCACAATCGCATTTTGTACAGTGGGATTCGCATTTTTTATGGGGCTGTTCGGCGGACTTCTCCCAGCATGGAGGGCGGCCAGCCTCAAAATAGTGGATGCTCTTCGTTACGGCTGATATTAAGTTCCCTTCAAAACAATAACTTGTGTATGCCATAATTACTGGCGCATCCCATCGGCATTGGACTACAAGACCTGTCTTCGCTACCGCGACCCGCAGGCAACTGCATCAAATGATTTTAATGGTTTATAGCCGTTCATCCATAGCTTTCAGACTTGGAAATAGTAAATGGCCTCGAGGTATGTTGCGAACCAGGCCTGGCCACTGGCTGCGGTCCCTTTCCAAGGATGGTGTTTGCTTATTTGGGCCAGGGATGGAGCAATCGTCTTCTGGGGGGGCCGGGCTCAACCGGCTGTTCCTACCCCTATCGAAGAATTCTCCCATGTCATGCTTCCACGCGCTCCCTGGCCGCAGCCGAATCCATCCCCCGCACCAACACGGCTTTGTCCCTGGATTGATACCCCGAGATGATGGTCAAGGATGAAGAAGGGACACCAAGTTTCTTGCCGAGAAATTTGAGGAGATCCTTATTGGCGCGGCCTTCCACCGGTGGTGCGGTGAGCTTTACCACTATGCGATCCCCAGTGCCTGTGGATAGGGCATTCCTCGACGCGCCGGGCCTTACCCGCACCAGAATAACCACTCCATCCGTATGATCCCTGAGGTACATAGAGAGACAAGGCCTGTAGAGCACCGCGCCCTTCGCCTAATGAAAGCTCAATGCGATCTGGTGCAGCGTCTTTACAAGAAATTGCTGAAGGAAGACGATTGCGAGCAGGACAATTATGGGTGTGAAATCGATACCCATCGCGGGAATGGGAAGGGTGCGGCGCACAAACGCGAACACGGGCTCAGTGACGCTGTAAAGGAAACGCACGATGGGGTTGTAAGGATCTGGATTGACCCATGTAATCAATGCGGATATGATGACGATCCACATGTAGATACTCAGGACTATGTCCAGCACACCAGCCACGGCGCTAATCAGATTACCGAAAACGAACATATTCTTAGCTCTCTTTTGAATGCCGACGTCGTAGGCTGAACCTTAGTCCTGTCAAGGATGCCGCCCCTCACATGGGCCGGCATCCCTTCTTGCTCAAATTACAGGGTAAGGAAATTCCTCTATCAGGAATCTGCTTCCCCTTTCAGACTTGTCGTCGTGGTCATAATCTCCCAGAAAGAGAGGACATAACAAAACATGGGGAACACCCCCACGGAAAATCATTCACAACATCTGCCATCCTGCACAGGTCGCACAAGAAGCGCGAAGAAAGCTTACTTTACGGCTTCCTTGAATGCTTTTGCCGCCGTAAATTTAGGGGCCTTTGTTGCCTTGATTTTGATCTTCTTCTTCGTACGCGGGTTTATCCCCGTACGAGCGGCGCGCTGCACCACGGAAAACTTGCCGAAACCCGGTACTGAAATCTGCTCTCCCTTGACCAACTCTTCCCTGATCACGCCGAAAACCATTTCAAGTGCTTCGGCAGCTTGTTTCTTTGTGGTTTCGCCCTTTTTTGCAAGCCTATTTACAAATTCAGCTTTAGTCATGTTCCCTCCTCTATCAGTCTTTTTCAGGTTTGGCTTCTCCAGTAGTGATATAACTGTATAGACAACGTAATGATGTTGAGTCAAGCAGATAATAACGGTTGACTCGAAAAACCGGAAGATGTAATGCTCACTGGACCACGTTTTAAATTTTCCTCAAAAGAATAATAGTGAAAGGAGAGACAATGGCTAAGACAGTTGTCATCGACATTGAGGCCTGCAGCGGCTGCGGGACTTGCGCCGCTATCGCGGAAGATTGCTTCGCACTGAATGAAGAGACGGAAAAGGCTTATTTGACGGATCAGAGTGCATGCTCCGAGGACGATATCCAGGAAGCCATGGACACGTGTCCTGAAGAAGCCATAAGCTGGCAGGAATAAGATAGGTAGAATTATTTCAAAACCCCCAAACCCTCTTGCTCTGCCGTCTCCCACCAGGTGAGAGGAAGATACACCCGTAAATCTTGCCCATTACCTCCCCCCTCCCTTGATGGGAGGGGTCAGGGGAGGGTGAATCCCATAGGGTATGTAGTCATTCTGACTGTAATTTCTGGAATCCCTCTCTGTGGTGTTTTGATCCAATCATGCTACGATTATCTCGCCCCGTAAATCCCCAGGAGGCTCCCACGTGTTTTCAGGTGAAGAGCTGATACCACGCTTGAAAGACCTGTACCGGATGATGGATTCTACCTACGCCGACGCGGCGAAGGGGGCGGGTTTTTCCTGCAAGGGCTGCGACGGGGTGAAATGCTGCACAGTGGACTTGGCTCTCCATGCATACAGGGAAATGCTCTACCTGAGGCATGGTTTCCACACCCTGTCTCCGGCCTTGCAAACTGAAATCATCCTCCACTGCCGAAAAATCATAGGGGAAAAGAGACGGAACCCCTTGGGCCGGGTGTACAGGAACGCGGTGTGCGTCCTGAATTTCAACGGGCTTTGTTCCCTCTACGAGTACAGGCCCATGATTTGCCGCCTGGCAGGAATAGGCCATTTCTTTGTGCGCCCCGACGGTACCCGGATAGCCGGCCCTGGATGCTTAAGATTTCAAACGGATTGCGTGGGCAGAGATTCGTACCCACTGATCGATAGGACCCCATTCTACAAGGAGATGGCCGAGATGGAGATGGATGTGGTCCGGGCAAGGGGAGAACGGACCGAAGCGTCTACCGTGGCAGAGGTTATCGAATCGGCCGGGAAAGGGCGCAAGATGGCGCGCGGTAACAGGAGTGATTGATTTTCCCCCATGATGGACCAGGATAAACCGAACATAATCATTATTGCGGGTCCCACCGCATCGGGCAAGACCGCGGTGGGTCTGGAATTGGCCGAAAAGTATTGCGCTGAGATCATATCAGCGGATTCTGTCCAGGTGTACCGCCGCATGGATAGAGGTTCTGCCAAGCCAACCATTGAAGAGAGAAGACGGGTGCCCCACCACATGATCGACATACGGGATCCCGATGAATATTTTTCAGCGGGAGATTACGTGAGAGAGGGGCGAGAATCCATAGAAAAGATTCTTGAAAAGGGCTTGATTCCCCTTGTGGTCGGAGGAACAGGGATGTATATTCGGTTGCTGCTTGGGGGCATCGTCGATTCATCCCCTTCGGACATGGGATTACGTGAGAAACTCAAGCAGGAAGAGGAAGACAGCGGTCCTGGCACCCTTTTTGAGAGGCTGGTCCGAGTCGATCCAGAGTCTGCGGGACGGATACCAGCCGGCAATCTCTTCAGGATAGTTCGTGCGCTGGAGGTATTCGAGTTGACAGGGAGGACGCTTTCTCAGCTCCAGCGGGAACACGCGTTTCAGGACAGGCCGTACCGGTCTCTTTTCGTAAGTCTTTCTCCGGACAGGTCTCTTTTGTACGAACGGATTGAGAACCGGGTTGACAGTATGATAAGAGGTGGGCTGTTGGATGAGGTGAGTCAACTTTGCCGCGACGGCTATGGTATGGACCTGAAGTCCATGCAATCATTGGGCTATTGGCACATGGGCATGGTCCTTTCCGGAGCGGCGGACATGGCTGAGGCTGTGAGGCTCATGAAGAGGGACACGCGGCGATACGCCAAAAGGCAGTTGACTTGGTTTCGTTCCGAACCCGGAGTTTTATGGCGAGATTCCGAGGATATGGTCGGGATCGAAGTGATTGTTTCTGATTTTCTCGGGCATTGATGGGTAATCCGAGAATGTTTCCCCTGGACTTAGACGCCGCGGGGAGCCGTATGGCGTTTAACCTTGGGATGAACTGCACGGGGGTGAGGAAATGCCGAAGACACATTTTAATATTCAAGACCAGTTTCTCAACCAGGTCCGAAAAGCGAGAATAGAAGTGGAGGTGGTCCTCCTTTCGGGAGACGGCGTCAAAGGTTACGTGCGGAGTTTCGACAGCTTCTGCATCATCATTGAAGATGCGCAGGAAGTAAGGCTGCTCTACAAGCACGCTCTCAGTTTGATCCGTCCAGCAGACGCGGGTGTCAAGATACCCGGGCTTGTGTGAGTAGCGGTGCAGTCGTTGTTGGTGCTGAACATCCTGATGACGCGGCCTTGCCTTTGCAAAAGTATTCCTCATGCTTCTCGGTATGGCTGTTAAAGTGAGAAGCCTTGCCGAGTTCAAGGCCTATCCGGAAAAAAATGTCGCCCCCCGTCTTAGGGCCACAGTGATGAATTCCGTATGCTCAACGCATGTCACTTGAGCCCGATTCCAACTCTATTCCCACCGGACAGTGGTCCGAACCCATGACTTCCGGGAGAATGAATGCAGCCCTCACCGAATTGAGCATCTCAACGGTGACGAACACGTAGTCGATTCTCCAGCCGGTGTTCCGCTCCCTGGCCCTGCTCTTCAGGTCCCACCAGCTATAATGGACCGCATCCCCATGAAAATTCCTAAAGGTGTCCACGTAGCCCCGGTCCACCGCTTTGTCCATCCACTCGCGCTCAATGGGCAAAAAACCCGATACCTTGGAGTTTTCTTTCGGGCGGGCTAGATCAATCTCATTGTGGGCCGTATTCACATCACCTACGAAGATGAGCCGAGGCACCTGCTTACGCAAAGCTTCCAGATGGTCAAGGAAGGCATCGTAAAAGTCCATCTTGAACTGCAGCCGCTCTGGCCCTGACTTGCCATTGGGAAAATACACGTTGAACAGGGTAAAGTTCCTGAAATCCAGCCGAATGAGTCGCCCCTCATCATCAAACCTGGGGATTCCCATTCCGGTTTGGCTATCAAGAGGCTCCTCTTTTGTGTAAACAGCAACTCCGCTGTAACCCTTTTTCTTGGAGGAGTGCCAGTAGGAGTAATATCCCGGTGGGCGGATCAGGTCTTCAGAAAGTTGCTCCGGCGCGGCCTTGGTCTCCTGAAGGCAGAGGATGTCAGGTGAGGCTGCCTTGAGCCAGTCCAGGAAGCCTTTCTTATGGACTGCCCGGATTCCGTTCACGTTCCAACTCAGGATCTTGATGGTTTTGGGCATGGCAAATGGTGCAGGCGAATGGAAAGACAAGAGACATTGGAGATTTTCTTGGTGCCGAAGGCCGGACTCGAACCGGCACGAGCTTTCGCCCGCCACCCCCTCAAGATGGTGTGTCTACCAAATTCCACCACTTCGGCACAGGACTAATTTAGATAAGAAAAACCGGTTAGTCAATATGAAAGAATGGCGAGTGAGAGTGAAGAATCATGACATGCCTTATTTTATTTATTAG
>Ga0194058_10000181_pt1 | contig 27391 bp, 28 predicted proteins | sample SepL4417m_MetaG_FD_155490 | JGI IMG/M metagenome (GOLD analysis project Ga0194058, IMG submission 155490) | Anoxic zone freshwater microbial communities from boreal shield lake in IISD Experimental Lakes Area, Ontario, Canada - Sep2016-L442-17m | ecosystem: Environmental > Aquatic > Freshwater... | reverse complement strand
GTATTGGAAAGATCGGGTTTCTCGACACCATGGTCATCACCGAGTGGGATCCTCCTCACCGCGTGGTGGTCGAGCACACCGGCCGTGTCGTGCGCGGATCTGGCGTCATGGAGGTAGTGGCACTGCCTGGAAACCGCTCGCGGTTTATCTGGAGGGAACAGTTGGAACTTCCACTCGGAGCTGCGGGTCGACTCGGCTGGCGGTGTGGTGCGCCCGCATTTGCGTTGGGGGTTCAGCGCTCACTCGACACGTTCGGTCGGATGATCGAGTCAGGCGACTTGTGAGTTCAGATCTCGTCGTCGGCGATGACGAACTCGCTCGCTGTGCGTGGGCGGCGGCGTCTGCCGATTATCGCGACTACCACGACAGCGAGTGGGGCGTACCGATCCGCGATGACCGCGCGCTTTACGAACGGCTTTGTCTTGAGTCATTCCAAAGTGGGCTCTCGTGGATCACCATCTTGCGTAAGCGTCCGGGCTTTCGCGCAGCCTTCGCCGACTTTGACCCCGAAGTGGTCGCCGAGTTCGGCCCGACACAGATTGACGCGCTCTTGGCTGACGCGTCGATCGTGCGACACCGCGGCAAGATTCAGGCGACGATCACCAATGCCCAGGCCGTGCTCGCTCTGTGGAAATCGGAAGGGCCGGGGGCTCTGACGACCCTGCTGTCATCGGCCGCGCCCCAGCCGGCCCCTGTGCCCCAGTCGTTAGCCGATATCCCCGCATCAACTGCCGAATCGGCGGCTCTGGCTCGCGATTTGAAGCGCCGCGGGTTCACTTTTCTTGGTCCTACCACCCTCTATGCGGCCTTGCAGGCCACCGGATTTGTCAACGATCATCTGGCCGGCTGCCATCGTCGTTGAGGGCCCTTGAAGGCCCAATGAGGTGCCGTGGTGCGAGCGGCACCCATCATGCGGGATAATGAAGGCCGAACCTATGCAGGACGGAAGGGGACACCCATGGCGGCCATGAAGCCACGGACCGGCGACGGACCGCTGGAAGCCACCAAGGAGGGACGCGGCATCGTGATGCGAGTGCCGCTTGAAGGTGGCGGCCGCCTGGTGGTCGAGCTGACACCTGCTGAGGCCAAGGAACTGGGTGAGCACCTCGTCGGTGTGACGAGTTAGTTCGCCACACGCATGAGCGCGTGCCGCTAATAGTCGGTTAGGCCCCGCTGGGGGCTTCATCGGCGCGTCGCACTGCCACAAGCAGACCATCGCCTATGGGCAGCACTACTGGCGCCCAACTTGCGTCGGTAGCGACGTGGCTGACCGCTCCACGGATTGCGACCGACACGGCATCTCTCTGCGAAGTGTCGGCAACTCCGTCGGCGCCGAGTGCATGAACCACGGCAAGTGCGCCGCCGACGCGCAGCAGGCGCTTGGCTTCCTCAATGCAGGCGTCGAGTTCGAGCGGATCAGCGTCGATTACCACCATGTCGTACCCGCCATCGGTAAGGCGTGTGATGACGTCGAGCGCGCGACCGGTGATCAGGCGCACACGCTGAGGAGCGACTCCCGATGCGGTGAAGGTCTCACGGGCGGCTCGGTGCTGTTCACCGTCGTCATCGACAGTGGTGAGCACGCCGTCAGGGCGCATACCGCGCAGCAGCCACACGCCTGACACGCCGGCTCCGGTGCCAATCTCGGCGACGGACGAGGCGTTGACGAGTCCGGCCACGAGCGACAGGGCCGCACCAGTGGCGGTGCTGACAGGTACGGCACCCGAAACAGCGGCCCGGGCGCGAGCGTCGATGAGGACCTGATCCTCGGAGTTGAATGCCTCGACGAACTCCCAGCTCGCTGCTGACGGCTGGTTGGGGGAAATCTGGCTGGCGATGACGGCCTCCTGAAGTTCGACTGTTGACAACAGGCTAGCCCGCGAAGTGCCTCTCAGGTGGGATACCCCGATGGGAACCGCATCAGAGAGTCGAACGTTAGAGGAATGTCAGGGAATGACCACCACGCCGGTTAGAACGGTTTTGGGGGTCGAGTTGTGTTTGCTCACCGCTTCATCTGGGAAGGCTAGCTGTGTCTGTGCTGCTCGTGGAACCGAGTTTTACTCGGTCGACCATCCGGGTCTTCCACGTTGTGCGGCCAGCGACGCTCCCTGGAGGTGCGGTGTCTGCCAACGAGACCCCGGAATCGCGCGACGAGGCTGTCGGCGTCGTTATTCCATTTCCCGGAAGCGAGCCGGTCGAAGGCGTCGAAGCGCCCTACGTGCCACCGTCGTGGGATGACGTCGTTCGCGATCATGGCGCGCGCGTCTTCCGCATTGCCTATCGGCTCACGGGTAATCGGTACGACGCGGAGGACCTCGCCCAAGAGGTATTCGTGCGGGTGTTCCGTTCACTGGAGCGCTACACGCCCGGAAGCTTCGAGGGCTGGCTTCACCGCATCACCACGAACCTCTTTCTCGATGGCGTTCGTCGCAAGCAGCGCATTCGATTCGACTCGCTTCCCGATTACTCAGAAGACCGTTTCGCAGGTCGTGAACGGTGCCCTGGCGATCAGTACGCCGATGACATGTTCGACGATGACATTCAGGCAGCGCTCGACCAGTTGAGCCCGGAATTCCGTGCTGCGGTCGTGCTGTGCGATGTTGAAGGCCTGTCATACGAGGAGGTTGCGGACGTGCTCGATATCAAGCTCGGCACTGTGCGCAGTCGCATCCACCGAGGCCGCTCGCAGTTGCGCGAGGCATTGGCGCACCGGGCTCCACGTGGCGGCACCCGTATGCCCGTCGGCCATCAGGAGGTCGCTCGTCCATGACAGCGTGCCTCGGGCGTCGGGTTGCGGAGTTGGCTGATGGCCGACTTGTCGGCTCCGAACTCGAACGTGCCTTGGCTCATGTCTCTGTTTGCGCGTCGTGCCGCGATGCCCTTGAAATACAACGCTCGATGAAGGCCCGCCTGCGTGGTTCGAACGGCCCGGGGCCGTCGGATTCGTTCATCGCGCGTCTGAGCAAAGTGCCCGACTCGCCCGTGCGAACCGACCCGTCGGTTGCTGTCGCTAAGTCGCGGGCCCGTCACCGCCGACGCATTGCGGTGGCGGGAGCCTCCACCATGGTGGTTGCTCTTGCCCTCGTGGGTGGTGCGTCGACATTGGCTCAGACCGCGACATCGGTTCCTGTGGTCGTACCCAATTTGGCGGCGTTCTCGGCTGAGCATGTGTCGGTGTCAGGATCACTTCCGGAGGGGGGCTCGGCTCGTGCCCACGATGCCGATCCCACCGGCACCCGATTCCAGTCGGCGGGTGTGAGCGTGTCGTATGACCAGACTGATCTACGCAGCCCGGAGGGACTCCAGCCGCCGTGAGTCGGGTTGCGGTCGCCTTGATTGGTGCGGCCAGCCTTGTTGCTGTGTCCGCGTGCGCTGCTCCCACCGTCGGAAGTAGGCCGTGGGCAGCGGCCACCGTGTTGGCAGCTCCGGTTGATCTTCCGGATGATCCTGCCGCCCTGACTTTGCTCACTCGCGCAGCCCGATCCGCGCTGACAGCCTCGTACGACGCAGTGATCGTCAGCACGTCTCCTGATTCCCCTGCGCCGGTTCGTCTTGCGATCGCGCACAGGCCGGGCATCGGTACCTCCTCTGCCCCCGAAGACGGTTCACGGCCTGCTCAGTTGACCCCGGACGATGCGGTCGGAACCGCCCTGCCCGTGTCACTGCGGCTACTTGATGTTCTGGTGGCGCACTTCGGTCTGGAAATCGCGGGGCAGGGTGAGGTGTTGTCGCGCCCTGCTGACGTGGTCGAAGCCACCGATGCGCGAGGGGTTGTCGAAGCCCGTTTCTGGCTCGATCGCACCAGTGGGTTGATGGTCAAGCGTGAACTCATTGATCCAACGACGGGTGCGACTCGTGCCACCGAGTTCGTCAGTTTGACCGTTCCAGCCAAGTCCGAACTCCGAGCGGCGACCACCCAGGTGCCGGCCGCCGGGCCAGCGCTTGATGCCGTTGCCGTTGCTCGTCTGCGGTCTGAGGGATGGATCTGCCCTGAGGGGCTGCCTGGCGGTCTTTCCTTTGTTTCGGCCGACGAAGCCGATGCCGGTGCCGTGCACTTGGTCTACAGCGACGGACTTGATGTGGTGTCACTGTTCGTTCAGAAAGGACACCTCGATACCGAGGGCATGCCCGGACTCCAGAGTGTGTCAGGTCAGGCAGGTCAGGCAGGTCAGGCAGGTCAGGCAGGGCAGGCAGGGCAGGCAGGTCAGGTACTACACACCGATACTCCGGTGCCCACGTGGGTGTGGCAGTCCTCTGGAAGCGTGGTCACACTCATGACCGAAGCGCCGCGCACGACCGTCGAGCGGATTATCTCTGCTGTACCCCCCGACAGTGCCTGAACGCTCACGCTGCCGGACCGCCCACGCCTGATCGGCGGTGCGACCGCGCCGATCGGCGGGAGAGTGCGGGACACTAGGGGGGTGAGCATTCCCGAGGCGAACCCGCAAGGTCCGCCCCTGCCTTCGGGAAGTCCGCTGCCCTGGCCGCCCCCTGTGGCCACGCAGGCCCTATCGCCGCCGCCCGCCGCTCCTGCCGTGGTCATCGCGCCCGCCGTGCGCCGCGAGGGCCATCGCGTGGCAGTGCTGGCCCTCTGGGCCGCTGTGGTGGCCGGGCTCATCGGGGGATTGATCGGCTCGCGCGCCGCCGTCGGAGTTGACGCGGCAACTCCTAGAACTCCCACTTCGCTGGCGTTTCCCGCCGCGACGAACGGACTGCCGGCCGGATCGATCGGATCAATCGCCGTTGCGGTGCGTCCGGCGGTGGTCTCTATCCACGACGCGTCCGGTGCGCGCGATACCGAAGGAAGTGGGTTCGTGGTGAGCCCCTCGGGGTATGTCGTGACCAATGATCACGTGGTTGCCGAACTCGGCAGTGCGGTCATTGAAGTCGCATTCGCTGACGGTACTGAACGCACCGCCACGGTGGTCGGACGTAGCGGCGCATATGACCTTGCGGTGTTGAAAGTGCCAGGTACCGACCTTCCAACGGTGGTTCTCGGGGATTCGGCCACCGTCTTCGTGGGAGACACCGCCGTTGCCATTGGCTCACCACTCGGTCTTGAAGGCACCGTGACCGCCGGCATCATCAGTGCAGTCAACCGACCGGTGTCAACGGGCGGCAGTGGGGAAACCGCCTTCCTGAGGGTGCTGCAGACCGATGCACCCATTAACCCGGGAAACTCGGGCGGACCGCTCGTGAACGCGCGCGGTGAAGTAGTCGGAGTCAATTCGTCGGCTGCCAGCCTCGATGGCACGACTGACCAAGCCGGGTCGATCGGTTTGGGTTTTGCCATACCGGTCAACCAGGTGCGACGGGTGGTTCAGGAAATCATCGCGACGGGTCACGCGGCCACGCCAGTCTTGGGAATTTCGGTCGACACCACGGCGACAGGTCCGGGCGCGGAACTCCAGTCAGTCACGCAAGGCGGACCTGCCGATAACGCTGGTCTCACGGCGGGAGACACAGTGGTTGAGATCGACGGTGATCGGGTAGCCGATGCCACGGAGTTCATCGCCACCATTCGCGCACTCGCGCCCGGGGGTTCGATGGTGCTCACGGTCGAGTCTGGTGGTGTCACACATGAGGTGACGGTGACGCTTGGCTCGGAGAAAACCGGTCCGTGAGCGTAGGGTGGGGCAATGTTTGATATCGGGATCTTCGAGTTCGTGGCCATTGGTGTGGTCGCGCTGCTTGTATTTGGCCCCGATCGCTTGCCGCGCGTGACCGCGCAGGCCTCCCACTGGCTACGCCAACTTCGTGAGCAGGCGCAGTCCGCGCGTCAGACGCTGACCGAGTCGATCGACGTTGATTCAGGGATGCTCAAAGACTTGGCAGACCTTCATCCCCGCAATATCGCGCGCAGTGTGATGGAACCTGTCACTGAGGCTACGGCAGCGATCAAGGCGACGGGCAGTGAGTTGACGAATCCAAGCCCGACGACTGCGCCGCCTACCTCAGCGCCGTTTGATCCTGACGCGACGTAGCTGGCCTCCTTCAGGCTCGGCGGGCAGGCGTAATTCCGAGAGACATGCCTGCCAGCCCGCGCGGTCGGCCGCCCAGTTCGCTCGCGAGTTGCAGCAAGACAGCCGCCGCTGGTGACTCGGGGTCCGAAAGTACAAGAGGAAGGCCCGCGTCACTGCCTTCTCGCAGCCGCACGTCAAATGGCACGCGACCCAGAAGAGGTACGGAGGTGCCCAACTCAGCGGTGAGCTGCTCAGACACGATGGCTCCTCCGCCAAACCCGAACAGATCCATCGGCTCACCGCAGTGGGGACACGGCACGCTGCTCATGTTTTCGATGACGCCGGCTACGCGGGAGTGAGTTTGCTGCGACAGCATGCCAGCGCGCACAGCAACTTCGGCCGCTGCAGCCTGAGGCGTCGTGACGACCACCACCTGCGCACTCGGCAATAGTTGCGCCACGGAAATCGCGATGTCTCCGGTGCCCGGTGGAAGGTCGAGGAGCAGGACGTCGAGGTCGCCCCACCACACGTCGGCGAGGAACTGCTCGAGTGCTCGATGCAGCATCGGACCCCGGTAGGCAATGGGTTGAGAGACGCCGCCTGGTTTGAACGGCAGCATCGAGATGACCCGCACGCCATGAGCCTCGGGCGGCATGATCATGCCTTCCACTTGATGAGGCAACGCGGTGACACCGAGCATGCGCGGAATCGAGTGGCCGTAAATGTCTGCGTCGACGAGGCCCACTGACAACCCTTGAGTGACCATCGCTGCGGCGAGGTTGGTAGTGATCGACGACTTTCCGACGCCTCCCTTGCCCGAGGCGATGGCGAAGACCTTGGTGAGTGAACCGGGTTTGGCGAACTGAATTTCGCGAGACGGCCCGCGCAGTTGTTCCTTGAGTGCCACTCGCTGTTCATCGCTCATCACGTCGAGTTCGACCTCGACACGGGTCACCCCCGGCACCATCATCGCGGCGTCGGTCACCCGCGTGGTGATTTCATCGCGCATCGGACAGCCGCTGACGGTGAGGAAGATCGCGACGCGGACGTCGCCGCCATCGATGGCAACCGACTTGATCATTCCGAGGTCGGTGATGGGACGTCTGATTTCAGGGTCGTTGACCGTGGCGAGAGCCGCGCGGACTAGCTCCTCGGTAGGGGCTACTCCGGAGTGCGGTGAATTCATAGCCCAAGGTTACGGGCGGTCGACGGCAGGAGTGTCAGAGGCCCGGGCGGCATCGATGCGGTCGTCGAGTTCGTCAAGCAGATCGCGCAATTCGCCGCGGAGGTAGTCGCGAGTCGCGAGCTCGCCCAAGGCCAATCTAAGCGACGCAATTTCGCGGGTCAGGTATTCGGTGGTCGCCTGCACGCGTTCGGCCTGCGCGCGATCTTCCAGATACTGAACGCGATCTCGGTCACTCTGTCGGTTCTGCGCAAGCAAGATGAGGGGGGCTGCGTACGAAGCCTGCAGTGAGAGCAGCAGGGTCAGACCGATGAAGGGCCACGGATCAAAGCGCAGACTCGCGGGGCCGACCGAGTTCCAGAGAACCCACGCCAGCACGAAGGCCGTCATGTAGCCGATGAACCGCCACGAGCCAAGGAATCGTGCGATGCGTTCGGAAACTCGGCCGGCAGTTTCCGGGTCGATACTGGGGCGGGTCAGTCGGCGGGGCTCGAGTGGCTGGTCGAGCCCTGAACGCCTGCGTTCAGTCGCCATCGCTCACCTCCAGCGGGTTGTTGTCATTCGCGTGCGAATTCTCACGCCATCCGTCGGGCAACATGTGGTCGATGACGTCGTCGACGGTGACGGCGCCGAGTAGATGGTCGGCCTCATCGACGACCGGAAGTGCGACCAAGTTGTACGTGGCGAAGTAACGGGTGAGCGCTTCGAGTGGTGCATCGGGTCCGATTGGTTCGAGTTCTGTATCGACGATCGCTGACACCAGTGTGCTCGGAGGCTCGCGCAGAAGGCGTTGGAAGTGAGCGACGCCGATGTAGCGACCGGTGGGTGTTTCAAGTGGCGGTCGCACGACGTACACCTGAGCCGCCAACGATGGCGAGACTTCAGGGTTGCGTATGCGTGCGAGTGCTTCGGCGACAGTGGCGTCGGGTGTCACCACCAGAGGCTCGGTCGTCATCATTCCGCCGGCGGTGTAGTCGTCGTAGGTGAGCAGTCGACGCAAGTCATCTGCGTCGTCAGGTTCCATGAGCGAGAGGATTTCGGCGGCACGCTCGGGCCCCAACTCACTCAGCAGGTCTGCGGCGTCGTCGGGATCCATTTCCTCGAACACGTCGGCCGCTCGTTCCTTCTCGAGCATTGACACGATTTCAACCGCGTCGTCATCGGGGAGTTCTTCAAGCACGTCGGCAAGTCGCTCGTCGTCGAGGGCTCTGGCAACTTCCAGAAGTCGTTTGGGGGGAAGGTCTTGCAGCAGGTTGGCCAAGTCAGCGGGTCGCAGTGACTCGAGGGTGGCGAGCAGAGCTTCGGCTCCTTGATGTTCGTGAGCCAAGGAGACCCCGGCAACTTGCTGCCACGTGAGAGTCAGCGTGGCACCGCGACGACGGAGACCGCCACCTGATTTGCGCACGAAGAGGGAGGTAATCAGCCAGTCGCGCATGCGGTCGGTTTCAATCCCGACATCGAGGATGGTGACCTTCTCGCCGGTTTCAATCACCTCAACGGACCGGTCGAGAAGCTCACCCATGACGAGTGTTTCGTTAGCCCGCTGTTCGAAGCGGCGCAGGTTAACCAGCCCCGTGGTCACGATGTGTCCCTGGTCGACAGACGTCACTCGGGTCATGGGTACGAAGATGCGGCGGCGTGGCTGCACTTCGACGACCATTCCGAGAACCCGAGGTGGGTTGGTTCCGTGCCGCACGGAGACAACGAGGTCGCGAACCTTTCCGACTTGATCGCCGCTGGGGTCGAAAACGGCGGTGCCGACGAGTCGGGCAACAAAGACCCGTGCCGACGCTCCGCTCATAGTCGCAGGGTATCGCGAGAAGTAGGAATGCAGCCGCACGGTCGGCGTGAGCCATAGGGTGACGTCGTGGTGAGGCCCCCAAAGATCCATGCCGTCGTACGACCACCGCCGGCTGATTTGCTCTGGTTGGGGCTGGCTGTTCTCGCGATTTCAACCTCGGGGCCGATGATTGCCGCGTGTGCTGCGCCGGCACTGGCGATTGCTTTCTGGCGCTGCTTTCTCGGTTCTGCAGCAACCTCGCCCTGGGTTGCGTGGCGCAGACGCAACGAAGTTCGAGGGCTCACCCGGCGCGAGTGGCGGCTGATCGTGGTGAGTGGACTTCTTCTGGGTGCCCACTTCGCCACGTGGATTCCGAGTCTTCGGTTCACATCAGTCGCCTCGGCGGCAGCTCTTGCGGCAACACAACCGATCTGGGCCGTGCTCATCGCTCGCATGCGTGGCCATCACGTCAGCGGTCGAGTATGGGCCGGAATTGCACTGGCACTCTCCGGCGTGCTGCTTCTCACCGGCTTTGACTTCGCGTTAGACCCCGCAGCCCTGATCGGTGACGCTTTGGCGATGGTCGGAGCGGTGTTCATGGCGATCAATGTGACGATTGGCCAGGAGGCGAGACAGTCGGTCTCCACCTCCACGTACACCACGATCTCTTATGGAACCGCCGGAGTCGCGCTGCTCGTCCTGTGTCTGGTGCTGCGGGTACCGCTGACGGGATACAGCGCCAACGACTGGCTGCTGATTCTGGGGCTCACCGTCATCGCGCAATTGTTGGGACACACCTTGATTAACAAAGTGCTCGCGACAACTCCGGCCACCGTGACGAGTTTGGCGATTCTCTTCGAAGTGCCGGGGTCGATCATCATCGCCGCTCTCTGGCTCGGTCAGGTTCCGCCGCTAGTGATTCTGCCCGCGCTCGCATTGCTTGCTAGTGGCGTCGTGCTGGTGATCTTGTCCGGTGAGGAGGGGATTGCGATTGAGGAGCCTGCGGTCTGACGATCATGCGCGTTGCCTAGAATCTGGTCATGACTGATCGCATCCTTCGCTCCCGTCGTTCCAACTTGGCCGTGCCTGGCTCAAGCCCGAAGATGCTCGACAAGATTCGTAATCTTCCAGCTGATCAGTTCTTCATGGACATCGAAGATGCCGTGGCGCCGATTGCCAAACCCGAAGCGCGGCGCAATATCGTCGCAGCCCTCAACGAGGGTGGGTACGAAGACAAGGTGCGCGTCGTTCGCGTGAATGACTGGACGACCGAGTGGACCTACCAAGACGTTGTTGAGGTCGTCGGTGGCGCGGGAGCGAACCTTGACTGCATCATGCTTCCCAAGGTGCAGACGGCCGAGCAGGTAGTGGCACTTGATCTGCTGCTGACCCAAATCGAGAAGGCTAACGGGTTCGAGGTTGGCCGCATCGGTATCGAAGCACAGATCGAGAACGCAGTGGGCTTAATCAATGTCGACGCCATCGCTAGCGCAAGTCCGCGCGTTGAGACGATCATCTTCGGCCCGGCTGATTTCATGGCGAGCATCAACATGAAGTCACTCGTCGTCGGTGAGCAGCCTCCGGGTTACGACGTGGGCGATGCCTACCATTACATCCTGATGCGCATCCTGATGGCCGCGCGCGCGCACGACAAGCTCGCCATCGATGGCCCGTACCTGCAAATCAAGGATGTTGAGGGTTACAAGCGGGTTGCTGGGCGCTCGGCGGCGCTCGGCTTTGATGGCAAGTGGGTGTTACACCCCGACCAGGTTGCTGCCGCCAACGAGGTGTTCTCCCCGCGCCAGGAAGACTACGACCACGCCGAACTCATCCTCGATGCGTACGAATACTTCACCTCGGCCGCCGGTGGTGCTCGCGGCGCTGTGATGCTCGGTGACGAGATGATCGACGAGGCCTCGCGCAAAATGGCGCTGGTGATTTCGGCGAAGGGTCGCGCTGCGGGCCTGTCTCGTACGCAGGCGTTTACGCCGCCCGAGTCGTGAGTCGTCTGTCGTAACAGCGTGGTCGGTAGTTCTGCCCGACTAGATGTTGAAGGCAGCGCGCATCGACGCAGAGGTGGGTACCTCGCCGAGCGTCGCTGGTAAGCGCAGAAGTTGTTCAGTGGTACGTAAGAGCGACACGTGGTCGAATCGTGTGGAACTGACGGTGCCGGGTCGGGTGGATGGACTCATCACCACCGTGCTGATGTCGCAACTGACGTCGTCTGCGGTGCGACAGTTCTGTCCACCCACTCCACCCTTTCCCTCATCCCACGTGATGAAGATGACGGTGTTACCGGAAACGTAATTGCGTGAGGTGAGCAGCGGGGTCATCCACGTCGTGAGCCATTGATCGGCGGTGGTGCGTGAACAGTCGTGACCGGAATCGCACAGATCGGGAACGATCCACGTGAAGCCAGGAAGTGTTCCCTGTGTCAATCGTCTGGCAAGGTCGGAGTTTGTCGGCGGGCCAAGGGGCAGGTCGCGCTTGAGGCAGGAACTGCGTAGTGCACGGAAGTAGACAGCCGGATTATGTCGGGGTGCGTAGCGTCCAACCCCGGTTCGCGAACAGGCCGCTGGCATCGACTCGGCGTAGGTGCGCCAATTGATGCCGGCCGTCTCAATCTGGCTGAACAGCGTCGGGCCGCTCTGCGGGCACTGTGCGGGGCTGCAGGTTGCTGTCGGGAGCCCGGTGCGTTGACCCGTGACGGCAGCGAGGTAGTTCGGAAGGCTGGGGTGGGTGACGGCTCGATAATTGGACGCTTCACCGCACAGACGCGCAAGGCGGTTCAGAGTCGGCATTGCGCGAGCCACGGAGGAGCCTGGCTTTCCGATCACTTGACTGCGCGAGTGGTTTTCTAGCCAGATCCAGATGACGTGTGTGGTCGGTGCGGGGTGGCTCACCCGGCCGCAGGGGTGGGCGATGCTCGAGCTGCTTGCCTCGGCGGTCGACTGGTGTGCCACAGGATTCATGACGGCCGCGATGGTCACTACCAGTGCCCCTAGCGCTGCCTTGCGCAGTAACGGTGTCACGTACCTATTGTCGGTCGTGGCGGGCCGCGGCATGAGCGCCAGATGGGCGAATACATGAGTGCGGGCAGGGAGCGTCAAGGAACCTCCCCGCGTCGCGGCTCGGCCGATGTACTCCCATACTTGGGAGTACATCAACGGCCTCATTGGAGGAGCCCCAATGCCACGCTTGGCGCAGACCGAGGGTCTCGACGACATTCAGCGCGAAATTCTTGCCGCAGTGCACGAGTTCACCGAGCGCGAGATTATCCCCAACGCTCAAGAGCTCGAGCATTCCGACACATACCCGGCGGAGATCGTCGAGGGTATGAAGGAGATGGGCATCTTCGGTTTGATGATTCCTGAGGAGTACGGCGGTTTGGGTCAGTCGCTTCTCACGTACGCGCTGTGTGTTGAGGAGATCGCGCGCGGTTGGATGAGCGTCAGCGGCATCATCAACACACACTTCATCGTGGCGTACATGCTGATGCAGCATGGCACCGATGAGCAGAAGCAGCATTTCCTTCCGCGCATGGCCACCGGCGAGATTCGCGGTGCCTTCTCAATGAGCGAGCCGCACTGTGGCAGCGACGTTTCGGCCATCACCAGCAAAGCGGTGAAGCAGGGCGATGACTACGTGCTCAATGGTCAGAAGATGTGGCTGACCAACGGTGGCTCATCAACGTTGGTAGCCGTGCTCGTGCGTACCGATGAAGCAGCCCCCGAGGGATCAAGCGTCTACAAGCGAATGTCGACTTTCCTAGTGGAGAAGCCCGCCGGTTTCGGTGAGGTTCTTCCCGGTCTGACCATTCCGGGCAAGATCGAGAAGATGGGCTACAAGGGCGTCGACACCACTGAGTTGGTGATGGACGGATTGGTGTTGCCCGCCAATCGTATTCTCGGTGGTGAGCCAGGTCGCGGTTTCTACCAGATGATGGACGGTGTCGAGGTTGGGCGCGTCAATGTGGCGGCGCGCGCGTGCGGGGTTTCCATTCGCGCCTTTGAGCTCGGCGTGGCCTATGCGCAGCAGCGTCACACGTTCGGTAAGCAGATCGCCGACCACCAGGCCGTGGCATTCCGATTGGCTGACATGGCCACCAAGGTGGAGGCCGCTCATCAGATGATGATTCGGGCGGCGCGCACCAAGGACTCCGGTGAGCGCAACGACCTTGAGTCGGGAATGGCGAAGTACCTCGCGAGCGAGTACTGCAAGGAAGTCGTCGAGGACTCATTCCGCATTCATGGCGGCTATGGCTACGCCAAGGAGTACGAGATCGAGCGTCTGTACCGTGAAGCGCCGATGCTCATGATTGGTGAGGGTACGGCCGATATCCAGCGGATGATCATTGCGCGGCGTTTGCTCGAGGATTACGCGGCGCGCTAGACGGCTGGGGTTGGGGCTGGGGTCGCGGCTTCGGCGTCGGCGGCTCGCTGGGATGCGCGTGCTTTGCGACTGAGCAGCAGATCGATTCCGTAGTAGATGAATCCGATCAGTAATCCGAAGACCGCAATGGCGCCGATGGTGGTGAGCACGGCGGGCATTCCGTACTTGGCCACGTTCAGGAATGGGTAGGGCCACGTGTTGAGCATGGTTCCGCGAATTACCGTGTATGCCGCCCACACGATCGGCAGGATCAGTGCGGCGAACACCATCCACCAGCGAATCCAGTTGCGCGGCCCGACGATGAGCCAAATGACAATCGTGATGACCGGCGTGATGGTGTGGTCGAACAGGTTGCCAATGCGATCGATGCCGATGCTGGTCGAAGTCGCGGCAAGCAACATCCAGTAGAGAATGCCGGTGACCGTGATCATCATCAGCGCGTCAAGGTGCAGCACCTTGAAGATGCGGCCGCGGTTGGGAGCGAAAACCAGAATCGTCATCACGATCGCGACGATGAGGTTGCTCCAGATCGTGAAGTAACTGTAAGTGTCGATCAGGCGCCCGATCGGCGAGGTGTTGAAGCCGAACAGATTGGGGTCGGTGTGGGGGTAGTCGTAGAGAGCCAATGCGCTTGATGTGGTTCCGATCGACAGACCGATCCAGGCGCATACGGCATTCAGCGCGAACAGTAGGCGCGGGAAGGTGCCGAGGTGAGACTGGTGTGGGGGCAGGGGTGTCATCGTGGCCATGGGCACACGGTAGGGGATCAGTGTGGTTTCCGCGCAGCACATTGCTGTAAACGCGCCGCTCAGTCGGGTAGACAGTTCCACTCAGTCAGGGCCTCGATGAGCCCGGGAGAGGTAGGAAGCTCCCTGAGCTCCGCGCGCGTGACCCAACGGGCGGCCGAAGCGTCGTCACCGGCGCGGGGTGTGGTGGGGCCGTGCGGCGAGAGGTGAGCGCGGAAGTCGTCGATCACGTAGATTCCGCCGGATGGTGCCTGTCGTTCGACGGTTCCGAGCAGTTCACCGACCTCAACGCTGAGTCCGGTTTCCTCGTGTACTTCCCGAGCGCACGCCTGCGAAGCGGTCTCGCCGACTTCACAACGGCCACCGGGAATCGACCACATGCCTTCAGCGGGTGGGTTGGCACGTCGAATCACCAGCAGTCGGCCGCTGTCATCGTGCACGATGGCGCCCACGCAGGGGATGAGGCGAGCGCCATTGCCCACGGTCACGGAGCAGTCAGCAGGAATTCGGCCCACACCTCGGTGGAATCGGCGTGGATGATGCTGCCCCACGAGTGCGCGAGAGCGGCCACGATTAGCAGGCCACGGCCACTGTCATCGTCATCGTTGGGTTGGCGGGGCTGTGGGGGGAGTGCCCCTGAGTCGCTGACGCGTAGTCGAATCGATGTTCCGGTGTGTTCGGCTTCCAACGTCACTGGGCCACTGCCGTGTGACGCGGCATTTGCGACCAGTTCACTGGTGACCAATTGCAGATCGTCAACCTCGGGTCCGACTCCGTGAGTCAGTGCCCACGTCGTGATGGCCCTGCGCGCCTCGCGGGCCGAGAGCGGCTCGCCGGGCAGGCGCAATTGCAGGGTCACGGGCCCCTCATACCCGCCGGAACCGGTGCTCACACCTCACCGGCCGGTTGGGATACCGAGCGATTCCAGAAATTGACAAGTGCGGCGGCCGTTTCCACGGGACGTTCGACTGCTGGCGAGTGTCCGGCGTCGTCGATCGTGCAGATCTCGGCACCGAGCGTGATGGCCATCGCCACCTGCTGCTCAATGGGCCACGCGTCGTCGTCGACCCCGTGCAGAACCATCACCGGCACCCCTGCCTGAGCAGTCACGGCCGCAAGTTCGGTCGTGCGGTCGGGTTCGGAGGTGAGTAAGCGAGCCTTGGCGGCTAGTGCCTCGGGCGTGTTGGCGAGGAAACGGCGGCGCAGAAACTCCTCAATGTCCGCAGGTGGAGCCGCGATGCCCTGTGACTGATCGAAGGCCACCTTGGCTTCCCATACCTGCTCAAGGGTCACCGATTCCAATGCTGCGCCGAGCACCTCAAGAACGGGTCGTTGGTCTTCGGGTAACGCTCCGGGGCCGCTGCAGAGCAAGGTGAGCGACGCCATGCGGGCCGGTTGCGCCAATGTCGCGGCACGGGCCACCAAGCCGCCCATCGAATGTCCCACGAGATGCACCGGGTGATTGGGTGACACCGTGTCGATCAGGGCGAGCAGATCAGCGGCCAGAGTCGAGAGCGGATCGGTGACGTCAATCGATGTGGGCGCGTTGCGGTCAGGAGATTCGAACTGTCCCCGCTGGTCGTAGGTGGTGACGTTGTAGCCGGCAACTGCGAGAGGCTCAAGGATTGGCAGGAAATCTTCTTTGCTGCCGGTGAAACCAGGCACGATCACCGCAGTGCCGCGTGCCTCGTTACCCGTGGCTGACATCGTGATCGCTGCATGGTCGAACCGTTGAGTTACCAGTCGTCGGCACCTGGCATCCGAGGGAACCACCAGCGACCGAGGAATACTCACGCGACAAACCCTAGAGCGTGTGAGCTCGTTACGTCAGGAGTCTGCAGATGTGGCCGGCGAAGAGCCGCCACTGCGAGTGCGCTTGCGAGGTGGTCGCTTCTTTGCTGCCGGTGCGCCGTCAGTTTCCTTTGCCGCACTGGAGTGGGTGCCGCTTGGCTTGGAGTCATTCGATTTCGAGCCGCCTGACTTCGGGCTGCTCGACCTGGAGCCACCTGACCTGGAGCCACCTGACTGGGGGCTGCTCGACTTGGAGCCACCTGACTTCGAGCTGCTCGCGGACTTGCCCCTCTTGCCAGTTTCGCCGAGGTCTTCGACCTTCTCGGCGTCGAGACCTTCGCGAGTGCGTTGCGCGCGCGGGAGACTTCCGGTCGCCGTCTTCGGAATTCCGAGCCCCGTGTACACGTGCTCACTGTTGGAGTAGGTCTCAATGGGATCAGGAAATGCCAACCCAAGAGTCTTGTTGATGACCTGCCACTTGGTGGTGTTCTGCCAATCGACGAACGTGATGGCGACACCGGAAGCGCCAGCGCGCGCGGTGCGACCGATGCGGTGCAGGTAGGTCTTGTCGTCGTCGGGGCACTCGTAGTTGATGACGTGCGTGACGTCTTGCACGTCAATGCCGCGGGCGGCCACGTCGGTGGCCACGAGCACATCAACCTTGCCATTGCGGAATGCGCGCAGGGCCTGCTCGCGCGCACCTTGACCGAGATCTCCGTGCACGGCACCGGCGGCGAATCCGCGTTCGGTGAGTTCGTCAGCGACCCGCTGGGCGGTGCGTTTCGTGCGACTGAAGATGATGGTGAGTCCGCGACCCTCAGCCTGCAGGATTCGCGCCACCAGCTCGATCTTGTCGAGTGAGTGAGTGCGCCACACATGCTGCTCAACGTTGTCGACGGTGGCGCCGGCATCGTTGGGATCGGTGGCACGAATGTGCGTGGGCTGGGTCATGTAGCGACGGGCGAGGTTAACGATCTGACCGGGCATCGTGGCCGAGAAGAGCATCGTCTGGCGACCCGCGGGCGTTTGCGCGACCAACTTCTCGACGTCAGGAAGGAAGCCCATGTCGAGCATCTCGTCGGCTTCATCGAGCACGAGAACGCGAACGTTCGATAGGTCGAGGTGGCGCTGCTGGGCAAGATCGATCAGGCGGCCGGGGGTTCCGACGACGACGTCGTTTCCGGTGCGAAGTGCCTCGACCTGTGGTTCGTAGGCTCGACCGCCGTAGACGGCGAGTACGCGGATGCCACGGTGGCTTCCGGCCATTTCAAGGTCGCCTGCCACCTGAACGCACAGTTCGCGGGTGGGGACGATCACCAATGCCTGCGGCTTACCGGGGTGCTCAAGGTCGCCGTAGCCGTCGTCGTTGGGACCCACCACCGATTGCAACAGTGGGATGCCGAAACCGAGGGTCTTGCCGGTGCCCGTCTTGGCTTGACCGATGAGGTCTTGGCCCGCGAGCGCGAGTGGCAGCGTCATCGCTTGAATCGGGAAGGCCCGCGTGATTCCGGCCGCTTCGAGGGCCGAAACCGTCGCGGGATTGACGCCGAGTTCGGCGAAAGTAGGTGACTCAGGGGGGCTCGGCAAGTCGAGCGAAGGGGCCGGATCGGTGGTCAGGAGATTCTCCAAGTGAGGTATATGTGCCTTCATCGTACCGCGAGGGTCCTACGCTGGGGCCCGTGACTGATGCTGGCGCCCATGAGGCCCGCTACCGGGCAGCGGCAATCGACCTGCTCGCCGTGCTTGCCTACGGTGAACTTTCGGCCTTTCAGCGCCTCGCGGCTGACTCTGCGATGGCTCCAACGATCGACGATGCGGCGGCGCTGGCGGCGATGGCATCGGCCGAGCACCGGCATTTCACGCGGTTGCGCGACCGCCTCGTTGATCTCGGCGCCGATCCGGAAGAAGCCATTCGTCCGTTCGTTGACGCCATCGATGGCTTCCATTTACACACCGCGCCCAGCGATTGGCTCGAGAGTTTGGTGAAGGCTTACGTGGGCGATGGAATCGGTACTGACTTCTACCGCGAGATAGCCGTGGTTCTCGAGCCTGCCGACCGTGCCTTGGTAACCGACGTGTGCGAGGACCTCGGTCAGTCGGCCTTCGTGGTGACGACGGTTCGCGAGGCCATTGCTGCCGATCCGGCCGTGGCGGGACGGCTGGCGTTGTGGGGTCGCAGGCTGGTGGGAGAGGCGTTGTCGCAGGCTCAGCGGGTCGCGGCAGAGCGTGACGCACTCACGGAGTTCCTCGTGAGCAGCGGCGATACGACGCCGATCGACCTGGCTGAAATCGGCCGGATGTTCAACCGCCTCACCGAGAACCACACGCGGCGGATGCAGTCACTCGGCCTCGCGTCGTAACTCAGGACTCAGGTGGCAAAGCCGACCTTGCGGCCCTCAGGTGCGCCGAGTTCGACGAATGCCACCTGTGCGCCCGGGACGATAATCTGACGACCCTTTTCGTCGGTCAGGGTGAGCAGGGTTCCGTCCTTGACTGCGGCGTTGACGAGGCTCAGAACCTCTTCGGCCGACGCAGTGCTCTCGAGCACCAGTTCTCGGTTCGTGTGCTGAACGCCGATCTTGATCTCCACGGGGGGCCCTTCGCTCGCAGGTTCCTAGGTCGTAACTCTGCCAACCCTAGGGGCCGACAACTCATTCCCGTGTGGTGGGGAAGATTAACGCGCTAGGTTGCTTCCTCATCCACATGCCCCGGCACGCCGGTGCGTACCTTCGCTGAAGCCATCCAAGACGTTCACCACCACCGTCGCCGGCTGACCCAAGAAGCTGCGTCGCTTCAAGGGCTTGTGAGCGTGGGCGGGGGAACCCGCAGACAGTGCCACGGGAACCCGTCACCATCTTCATACCGTCTTGATGCGGCTCGCGGATGCTTCAGTGGTCAGAACACCAACCTGAAGGAGGAAGCGATGAGTAGGAAGAACGTGTGGAAGGTAGCGACCGTCGGAGCAGTCGCAGTGATCGCCTTGGCGGCGGGCGTCACCAGTGCGGCCCAGGCTACGGGCACGGCCAAGCCGCCGATCTCTGCGGAGGAGTTGGCCGCAAAGGAGGCGGCCACGCCGTCCATCTCGGTGGAGTCCGCGAAGGACGCGCCCAAGCCGACGCTCTCCGCCGAGGAGCTCGCTGCGATGAGCGCGGCGAAGGATGCTGCTGAGGCCACGGCTGCCAAGTAATTCGAGATCTTCCACCCCTCTCGGGGTCGATGGGCATCGAGCGGGGATGGGAGACTCAGTCGTATCTTCCGGGACGGAGAGACATGAGCGGATGCGTGGTGGTGGTGGAGGACGATGTCTCGCAGCGTCGGATCCTGCGGCTCTACCTCGAGCGAGAGGGGTACACCGTGATTGAGGCGGCTGACGGTCCAGCCGCCATCACCGCGGTGCGGGAGAGCAAGCCCGTCGCCGTGCTGCTCGACCTGATGCTGCCGCTTCTGAGCGGGCGCGACGTGTGTCGCCTCATTCGTGCCGACAGCAACGTGCCCATCCTCATGGTGACGGCCCGAGGGTCGGAGGAGGAGGTGGCCGCAGGTCTCGACGGAGGGGCCGACGACTACCTTGTGAAGCCGTACCGCCCCCGCGAACTGATGGCGCGCGTGCGAGCGGCCGTTCGGCGAAGCGCACCGACATGGTCCGAGCCCGCGGCGGTGCACTATGCCGACCTGGTGCTCGACCATGAGGCGCGCACGATCGTGCAAGGTGGTGCCCCGGTGCCGCTGACCGCCTCGGAGTTCGAGATCCTCGAAACCCTCATCGAGCGGCCAGGGCGCGTGTGGACGCGGTCTCAGCTGCTCGACTGCGTGACCGCCTATGGGGGAGTGGGCCTCGAGCGGACGATAGACACCCACGTGCGCAACATTCGGCGCAAGCTCTGTGATGACGTGGGATCGCCGCGGTACGTGGCGACAGTCGTTGGAGTTGGGTACAAGGCGCCATGAAGCTCTCGCTCGCCGCCCGCGTCGCACTGCTCGTCTCGGCGCTCACGATGGCGGCCGTCTCGGTGGCGGTGGGCGCGATCGTCTGGACCACGCAGCGCGCTCTCGAGACCAGACTTGAGGTTCGACAGGCCGAGGTCAACTCCGTCATCGCCAAGGACATGGGGCAGGCCGGATCAGGTGCCACCTCATGGAGCGATACGTCCGCCGAGGCGAAGAGCCTGATGCGTGCCTACGGCGCCAGGATTGCGGTGACCGACGCCCTCGGCACCGTTCTCCTCGACACCGGCTCTGGTCCGTTGCCCCCGCTCGCCGGTCCACTGCAGGCTGACGCTCCCGAGGGCGGTGGTTCGGCCGGCTCGACGCTCGCCGGACCAGCCCTCCTCTTCGTTGGTCCATTGGTGGAAGCCCCTTTCCCATGGGTGCTGTTCGCACTGATCGGTGCCGTGGTGGTCCTCGTCAGCGGCGCGATCGCTGTGCCACTAAGCCGCGGGCTGACGAGACCCCTCTCGAGGGTGGGGGAGGTGGTTGAGTCGATCCGAGAGGGCGACCTCAGCGCTCGAGTCAAGGTGACCTCGCCACCCGAGATCGCGGCCCTTGCCCTAGGCGTGAACTCCATGGCGGCCCGACTGCAAGCGGGCGAGCGGCAGCGCCGTCAGTTCAGCGCCGACATCGCCCATGAGCTGCGCTCGCCGCTGGCCAACATCCGTAATCACCTCGACGCCTTCGAGGACGGGATTATTGATCCAACGCCCGACAACCTTGCCGCTGTGGACTCCGAGACCGAGCGCCTCACCGCGCTGGTCGATGAGCTGGCGACGGTGGCCAGCATCGATGAGGGAAGCCTGCGGCTGGTCACCCGCAGGTCGAACGTGGCGGAACTGGCTGCCGCCGCCATTGACGCGCGGCGCCCCGCCGCCTCGCAGCGTGGCGTGACCCTCACACAACGCGGCTCGTGCCCGCCAGCGATGGTCGACCCGGATCGGTTCACGCAGATTATCGGCAACCTGCTCGACAACTCGGTGCGGCACTCTCCCGCGGGCGGTGAGGTTGGCGTGCGCATTGCGACTCGAGACTCGATGGTCGAGGTGGCCATCGTCGACTGCGGCCCGGGCATCGCCCTCGCCGACCTCGACCGGGTGTTCGACCGGCTCTGGCGGGCCGATCCGGCGCGCGGGCACGAGGGCAACCACGGGCTGGGCCTCGCTATCGCGCGCGGGCTGGCAAGGGCGCACGGAGGCGATCTACGAGCGGCCAACCTTCCGGAGGGAGGATGCGAGTTCACGGTCGTGCTTCCGGTCGGTGCACCTCCTGCCCCCGCGCTGATGCCTGGCTCAGCTTCTGGCGCGGTTCGCAGCCGCCCAAGCGGCGAGTGATCGCGACACCGGTAGGTCGGCAGGGATATCGGGGTGTGGGATCGGATCCACGGCCACGAACTCGACTGGGATGACGCCGACCCGTGCGCTTGGGTGCCCCCGATGCGGGAAGGAGAAAGCGGGCTAGGGCTGGCGGGGGATGCCGGAGATTCCGCGCCACTGCAGACGCGCCACCAGATCAGCGGCGTCGGCCCGATTGATTCCGTCGGAATCATGCAGCCATTGCAATGCCGCAGTCTGCGCCGCGCCGGCAAGCCCGAATCCGAGCAGAAGTGAGGGCTCTTGGGCTAGTCCGGTGTCTTCGGCGATCACCTCGGAAATCATCAGCGCGATTTCACGATTGGCAGAATCAATCAGGGCTCGGACGCGCGGTTCGTTGGTCAGGTCAGACTCGAACACCAGTCGGAAGGCGCCGGCGCTTTCTTCCACGAATGCAAAGTAGGCGCCTGTCGTTGCCTGCACGCGGAGTTTGTTGTCGTGTGTTGATGTCAGCGCGGCGCGCACGAGCGAAATGAGGCGATCGCGACCGGCCTCGAGCAAAGCCAGGTACAAGTCGAGCTTGCTCGGAAAGTGCTGGTAAAGAACCGGCTTGCTTACCCCCGCTCGCTCGGCAATGTCGTCCATGGCCGCAGCGTGGTAGCCCTGCGCAACGAAGACTTCCAACGCTGCTTCAAGTAGTTGGGCGCGCCGCTCAGATCGGGGCAGCCGTGATCCGCGCGTGCTCTCGACAGCGGATTCGGAACTGGACACGTGCCAATGCTACCCGCGAGTAACTAGCGCGTCGGGCGCGGGCGCACCCGAGGTAGCCTTGGAGGGTGACTACTTCTGAGTCGATGCGCGAGTACGGCGATGTGTTACCTCCGTGGCCGGGTGAAATGCTGACCCTGCCCGGCCGAACCTTGCACGTGCGCTCTGCTCCCACGACCGGTGATGGTGAGCCCGCTGTGTTCGTCCACGGGTTGGGCGGGTCAGCGATGAACTGGACCGACTTGATGGGCGCCTTACAGTCCCGTTGTGAGTCGATCGCTGTCGATCTTCCCGGCTTTGGACAGTCGCCCCCGCCGCGCGATGGCGATTACAGCCCGGCCGCCCACGCGGTCGCGGTCGCTGAATTGATTGAGGCTCGCTTTGGCACTCAGCCGGTTCACCTGTTCGGAAACTCGATGGGCGGGGCTATCTCGGTTCAATTGGTGGCGCGCCGGCCCGAGTTGGTGCGCAGTATCACCCTCGTCTCGCCCGCACTACCCGAGCGTCGTCCACGCCGTACCAATGTGCACCTTCCGGTGATCTCCATCCCCGGCGTCGGCAATTCGATGATGCGCAAGTACCTCACTCTCGAACCTTCACGTCGGGCCCGCGCGACGATCGATCTGTGCTTCGCCGACAGTGGCCGAGTGCCGGAAGTGCGTTGGGAAGAATTCGCTGACGAGGTGGCGAAGCGCGATGGCCACACCTACTTGGCCGATGCCTTCCTTGGCTCATTGCGAGGGCTCATGGCGACGTATCTCGACAGCGGTCCCGACCGTCCGTGGCAGCTCACGCGCCGCATCACCGTTCCGACATTGGTGATCTACGGCCGCCACGACAAGTTGGTGAACTCGAAGATTGCGCACGGCGTGCACGACGCGTTCCCGAACGCCCAAGTAGTGGTGCTCAGCGACTGCGGGCACGTTGCCCAAATGGAACACCCCGAGGAAGTCGCGGCCCTCTGGCTCAACATCATTGGCCGCCCGGTGCGTTCGGGCAATTGATCTCGAACGCCTACTGCTTGATGCGTTCGTTGCTCGGGTCGTACGGAGCACGCAGACTGACGGTGAGCGTGAGTACCTCACCGCCGACGTTGACGGTGTAACCACCCGCATCGATGTCGTCCTTGCTGACTGGCTGTCCGTCGGGTCGGCGCACGTACGCGAGTCCCACACACCGTCCCAAGGTGGTGGCGTAGGCGGCAGAGGTGACCTGGCCGACGGCAACGCCGTCGCGTAACACCAATTCACCGCCCCAGAGGGTGGCGTCCGCATCGTCGACGGTGAGCGAGATCAACCGGCGGCGTGGACCGGCGGCGCGTACTGCCTCGACGGCCTCGCGCCCGATGAAGTCGATGTCGGTTGCGAGTTTGCACGTGAAGGTAAGCCCCGCTTCAACAGGGCCGTAGTCGGGGTTCAACTCAGGACCAAATGCGCGGTACCCCTTCTCAAGACGCAAGGCACCGATTGCGTAGTAACCGGCGTTGCGTACTCCGAGGTCGGCACCGTGCTCGTGTAGAAGGTCGAATACGCCCATGGCAAATTCGGCGGGAACGTAGAGTTCCCAACCCCGTTCGCCGACGTAGGTCAGTCGGGTCGCTCGCACTGTGAAGGGTCCGATGTCGATCAGACGCGAAGTGGAGAAGGGGAAGCCATCATTGGACAGATCGGCGCGCGAGATGCGCTGTAGCAGCTCGCGTGATGCAGGGCCCATCACTCCGAGCACCGCGTAGGCGCTTGAGACGTCGACAACTTCGGCCTGCATTCCCGGTTTGCGGTGGCGCCGAATCCAGGCAGCGTCGCGCACGGCAGAACCGGAACTGGTGACCCACAGAAACTCGTCGTGAGCAAGGCGAGTGACGGTGACATCGGCTTCGTAGGTACCGCGGGCATTGAGGGCGCCGGTGTACACCACGGAGCCGACGGGGACGGCAACGTCGGCGGTGCACAGCAACTGCAGAAGTTGTTCGGCGTCGGTACCCGTGATCAGCAGTTTGCCAAAACTCGTCTCGTCAAACAGTGCGACGGCAGTGCGTGTTGCCTGCTGCTCGGCGTCAACCCACGGAATCCAATTCTGGCGGCCCCAGGCGTACTCAATCTCGGGTGCGACTGCTGTCGGTGCGAAGAAGTTGGGTCGCTCCCAGCCCATGCGCGAACCGAAGTTCGCGTTAGCGGCGGCGATTCGCTCGTGAACTGGTGACCGACGGAATGGTCGGGCGGTTGCGAATTCGCGGTTGGGCCACGGCACTGAGTAGTGCAGACCGAGCACTTCGCCCACCCGTGCGCGCAGCCACTGGTTGTTGCCGTGGAAATCGGCGAATCGGCGGATGTCGACGCCGACGAGGTCGGTTTGCGGTTCGCCGGAAACCACCCACTCGGCTAGTGCCTTGCCGGCACCTCCTGCTGAGGCGATACCGACGGAGTTGAAGCCCGCGGCGACGAAGAAGTTTCGTAGTTCGGGTGCCTCGCCGAGGATGAACTGGTTGTCGGGGGTGAACGATTCGGGACCGTTGTAGAACTTCTTGATTCCGGTGGTCTGCAGAGCAGGTACGCGGTGCAACGCGCTTTCCATCAGGATTTCGAAGTGGTCCCAGTCTTCGTCGAGCAGTTGAAATTCAAAGGGGTAGGGAATCTCGTCAGGTGCCACCCACGGTTTAGCCTCGGGTTCGAAGCCGCCAACGACGAGGCCGCCAACCTCTTCCTTCATGTAGGTGTAGCCATCCGGATCGCGCAGGATGGGCATCATCCGATGCACGCCCTCGATCTGCTCGGTGACGACGTAGAAGTGCTCGGCCGAGTGAAGGGGGACATTCACTGCGCACATCGCACCGATCGCCTTAGCCCATTGACCGGCGCAGTTAATGACGATCTCGGCCTCGATGTCGCCAGCGTCGGTCTGCACTCCGGTGACCCCACCGTGTGCAGTGGTGATGCCGACGACGCGCGTGTGCTCGTAAATGCGGGCTCCGCGCATTCGGGCCCCGCGCGCGAGCGACTGGGTCACATCGGTCGGGTTCGCTGTTCCGTCGCGTGGAAGCCAGATGGCTCCTTGCAGGTCACCCGTCTCAAGGATCGGGTACCTTTCCAGCGCTTGCGCGGGCGTGAGGATTTCGCACTCAAGGTCGTAGGCCTCAGCGGATGCTGCCGTGCGCAGTAACTGCACCATGCGTTCGGGAGTACGAGCGACGGTGACGCCGCCGCATTCCTTGTAGCCACTGGAAAGCCCGGTTTCTGCTTCGAGCGAGGCGTAGAGCGAGGCCGAGTACTGCACCAAGCGGGTGCCACTTTCGGTGGCACGTAGTTGACCCACCAGACCCGCGGCGTGCCACGTGGTGCCGCTGGAAAGTTCACCTTGTTCGATCAACACCACGTCAGTCATACCGAGCTGTGTGAGGTGGTAGGCGACGCTCGCACCGACGATTCCGCCACCGATGATGACGACGTGTGCGCCTGTGGGCAGGTCGGCCATGCGTTTCACACTACCGATATCCAACTCGCGTGGGTGCCAAAGGGTGCACCGTCCACGACGAGGTTCTCTCGCCTTGTGGGCACCTCTTGACCGAAGATGCCCGCACGGGCACCTGTTGACCGAAGATGCCCGGTGTGGGGGGAGTTCGCCCCCGAACGATCGAACGAACGAACGCATGAAGGGCGCCCTTCGGATGAGTCCGAAAGACGCCCTTCATACGGTGATCAACTAAACGGTGTCGCCTCCGTCTTCGAGCAGTCCCTTGTCGTGGTGCTCAAGGTAAATCTCATCTGCGGACGAAACGTCTGGCGGCAGGTCGATCGTGTGCTTCGGGCCGGTGAACCACTTCTTGGCCGACACGTGCCACCCGATCCAGAGCAGGATCAGGATGGCACCCAGCACGATCGGTGCGTAGTTGACGTAGCGCCAGTCGAAGGGTAACTCCTCGATCGTCGGTCCGCCGAGAATGCTGCGGAGGAAACCGGGGGTGCCTTCAGCCCAGATAGGCATGATGAAATACACCGAAGTGATGGCGACCTCAAGAATGGCGACTGGTGCCATCCACTTCCACTTGTTTCCGAGGTTCCACGAGCCTTGCTTGAAGTTGCTGCCTTGCCTCCATCGGTAGTAGATCGGGATGGCAAAAGCAAGATACAAGCCGAGCACGCCAATCGACACAATCGCGAAGAAGGCCGTTGCGCTGTAGATCGGGGCGTCCTCAGTGGCCACGTTGACCGGCCACAAGGCGGGAAGAGTGAGGATCAAGCCCGCGAGAGCCACCGCAAGTACGGCGTTCACCGGAGTCTTCGATTTGTTGAGTCTTGACCACAGTGCGGCACCAGGCACTGCACCGTCACGGCTGAAAGCGAAGAGCATGCGTGAGGCCGAGGTGAGGCAAGCGGTGGTGCAGAACAGTTGACCGATGGTGGCAATGAGTAGAACTGAACCCGACATGAATGGGGTGAGCGCTTGGTCGAAGATGAGTTGAACTCCGCCGTACCCCTTCGTGACGGCGACCGGGTCTTGTACCGCAAACAGGAAGGCCAGCAGCAAGATCCAGCCTCCGATTGCGGAGTAGAAGATCGAGCGCCAAATGCCCTTGGCAGCAGCATCTGCTGCACCCTCAGTTTCCTCTGAAAGGTGTGCCGAGGCGTCGTAGCCGGTAATCGTGTACTGAGTGAGCAGGAAACCAAGGGGAAGAATGTAGAACCAGAATCCCGGTCCGCTCGTTGCACCACCGAACAGCCCGTCGGTGTTGTTGACCTGGTACGTGAAGACATCGTGGACGTTCCAGTGGGATGCGCCCTCTTTGAGTCCGAAAACCAAAATCAGGACCACGATGGTGGCGCCGGCCACATGCCACCACACGGAGACATTGTTTATGAGTGCGAGTAGGTGACTCGAGAAAATGTTGAGGAGGGCAACAACGATCAGGATGATGAAGAACAGAACGAAGACGCGGGTCAAAGCTCCTGGAGTTCCGATGGCCATCGACTCACCGACCGGCCAGCCTTTCACCCACGAGTCGCTGAGGTGTTGCAGTGATAAGTCGAGGAAGGTGGCGGCGCCGTAGGCGACGGACGCAACGATCGCCACTAGCCCGATCAAGTTCAGCCAACCGGTGTAGTAGCCCGCCTTGACGCCGCCGAGCTTGCTTGCCCACCAGTAGATACCGCCGGACGTGGGGTAGGCCGACACCAATTCGCTCATGCAGAAACCGATGATGAGAATGCAGGTCGCAATGGCTGGCCAGCCGATGGAAATGGCGACCGGTCCGCCATAGTTCCAGCCGAAGTAGAAGGTGGTGAAACAGCCAGCCAGAATCGAAATGATCGAGAACGAAATGGCGAAGTTAGAGAAACCGCTCCACGAGCGGTCTAGTTCCTGCTTGTAACCGAGATCGGCGAGCATCTGCTCGTCGGCGGTCAGCTTGCTTGTATCACTCACGTGCTCCTCCTCGGAACGACATGGAAAACGGCTGGTTCCCCGCTGCCTCTGGT
>Ga0194058_10000180_pt1 | contig 27439 bp, 27 predicted proteins | sample SepL4417m_MetaG_FD_155490 | JGI IMG/M metagenome (GOLD analysis project Ga0194058, IMG submission 155490) | Anoxic zone freshwater microbial communities from boreal shield lake in IISD Experimental Lakes Area, Ontario, Canada - Sep2016-L442-17m | ecosystem: Environmental > Aquatic > Freshwater... | reverse complement strand
ATCTTGACCCAAGCGTGGTTGCCTTGTTTGGACCGGAAACGTACATGTCTCCCGGCCGCATTTACGGAGGGCTTGCTCCAGGCGGTCCCTCAATGATTCCGGATGAGTGCGTCATCCGGGTCGACTGCCGACCTCAGCCGGGTGTCACCGTTGAAGCGGTTGCCGCTGAGATTGAACGGTGTCTCGCCGCAGCCACGGTTCGTGATTCTCGTTTCAGGGCCGAGGTTCAACTGGTAGACGTGAAGGCTGGATATTTGGCCGATCCCTCATCTGAAGTAGTCACCCTGATGACGCAGGCGGTGAGAGAAGTACGCGGTTCGGAACCGAAGCACTTTGCGGCGGGCTGGCTTGGTGACACGGCAAGTTTCGGAGCAAAAGTGCCGACCGTAATCTTCGGGCCTGGCGGAGAACCTGTGTATTGCCCCGATGAGCACCTGTCGATCGATGACTTGATCGAGGCCACTCGGGTCTATGCGCACTTCGCGGCCATCTCGCTGGGTGGCTAGGGGGCATCATGCCGGCACTAGTTGAGCCCCGTATTCCTCGCGTGCTTCTGGCTAAGCCAGGTCTGGACGGACACGATCGAGGAGTCAAGGTTGTAGGAATGGCCCTGCGCGACGCAGGCGTTGAGGTGATTTACCTCGGCCTTCGGCAGAGCGTCGGCTCCATCCTGAGTGCTGCTCAGCAGGAAGACGTTGACGTCATCGGTTTGTCAGTGCTCTCAGGTGTGCACCTTGCCGTCACGCGAAGGCTGTTGAGTGAGCGCGACACCCTGGGTCTGGCAGATATCCCCGTCGTCGTTGGTGGCACGATTCCTCCCGCTGATGCCGATCTCTTGCGCGAGATGGGCGCCGCAGCCGTATTCCCCGTGGGAATTGACCTGCAGGAGATGGTGGCGTCTGTGAAGGAACTTGCTGCCGAATCGCGGGGAGTGGACCGGTGAACGCGTCGCGGGCGGTGACAACGGAGTCCGGGATTCCCGTGCGTGAGTTGTACACCTCGAATGACATTCCTGCCGATCTCGACTCGCGCCTCGGGCTTCCAGGGCAACCACCCTTCACCCGTGGTCCGTACGAGAGCATGTATCGCGAGCGACTGTGGACGATGCGCCAGTATTCAGGTTTCGGATCAGCTGAGGACACCAATCGGCGCTACCGCTACTTGCTCGACCAAGGCCAAACAGCCCTGTCGGTTGCATTCGATCTACCAACGCAACTAGGCCTTGACTCCACTCACGAATTGGCCGAGGACGAGGTCGGCCGCGTGGGCGTGGCTATCGACACAGTGCAGGACATGTGCGACTTGTTCGACGGTCTTCCGCTTGATCAGTTGTCCGTCAACTTCACCATTAATGCGACGGCGCCGATCATTTTGGCGTTCTATTTGGTGGCAGCTGAGCGGCAAGGTGTCGCGATGAGCGATCTCGCCGGAACGTTGCAGAATGACATTCTCAAGGAGTTCCTCGCGCGCAAGACGTTCATCTATCCGCCGGAGCCATCGGTTCGACTGGCGTGCGACGTCGTTGAATTCTGCTCGACTCTGCTGCCGCGGTTTAACCCCATTTCCATCACCGGCTATCACGCGCGTGAAGCCGGCTGCAGTGCCACGCAGGAACTGGCGTTTGCGTTTGCTGATGCCATCGCCTACTGCGATCACCTTGTCGAGCGTGGTATCCCCTTTGATTCATTCGCACCGCGGCTGTCATTTCACTTTGCTTCGCAGATGGACTTCTTCGAAGAGGTCGCCAAAGTGCGTGCCGCCCGACGTATGTGGTGCGAATTGGCCACCACTCGATACGGGGCTAGCGATCCGAATTCAACCAGGCTCAGATTCTTCTCCGGTTGTTCAGGCGCGACCCTCACGGCCCAGCAGCCACTCAACAACGTGGTGCGCTCGACCCTTCAGTGCCTCGCCGCGGTCTTGGGTGGAGCACAGTCGATTCACGTCATGGGATACGACGAGGCGTACGAGATCCCCTCGGAGGAATCGGTACGCCTGGCCTTGAGGACCCAGCAGATCATTGGGCTTGAGTCAGGAGTGACTCACACAGTTGACCCGCTTGCCGGCTCCTACTACGTCGAGTCGCTCACGGATGAGATTGCACTTCGCGCCACTGAGATTCTTGACGAGATCGCCGCACAGGGCGGGGCAGTGAATGCCACCACCGCAGGCTTGTTGCAGCGCTGGATTGCCGAGAACGCCTACACCGAGGCAAGGGAAATTGCTGATGGCACGCGTGCCAAGGTCGGCGTCAATGTGTTCGTTGATGACGAAGAGATGCAGGCGCCCGGGGCTCTGTTCATTCCCGACGCCACGGCGGCCGCGCGTCAGCGTGACCGGTTGCAAAGTTTCCTAGCGCAGCGCTCGTCGGTCTCGGCGGCCGAAGCGGTGGCTCGCGTAGGTTCGGTGGCGGGCACAACCGAGAACGTGATGCCGTCGATCTTGGACGCGGCCAGAGTTGGTGCCACGTTGGGCGAAATCGCTGATGCCTTGCGCGGTCAATTCGGGGAGTATCGAGAGCCGGTGCCGTGGTGAGCCAGGATGCTTCTTCAATCCTTAAGGGCGTCGTAGTTGTCGATTTGACCCGCTACGTATCGGGTTCGTACGCGACGATGCTTCTGTCATCCTTGGGAGCAACGGTCATTAAAGTTGAACCGCCGCAGGTAGGTGATCCGTATCGGGGTCAGGGAACCGCGTCGGTCGCGGGGGAGTCGGCACTCTTCGTAGGGCTCAACACGGGGAAGAGAAGTTTGGCAATCGACATCAAATCCAGCGATGGTCGGGAGATTCTAGAGCGCCTGATCGCTCGGGCGGACATCTTCGCTGAAAACGCTCGGCCAGGCAGCCTCTCGGTGCTCGGATTGGACTATGAGACCCTGTCGTTGCGCTACCCGAGTCTGGTGTATCTCTCGGTGTCGGCTTACGGCGTCGAGGGGCCGCGCGCCGACAAAGGCGGGTTCGATCTCACGCTGCAGGCAGCGAGTGGGCTCATGAGTGTGACCGGCACCGAGGGTGGAGAGCCAATGAAAGTGGGGGTACCGGTACTCGACATCGGATCGGCCGTGTGCGGCGTCCTCGGAACGTTGGCCGCATTGATCGGTCGGCAGAGTTCAGCACAAGGCAGCCACGTCACATCGTCGCTCTTCGAGTTCGGTCTCGCCTCTCTCTCGAGCGTGGCAACCACGATCTCCATTACCGGCGATGTGCCCCAACCGCTCGGAAGCCACTCACCAAGTTTCGCGCCCTACGGAGCCTTTCGCACGAAGTCTGGGTATGTAGTACTCGCGGGTGCCGGTAATGAGTCACTCTGGCAGAAACTGTGCGGTGCGGTTGACAGGCAGGACCTTGTGTCCGACGAACGATTTCTCACGAACGCGGATCGTGTCCTGCACCGCGATGCACTCACGAACGAATTGGAAGCGGCACTTGCACAAGACACCGCCGAAACGTGGGTACGCAGGCTTGAGGATTGCGGAGTACCAGCTGAATTGGTGTCGAGCGTGACCGATGTCCTGAAGTCTGCGGATGTCAGTGCGCTGGGAATGCTGCAGACCTTGGCATTGGCCGGCGAACCGTACCCCTGTGTGGCCCCTCCGTTCAGCGTTGGTGAGCGCCCCCAATACTCAGTCGCGGCCCCGAGGCTCGGTCAGCATTCTCGGGAGGTGCTGGTCGATATCGGGGTGAGCGATCTGGACATCGAGAGACTGGTTGCAGCAGGGGTAGTGGGGGTTGAGTCATGATTACGACGTCATCAGAAGTTGTTGCGCGAATCGTTCAACGCACTATTGAGCTGGTGCAAACTCCAGCACCGACTTTCGCCGAGCAGGCACGAGCCCAACTCATTTCAGGGTGGTGGCGTGAACTCGGCGTCGAATCGCTGGCATCAGATGAGGTCGGAAACGTCGTCGGTCGCATTCGCAGCGGTGGTCGTGCAGGCAACGGTCCGACGGTGCTCGTATGCGCACACTTAGACACTGTGTTTGGTGCGGACGTCACGCATGCGGTCGAGCGGCGTGGAGATCTGCTGATTGGTCCCAGCGTGGGGGACGACAGTGTCGCGCTGGCCGCGCTTACCGAACTCGGATCACTTCTCCCAGAGGCCCTGCCGGCAGATGTCTGGATTGCCGCCACCGTGGGGGAAGAGGGCTTAGGAAATTTGCGAGGCGTGACGCACCTTCTTGATAACCCCCCTGCGGTCGTCGATGCATTCATCGGGCTTGAGGGAAACTACCTCGGTCGCATCAATACCGTGGGTGTCGGCTCGGCGCGCTTTCGAATCTTGGTGGAGGCGCCCGGTGGACACTCGTGGGAAGAGGCTCACCATTCGAGTGCTGTTGAATCCAGTGCTGTTCTGATTGCCGCCTTGCGTTCTGCAATGGACGATGTCATCGCCTTGAGTGATCGAAAGGCGACGATGAACATTGGCACGATCGTGGGTGGTGAATCGGTAAATTCGCGTGCACAGATGTGCGAATTCACTGTTGATCTCAGAGCTGAGTCACCAGAGACTCTTGAGGGCATGGCAAAACTGGTTGACCGGGCGGTCGCTGAATTGCCATCTGATTTAGAGACCCATGTCACGACACTGGGGCTCAGGCCCGCGGGGCGCGTGGCTGCTGATCACCCGTTGGTGTTGTCGGCGATACGCGCTTCACAGTCCCATGGTTTGGAGTCCGTTCAAACGGCAGCCAGCACCGACGCGAATGCCGCCTACCAGCGGGGAATTTCCGCCGTCACCCTCGGCGTGGCACGTGGCGGTGACACGCATACCGAACGCGAATGGATCGACGCGTCGTCGATTTCCTTAGGTATGTCAATTCTCGTCGACACGATTGTTGAATACATCAACTGGGAGGATGCACCATGGAAACCGGAGTGACCCTTCAACCGGTGGATGACCCTGAAGAGTTTCACGAACTAGTCACGACGATTGACGATTTAGGGTACGACCGACTTTGGCTCACCGATTCGTCACTTCACGCGCGCTACGTGTACTCGTATCTCACCTTGGCGTCTGTGTGGTCCGAACGACTCTTGCTCGGTACCGCGGTGACAAACCCTCTCACCCGTCACCCCGCCGTAACCGCCATTGCTGCTTCGACGCTCGATGTTGTATCGAAGGGTCGTTTCACATGTGGGATCGGTGCGGGTGATCGTCCGTTGCTGAGCTTGGGTCTAGAGCCCGCGCCAGTCGGTGTGTTGGAGCGTTCGATCACCGACATGCGGCGCCTCTGGGCCGGCGAACATGTGACAGACACCGGGCCAGGCTTCACGTTGGACGATGCCCACATGAGATTTCCTGCGACCGGAAAGATTCCCGTGTTCGTGTCGGCGAGCGGACCCAAGACTCTCCAGATGGCTGGGCGCACTGCCGAAGGCGTGATTTTGCTGGCCGGACTGCATCCCGACATTGTGCAGTGGGCGATTGATCGAATCGACGAGGGTGCGGCCGAAAGTGGGCGCGCTCGACCTCACGTCGCCGTATTCGCCTACGGAATGGTGTCTGATGATTCAGCGGCTGCCATGGCAGCCGCCCGCACGATTGCGGCGTGGTTTCCGCAGACGGTACCTGCTCTGTGTGAGGTAGCCGGACTTGATCCCGCGATTGTGCAGGCGGTACGTGACGCCTACCACGGGGGTGAGTTTCAGGAAGCGGAGACGGCGGCGGCCCTGCTGCCCGATGAATTCGTTGAGCGGATGGCGCTGTCAGGCGGCATCGACTCGGCGCGAACTCACATTCGCAACCTGGCCGATCTCGGAGTCGATTCGGTGAACGTGTTCCCGCTCGGGGCTGACAGGCTCGGGACAATCACGGGATTTTCGCAGGCTCTAGCGCTGGAACTGAAGTGAGTATTCAGGCACGAGCGGGCGACCCAGCGGTCGGCGACGTCTCGCGGCAGACGCCTCACCTTCAGTTGAAGGACATCGTTTACGAAAACGTCAAAAAGGACATTGTTGAGTTGGTGTTCTCTCCGGGCACGCACCTTCGTGAACGAGACCTTGCGGAGAAGTTCCAAGTGAGCAAGACCCCCGTTCGTGAGGCGCTGTCGCGATTGGCGCAGGACCAACTCGTTGAGGTGCACGCCTATCGCGGTGCGATGGTCACTGGTTACTCACGTGTGGACCTGATGGAGATCTACCAGTTGCGCGAAATCCTCCAAGGGGCATGCGCACGTGAAGCGACGTTGACGATTGGCGCAGACGACTTGGCCGAGCTTGGTCGCGTGGTGTTGGCGAGCCGACAGGCGATGGAGGCAGACCACATTGCTGAACTGCCACACCTGTTCGAGTCCTTTGATCAGATCATCTACCGGCAAACTTCCAACCGCCGCATCCTTGACTTGGTGTGGACGTTGGATGCGCACCTCCGGCGGATTGGCAACCTCACGGTGCGCATCCCTGGGCGGCTGGCGAAGTCGGTAGTGCAGCACGAAGAAATATTTGAAGCAATTGGGCGCCGCAACCCTACGGGTGCGGAGTCAATGATGCGCGAGCACATTGCCAGCGTTCTCGCCGACCAACTAGCCGCTTACGAAGAAGACGTCATGGTGATGAGCCCGGAAACGATTGGGGAAATGCAATGACTGCGAAACTGATTATCGACAATGGAATCGTCGTGACGATGGACGATGACGACACGATGTATTTCGGCGGCCACGTCGTCATCGAAGGTAAGTCCATACTCTCGATGGGGCCAGGAAGGTACACCGGTGAAGTAGCCGACGGCGACCGCGTCATCGACGCCTCAGACAAGATTGTCATGCCAGGACTCGTTGATCTGCACTACCACACAGCAATCGCCAAGGGCTATAGCGATCATTTGCCCCTCTGGGAATACCTCGACACTTGTTGGTATCCGATGATTCGCGCACTCGACCCCGAAGCTGCCTACTGGGCAGCCCTTGCCAGCTATGCCGAATCGATCAAGGGCGGGGTCACCACAGTCAATGACATGTACCGCCAACTTCAGGGTCTTGCGCGCGCAGCGGAAGAGATCGGGATTCGGGCTGTGCTGTCGAACGATGTGGCACTTCCTGAGCACAACCTCGACACACTTGAAGACAATCAGAAAGCCTACGAAGATTGCCACGGCATGGGCGACGGTCGCATTGAGGTCTATGTCGGAATCGAGTGGCTGCCGTTGGCTTCGCCCGAACTTCTGCGTGACGCCCGTCAGTTGGCCAATGATCTGAAGACGGGTATTCACATCCACCTCAATGAATCGCTGACTGAGGTCGAGAACAGTAAAGAGCGGTTTGGGCGTAGGCCCACGGAGGTGGCGTACGACGCCGGACTGTTGGGACGAGACTGCATCGCGGCCCACTGCGTGTGGTTGTCCGACACCGAAATCGCGCTGATGCGTACGACCAACACTCAGATTTCGCACAATCCCAGTTCCAACGCGAAGTTGGGTAACGGAATCGCGCGGCTGCCGGAAATGAAGGCGGCAGGACTCAATGTGGGGCTCGGGCATGACGCTGCCGAGTGCAACAACAGCCGCGACCTCTTCCAAGTGATGAAGTTCGCTGCGGTCATTCACCGTGCGGCCCGCGTTGATGCGAGTTTGCATCCAGCACCCGAGATTGTTCGCATGGCCACGCGTAACGGGTCTGAGGCCTTACAACACAACGGCGGTATTCTCGCCGCGGGTAAGAATGCCGATGTCATCCTGATTGACACCTTGAGCCCCATGTTCACGCCGTTGCGTAAGGATGATCCCGCTCACATCTACTCTCACCTGACCTACGCCGCGAACGGAAGTTGCGTTCACACGACAATCATTGACGGCCGAATTGTCATGGAAGATCGTCAGTTGACGATGGTTGACGAGGCGACGATTGTTCGTGAGGCAAACGCAGCATTTACTCGGGTCCTTGAGCGAATCCCTCCGGTGGGGTGACCATGCTGGTTCCCGAGCGCACCGTCTCGAATGTGCTCGATCGTTGTCTAGGGGTCACTCGCAACGAAGACGTCGTGATCCTCAGCGATTCGGAGACGGATCTCGACGTGGTGGCAGCGCTTCGATTGGGTGTTGAGGCGCGAGGGGCTCGATGTGTGGTGGCGTCGATGGAACGCTACGCCCGACCGGGCAGCGAGCCTCCCCGAAGCATCGCGGGTCTCCTGCTGGCGTGCGATGCAGCAATCGAACTCACTTCCACGTTCATCGGCTCAAGTCAGGCTCGGCAGGCGGCGTCTGCCAGTGGCGTGCGCTACATATGTATGCCAGGCGTTGAGGTAGATACCTTCCGACTTGGCGGTCCGCTCGATGTTGACTTCGACGAGCTCCGGCCGCTAACTGAACAGCTTGCAGCTGGCTGGGAACAGGCGTCGCGGTTTCGAATTACCTCGCGCGGAGGCACCGACATTGAAGGCTCGGTTGTAGGCCGTAAAGGACGCGCACTGCACGGAATCGCGCGGACTGCAGGGGCCTATATGGCACCGCCCGATATTGAGGCCGGTACGGCGCCGGTGGAGGGAAGCGTCAACGGAGTGGTCGTCGTCGATGCGGACTTCCTCTTTATGGGTCACGGACCCCTTGTCGAACCCGTGGCACTCCACTTTCGTGACGGACTCCTCATCGGAGTAGAAGGACCTGAGGCTCACCGACTCACAGACATGATCGAGTTGTGCAGCGACGATCGAATGACGAATCTGGCCGAGGTATCGGTAGGGCTTAATCCCAACGGGCGCGTGTGCGGAGTTGCGATGGAGACCGAGTCGACATTGGGGACAGCGCACATCGCCTTGGGGAATTCGATCGCGTACGGAGGAACGGTGGCGGCAGTCGCACACCTGGACTGTGTGATGAAAGATGCAGTGCTCGAGTTCGACGGCCGCGAGGTCCTGCACGAGGGAAGGTTGGTTCCGTGACGCGTCGAACACTGGTGCAGGGAAGCCACGTGGTCACCCTTGCCGAAGCGCCTGTTCTGCTTGATGGGGCTGTGATTGTCGAGGGGACGACGATCACCGAAGTCGGGCCACGGGAAGAATTGGCGGGGCACGGCCCATTCGATGAGATTCTGGGTAGTCCAGACAGTGTGGTGATGCCGGGGTTCATCAACTGCCACTATCACTCTGAACTTGCTGCGGGCCCAGGTCTGTACCAATACATCTTCGAGTTGGCGAACATCAGCATCCAAGGGGCCGCCGGTCCTATCCTCGAGGACGACTTGCACGACATCGTGCAGTTCGGCTTGGTGAATGCGATTCGCGGCGGCCAGACTGCCGTTCTCGACATGTTTTACGGACGCCCACTTCTGTCGGATTTCGGCACCGAGGCGGCGCTGACGGCGTATCACGAGCTGGGGATGCGAGCGGCATTCGGGCTCGTGTCTCGAGACCAAAACTTGTACGTGCACCAAGAGGACGAGATATTCCTCGCCACGCTGCCGGCCGAACTCGCGGAAGAGATTCGGCGCTCACCAATGGGTTATGCCTGGCCCCTCGACAGGGTGATGAGCACCTACGACGATCTCGTGGCCAGATGGGATGGCCGTGACGGGCTCGTGCGAATTCTGCTGGCTCCCGATTGGACCCCCGCGTGTTCAGATGAGCTCTATCGACTGTGCCGCAGGAAGGCCGACGAGGACGGCACCGGAATTGTCTCGCACGTTCTCGAAACTCGTTCTGAGATGGTGTGGAATCAGCAGACCTATGGCATGCCCGCCCTTCAGCGACTGGAGATGCTGGGTGTCTTAGGCCCGGACATGACCTGCACACACTTCGTGTGGGTAACTGATGAGGAACTGGGGGTGTTCGCCGACAGTGGTGCGGTCGCTTCCAACAACCCAGGGTCGAACCTGAGACTCTCAGCCGGAATTTGTCGAACCCGAGACATCATGGCCACGGGTGGCCGAATCGCTTTTGGAACCGATGGCATCTCGTTCTCAGATTCTGAAGACATGTTCACCGAGCTGCGCCTGGCAAGTTATCTTCAGCGTTTCCCACGCGAGTTCGATGTGGTGCGACTCGATTCTGAAAAACTGCTCAGGGCGGCCATGACCAATGGCGCTCAGGCGATTCGCCAAGAAGGTCGCCTCGGTGCTCTGGCGCCGGGCATGACGGCCGACCTGCTTGTGCTCGATTCGGAGCGACTGTTGTTTCCGCGAGGGCGGTACTCAGAAGCAGAGTTCCTCGACGTGCTCATTGATCGAACTCAGGCCGTTGATGTTCGCAGTTCAATGATCAATGGCACGGTCGTGCTGCGTGATGGCGAGATCACCATGATCGACGAAAGCGCTCTTCGTGAACGACTTCAAGAGGCGGTGGAGCGAAGGGTCTATCGTCTGGGCCCCGAGGTTCACCGGTGGCTCGAACTCGGGCGACTCATTACACCTCAGGTGATCGACTTCTACGGCCCGTCATATTCCGCGCCGGTTGTTCCCGCTCATACCTATAACGCGGCCCGAGTTCTCTAGGAGACCCATGCTGATCGACGCGCACACCCACATTCTGAGTTTGGCTGAGGACCCTGAGTTCACGGCTGAATACGGTCGTGAGGGTTCCTTGTGTATCTATCGAAGTCTCGGCCTGCTGCCCTCGCATCGAGATCCCACTGAAGAAGAGTGGGAGAGCAGTGGGTTCTCCCGCAAAGGATTCCCGGTCATTGGTCCAGCGGAGAGTATCCGAGACCATCCGGGCTTCGACAAGATCGTGATTCTGGCGGTGTCACCGCAATTTCTAGATGGTGAGCTAATCGGCACCGTCGACTCCTATGGCATCACCGACGTCCCTGGGCCATCGACACCTGAGAAGTGCAACGATTACATCGCGGCCATTGTGCGTTCGAATCCTGAAGTATTCATCGGATTCGGATCAGTCAACCCGAACTATCGCGGCCCGAAAGCCGCGGTGGCCGAGCTCGATCGGATGGTCAACGAGCTCGGGCTGACTGGCTTGAAGTTGTACCCCATGTATCAAGACTGGTCGCCTGCCGATCCGGTGATGGCGTTCCCCATCTTTGAGAAGGCAGAGCAGCTAGGAATTCCCGTCCTTGTACATCAGGCCGGCTCTACCCGCGTTGATGCGCGAATGGAGTACGCGAATCCTGCGCTGCTCGACGCTGCTGGCCGTCACTTCCCATCGATGAAATTGATCATCGCGCACTGTGGAATTCCTTGGGTCGACGAGGCGCTGTTCATGCTGACGAAGCATCCGAATTTCTACACCGAGGTGAGTTATCACATCGCCACGGTGACTCGAGAGGAGTTGTACAGGTTCCTGATCCACGCGAAGCAGTTCTTTGTGCCGCTGGAGAAGATCTTCTTCGGAACCGACTATCCCGGTTTTCTTTACGACCCAGTCGAATTGATGACCAAGTTGCGTGGGGTCAACGAAGAAGCCGATCGCCTCGGTACGCCGCGCATCGCTGACGAAGAGATCGATGGAATTCTGGGCAACAACTTCGCGAGGCTGCTCGGGCTCCTGTAGTCCCCGATTGGCCCCCCGCTGACCTCGTGGCCCGTGTGAGTTGAGGGCCACCTGTTGGCCAGTTGACCTGCGACTCGTAGGGTGAAGGTGAACCTGTTAACCCCCTTCAAAGGAGCACGTCATGACCATGTCACGTCAACGTCAAGCTGTGACCGTGGTGGGTTGTGTCATCGCAAGTGTCGCGCTGATGACCGGATGTTCGAGTTCCTCGTCCACGTCCGACGCCACATCCGCCAGTGCCAGTGCGAGTGCGAGTGCGAGTGCCAGTGCGAGTGCCAGCGTGAGTGCAAGTAAGAGCCTGACTCCGGAGCAGATTGCCTACTGCAAGGCCGTCACCACGTGGGGTAGCTCAACTGCGGCGGCGAACGTCAAGGCAGCGGTTGAAAGCAAAGACCCGGCGAAGGTCAAGGCAGCGATGACCGCGTATGTTCCCGAAACACAAGCGATGCTCGATGCAGTGCCTGCTGATGCGTCTGCCTCGGTAAAGAAGGCCTATCAGGATTTGCTCGCAGCTGTGACTGCAAGCGGCAATGGCACGCTCACGGCACTGCAATCGACTGCCCTGTCACTCGCCAATCCAATCATTGCCAAGTATTACGGCTCAGTCTGTAACTGACTGTTGCGGCGGCGACCGCGTCGAGGTTGTGCGGTAGGTGCATCAGTCGACGGTGTCGGAGCCGGTGTCGGTGGCAGTTTCGGAAGTGCGATCGTCGCGGCAAGGCCGAGTCCGATGATGATCGCGGCGACTCCAGTAGTGATCTTGCTTGCGCGAATCATCCCTGCGGCGGCAGCATCACCAGCAGCCTGAGTTTCGGGCTTGGCCTGCAGTGACGGAATGGCGGCTCCCGCTGATTCTGTGACCACGTGCGTCACCGAATCTTGGGTGGCGGGCGGCAATCCCGTGTCTGCCAAGTTGGCGCTCGTGGATTTCCCGAGCGAGGTGATGAGCAGGGTTCCGAGAATCGCCACCCCCAGCGCTGATCCGAGTTGGCGGAAGGTGCTTTGCAGTCCTGATGCCTGACCGGACTCTGCCACCGGAATCTCGGCCAGGATGACGCTGGTCAACTGCGCCGTTGCCATTCCCACGCCGAGGCCGTAGCAGAACAGCCAGAAGGCAATGAGCCACCCGCTGATGCTGCTCGACAAAGTGATGGCCAGTCCCGCTACGGCAAGCGCTTCGGTGCCCAGACCGAGTCGCACGACAGTGCGACCGCCGTACTTGGCAGTGAGCTTCGGCGTCATTCCCGAAATCAGGAACGTGCCGACGGCGAGCGAGACGATCAGCCATCCGGTTCCCAAAGGCGAGAAGCCGAGGGCGTTTTGAAGCAGCAGGGGCAGTGTAAAGAGCAGACCGAATTCGCCGAGAGCAACGATGAGCGCTGCGATGGATCCGTAGCGGAAACTGCGCACACCGAGCAGCCCAAGATCGACGAGCACAGGCTTGCCGGAAACGAGTCTCGTGCGTTGCGACCACGCGAAGGTCGCCATCAGCGCTAATCCGAGCGCCATCGCGATTGGTACGGGCGAAATCGCGCCCGAGTCTTGACGCCACCAGCCGTAGTTCTGTCCTTCGATGAGGGCGAACACGATGGCGCCGAGACCGATGGCCGAGAGTGCGACACCGCTGATATCAAGGCCGCGTTGTGTGGTGTCATCACGCGTCTCGGGCACGTACAAGAGAATGCCGGCGATCACGATCAGTCCGACGGGCACGTTGATCCAGAACGCCCACTGCCATGACACGTAGGTGGTGAGCCAGCCGCCAACGAGTGGTCCCACGGCAGCCATTCCGCCGATTGTCGAGCCCCAGACCGCGAACGCGATGGCGCGTTCGCGACCGGTAAAAATCGCGTTCACGGTCGACAGGGTGGCCGGAAGAATCATCGCGGCACCAATGCCTTGCACGAGGCGGGCTGCGATCAGTTCGTTACCGGTCTGGGAGAAGCCGGCGGCGACGCTGGCGAGAACGAAGATGATGATGCCGATGAGGAACAGTCGTCGTCGGCCATGCAGGTCGCCAAGTTTTCCCAAGGTGAGCAGGAAGGCCGCGAACATCAGCGAATAGACCGCATTCATCCATTCGGCCTGAGTGGCGTCGAGGTGGAGATCTTCGATGATCACTGGAAGTGCGACGTTGACTACCGTCGCGTCCATGATGATGATCGAGACACCCAGTGCCACGGCGGCGAGGGCGAACCAACGCCCCTTGCCAGCGCGCTGGTCATTGGTGGAATCGGCTGTATCGTTTTTATCGACGCTCATGTCGGTATCTTACCGACAGAGGTGTCGGTAAGATACGGGGACTGCACAACGAGATTCGCAGAAGGAGGGATGGTCGTGCCGAGAATCAGTGCCGCGACGGTGGCCGAGCATCACAGTCAGCGCCGTGCTGCTCTCATTCAGGCGGGCAGCGACCTGTTGGCCAATGAGGGACTCGACGCAGTGACACTCGGCGCAGTGGGTGCTGCCACTGGCCTGGCTCGTACGAGCGTCTATCAATACTTCGACTCAACGCCAGCCCTCGTCGCGGCGATTGTCGAAGATGCATTCCCGCGAGCCACCGAGCAGTTAGAGAACGCGGTCGTGCGGGAGACGACACCACAAACTCAGATCGATCGATTCGTGAGTGTTGCATTGGATCTCGCCTCAGACCCCACGCATCGCTCGCTCTACTCGCTGTCGAATGCTGACCTGCCAATACACTGCCGTGCTCGTGTTCGCGAACTCCACGCCTCGCAGTACGCGCCGTTGCTGCGGGCGGTTTCCGACCTTGACGTACCTGACCCCGAGCTCACCACGCGACTCATCGCCGGGTTGGTGCAGGCGGCCGCTCAGGCGATTGCGAGCGGTAGTTCGAGAACTCGCGTTCAGGCCCGAACGTTGGCGCTTATTCACTCGGGGCTTTCATCTGCTGAGTAGCGCGACTCGATTACGCCGCGGTCTTCTTCTTGCGACCACCGAAGAGGCGCTCGATGAACGATTCCTTCGGCGGGCACTGGCAGCGCTTGGACTTCGGAACTCCTGCCATGACCTGGTTGACGTGCTGGCCACATCCGGCCCAGCCGGGTTTGCCACATCGACGGCACTGAACCTGTCGGCACACGGTGAGTTCCTCTCGTTGACGTTATCTGTCACTATACCCCCCGGGGTATAGTGACAGACGCCGGCTCGCTGATCAGTGGCGTTGTGGTCGCAGGGTTGCGTTCGCCACTCGCATCCACACGATCGTCAGACCGGCGGTCGCGATCAGCCCCGCCACGCAGATCGCTGTGATGTCAGTGAGCGCGCCCAACGTCGAAAGTGACAGCGCCATTGCGCCGGCAGGAAAAACGAATGCCCACCAACCGGGATTGGCGGCAGTAACTCCACCCGTGGAAATGCGGCGCATCTCGAGCGCGGCAAACGCGGTCCACCACAGGCCAAAACCGATTCCTAGCGCGGCCATCATGCAGGCCGCCGTCACGCCATCAAATCCGGTGACGGCGGCTTGTTGTGCTGACTGGGTCAAGCGCATCGCTGCCAGGCCGAGAATTCCGGCCGGCGCCAGTGGAATCCAGAGTGACGGTGCGAGCGATGCAGGGGTGGGGCCGCGAAGTGTCAGGCGTGACATGAGTAGGGCGAACAACGCCAGAAAGAGCACGATGCCAACGCCGAGGAATGCGGCGCCGACGTACACCAAGAGTGGTGCGAGTGAAGGATTTGCGACAATCAACGCCGAAAGAGCAACAGGTACCAGCGCATTCATCACGGGCGGAATGAGCCACCCACCATTGACGTCTTCAAGCCTGTGGTTCGTTCGTGTGATCGCGGTGGTCCACGCGAGTGCGACAACAAGTGCGATGACTGTGCCAAGAACCAGCAGCAGTGCGGAGATCCAGAGGGCGGCCGTTGTCGGAATGAATTTCTGACCAATCCGTCCCCACCCATCGGCGAGGATGAGGAGACCGGCGGGCAGTGTGGCCAGCATCGGACCTCGACCGACGTCGCCCATTTCTTCGGCGAGATCGCCGCGTGACTTCAGTCGTTTCACATAGCGAGGAAGGAGAGCAACGCCGAGCACTGTTGCGGCCATGAGCAATCCGGCGGCGATGCGACTCAACCACATCCACGACCATTGGCTTGCCTGCGCATCCAGACACAGGGCGAGTACTCCGGTACTCATCACCGCGCCGTACCACGCGGGATGCATGTGTTGAGGGGGTGCCGGCGGCGCGTGCGCAGTCGACATCGTTCCTCCGCAGGGTTCTAGTAGTCAGGCCGCCTAAGCCAGCGTAGCCACTCGTCGTCCCCGAGTAATTCAAGTCGTCGCCAAAGCGGACTATCTGGAACGGCTTGGCTCGGATGGCACGCGGCTGCCTGACGCTGTAGGGATCGGTCGACTGTGAGCCGTACGTCAAGGATTTCAGGTGGGCGACCGACGAAGGCAGCGCCGTATTGCCCGCGCAAGGTATCGGCAACCTCGACCGGCAGGCACCACGCAAGCGCTCCTAATCCCAGTGCAGTTGCGGCTGTGACTCCCGCCGACGTCGCCGCGACGTGATCGGGATGTCCTGTGACTCCTCCTTCGTCAAACACGAGGAGTGCGTCGGCCGAGACTGTTAGCGCGGTTGTTCGAGCATGTTCCACGAGTTCGTCGTGAGCTAGCGAACCGAGGGCGCCGTCGGGGTAGTCGAGTAACTCGACGTGATCGATGCCCAGAACCCGAGCGGCGTCGGCAAGTTCGGAGGTGCGTTCGGCGGCGAGATCGTCAGTAGTTCCGCGCAGGGTTGATGCGGCTCCGCGTGTGTAGCAGAGCACGTTCACGCGCACACCGGATTCGATGAGCGTGCTTATGACTGCTCCTAGCCCGAAGGACTCATCGTCGGGATGCGCGATGACCGCGAGGACCGATGACAGGCCAAGTGCGGAGGCCGGGGGGTGGTCGATCGTGCTCTTGCTCACTCTCGCGCCTTTCGTTCGTGACTCACCTTGACTCAGGGTATACCCCCGGGGGTATACTTATGGGAGTTATTCACACCATCGGAGGTTTCCATGTGTAGTCCGGCAATGTGCAATCAGTGTGGCAAGATCACGTTGGCAGGGTGCGGTGAACACGTCGATCAGGTGATGGTTTCGATTCCCGTCGAACGTCGCTGTACCTGCCGCTGACCCAGCTGTTGACGGCTCAGCCCCTTCGTTCGTCGAGGGTCGAGTCTTCGGAGGATTCAATTGAGTACGAACAACACCCATGTGGTCGTCGACGTCGACGTTGCCACGGCGCGGCAGATGGTGAGCGAAGGTGCCGTCCTGCTCGACATTCGCGAGCCGCACGAGTGGGAGGCTGGACACTCGCCCGATGCGGTCTTCCTGCCACTGGCCTGGATCAGCGACGCGCGGGCCTCCATTCCGGCCGGCACTCGCGTCGTGGTTACCTGTCGCAGTGGTAATCGCTCGCGGGTGGGCACCGAGGTATTGCTCGCTCACGGATATGAGGCGTTCAACCTCGCGGGCGGAATGCAGGCGTGGGTTGACGCGGGCGAGACACTGGTCGACATGCACGGAAACCAAGGCGCGGTCGTCTAGCACTCCATGACAGATCCCGTTCTCGTTCTCCTCGCCGGCGCCGTACTGGGGCTTGTGCTCGGACTGCTCGGCGGAGGCGGCGGCATTCTTGCCGTTCCGATGCTTGTCGCGCTCGGTGAGCCTGTTCTGGTCGCTTCAACCATGTCGCTGGTCATCGTCGGGGTCGGAGCCGCAGCCGCACTTGTTCCGCACCATCGAGCCGGACGAGTCGATTGGCGAATCGGGCTGATCTTCGGGGCATTAGGCGCAGTGGGGGCAGTGGTTGGTTCACGGATCGCGCCGATGCTGTCGGCGTCAGTTCTACTTGCCGGGCTGGTTGTGCTGTTGGTTATTGGCGCGTGGCTGATGCTGCGCGGTGCCTACCGAGCCTGGAAGCGCCATGTTGATGCGATGGCCGGTACCGAAACCGTGGCGGGAATCGTCACTCCAGGTGTCAGCGTGCTTGATGCATCCCGGGCTCCAGAACCGCTGAAGATTTCGTGGCCGAAGACGATCGTTTTGGCTACCGCAGTCGGGTTGGTGACCGGAGTCTTCGGTGTTGGGGCAGGCTTTGTGGTCGTGCCGGCGCTCACGGCCGCGATGCACGTGCCGGTTCGTCGCGCCACTGCTACAGCACTCGTGGTGATCGTGATCAACTCGGCAGTCGCACTTGTTGCTCGTCACGAACACATGGGGCCAGCGACGATGACAGTCACGCTTGCTGTGGCGACGGCGGCCTTCTCAACCGTTGGGGCGATGCTGTCACCCCGGATCCCCACGTGGCTGCTCTCTGCCGCATTTGGCACGCTCATGGTCGTCGTGGCCATCTACACACTCGGAAAGGTTGTGACGTCGTGAGCGAACGCGAAGAGCACTGGCAGGGGATTTACCAAACCCGAGACACTCGTGAGGTCAGTTGGTTTCAAGAAGAACCGTCGGTCTCATTGCGGCTGATCGAGTCGGTCGCCGACTCGTCGGCATCCGTCGTCGATATCGGTGGAGGTGCCTCTTTCCTCGTTGACGCGCTCGCTGCTCGTGGCTTCGCCGATCTCACGGTCGTTGATCTCTCGCAACGCGCACTCGATGTGGTCGGCGAGCGGCTGGCCGCACGCGGAGTATCGGCGGCGCTCGTTGCCTCGGACGTAACGACGTGGCGCCCCGCACGCACGTTTGACGTGTGGCACGACCGGGCCGCATTTCACTTCATGAACGAGACGAACTTGCGTGAACGCTATGTCGAATTGGCCGCGGACTCGGTTGCCATCGGCGGCGCACTGATCATCGCGACGTTTGCCGTTGATGGCCCGACGCACTGCTCGGGTATCGAAGTGGCACGATACGACGCGCCTGAACTAGCGGCGGTGTTCGCACCCCATTTCGTCGCTGTTCACGACGAACGCGAAGAACATGTCACGCCATCCGGCGCTGTTCAGTTGTTCACGTGGGTGGTCTTGCAGCGAGTGTGAAGGGCTACGAACGGATTCGTGGAACGAAGCGCCCGGTACGTGAGGCGTAGCCCGGGTAGTCGGCGAATCGCTCCGCCAGGCGCTGTTCCTCCCAGCGTGCTTTGAATGTCAGCAGGATCGCCGGCAGTACGAAGAATGCCAGTACAAGCACACTTCCGGAGACCAGCGTTCGACAGAGTGCGAACAGGAGAAGTCCGGAGTAGATGGGGTGGCGCACCCATCGATAAAGCCCACCGGTTTGTAGTTGGGCGTGTTCGTTCGGAATCGGCATTGCCGTCAGTCCGCGTCCAAGCCCCAGCCCCGCCACCGCCATCAGAACAAGCGCCGCTATTGCGAGTGCGTTCAGTAGCCACACGAGCCGTTCGGGAAGTGACCACGCTGATGACGATGGAACGAAGAGGATGAGCGCGAGAAGTGCGAACTGACCGATCACGAAGAGCAGGCCGGTGCGTTGCTCGTGTCTCCCCGCCTCATGGTCGCTCATGTCATCAGTATCAGGCGCTGCCGGTGACGAGTTGCCCACCGTTGTTCGACCATGAGCCAATTCCACCGTCGAGGTCGTAAATGTTCGTGAAGCCGGCGTTGGCCATGTCGGTGAGGGCGAGGCCCGAACGCCTGCCGCTGTGGCAGTACACGGCGTAGGTGCCGGCCTTGTCGAGCGCGAGAATCTGGGTGGCGAAGTCAGCGCCCTCAATGTCGATGTTCTTGGCACCCTCAATGTGTCCGGAAGCAAACTCGGCCGGAGTACGCACGTCAATCACAGTGACGCCGGGCTTGGCAATCGCGGCTTGAAAATCAGCCGCGGAGACGTGGGAGCCGCTAGCCGCAGCTGCCGTTCCAGCACCTGTGGCGCTGGACGACGTAGTGCCTGATGAACAGGCTGTCGCGCCGCCAATGACGGCTAGCGCGGCCAACGCGATAGCGGCTGTGCGGGTCAGGCCGCGGGTCTGGAGGGCGAACACGGTGTGCTCCTTGTAGTCGGGTGGTGAAGGTAGATCAGGAGGAGACGGGTTCGTGCATGACTTCCCAGGCCGCGAAACCGCCTGTGAGGTCGGACGTGTCGGTGAGGCCGCGGTGGCGAAGGAAACTCGACGCGACACTTGAGCGCCATCCGCCCTGGCAGTAGGCGACAACTGGGCGATCGGTGGGGACCTCTTCGATGCGGCGTGCGAGTTCGGCGAGTGGGATGTTCGCAGCGCCCGGAATCATGCCAGCCTCAAGTTCGCCGACGTTGCGTACGTCGACCACCCACGGTGCGCCGTTGGATTGCATCAGTTCCGCCAAGGCTGCGGGAGTCAGACGACTTGCCTGCGTGACGGAGTTGGGCAACTCCATCATTGTGCGCTCGGCGTCGGCGACGTATCCGGCAACTTCGTCAAAGCCAATGCGCGACAGGCGAGTGGCGACCTCATCTTCGCCGCCAGTTGCGGCGATGATCACGACGCGGTCGGTAGGCGCCAGAACCATTCCGGCCGTCTCTGCGAAGCGCCCGTCTGCGGGAATGTTGATGGCACCCACCAGATGACCGGCGGCAAACTCAAGATTCTCGCGAGTGTCGATTACGACGGCGCCATCTGAGAGAAGGGCGCGCACGTCATCGGTGTCGAGAGCAGTGAGAGTGCGCTCGGAGTCGAGAACATCGCGGTTCTTGCGATTGAGAATCGCGTCATAGACGAAGTACTCGGGTGCTGCGGGCTGACCGGCGGTGACAACAGCGAGGAACTCGCTTTCGCTCATGGGCTGGCAGGCGTAGTTAAAGGCACGTTGTTCGCCGATGGTGGATTGCTTCTCAGTGGAGAGATTCTTGCCGCATGCCGAACCTGCGCCGTGAGCGGGAAAGACCCGCACTGCGTCGGGTAGTCCCATCAACTTGCGTTGGATGGAGTCGAAAAGCATGCGTCCGAGTTGATCGGCGGTGAAGCCAATCGAGGCGAGCAGATCAGGGCGACCAACATCACCAATAAACAGTGCATCGCCGGTAAGTACGCCGTATGCAACATCGTCGTCTGCGTGCTCGAATACCATCACGCTGATTGATTCGGGAGTGTGGCCAGGAGTCGTAATGATTTCTAGCACCGCGTCGCCGAGCACGATGCGCTCACCATCGGCGAGTGCACGACTTTCGTATTCGGTTTGCGCGACGTCGCCGTATCCGATCCATGCCCCTGTCGCGGCAGCCATCTCAAGGTGGCCGGCGAGGAAGTCAGCGTGAAAGTGGGTATTGATCACGCCCACGATTGTCAGCCCGTTCTCAGCGGCTTCCTTCAAGTACTCGTCGACGTCACGCTGGGGGTCGATCACGACCGCTTGCCCGGTTGACGTGTCGCCAACGAGGTAGGAGGCGTGCGAAAGGCAGTCGAGGTAGTGCTGAGAGAAAAACACAGATCGGTCCTCGCGTTGTGAGTCGGGGTATTCAGGAGTGGGCTTTTAGGAGAGTGAGAGGAAGAGCTTCTCCAGAGCGGCGACATCAACGCTCTCGTTGGAGGTGGGGTTAGTCAGGCAGTCGCGCATTCCGCTGGCCACCATGGCGAATCCGGCGCGATCAAGTGCCTTGGAGACGGCGGACAACTGCGTGACGATGTCTTTGCAGTCGCGGCCCTCATCGATCATTCGAATCACGGCTGCTAACTGGCCTTCGGCACGCCGAAGGCGGTTGAGGATGGGTGTCACGTCGTCGGCATTGAGCTCCATGGTTCCTCCCTCCCTGGTGGTCGTTTCGATTGCTCTCAACTGAAGACAGCATATACCCCCGGGGGTATCGAAACAACTCGCCCACACGGGGCACGCGCGGCAAGGGGAGGGTTCCCGATCGGAACCCTCCCCAATTGATGGAGCGCGCTGACTAGCCGCCGAAAGCGGCGAGGTGGTGCTCAGACCCAGTGCGCAGATGGGTGAAGACACTCACGACATCAGGTGCAGTGATGCCCTTGAGATCGGCCGTGAGGTCGGCGATGTCGGTCTGTTCGACGGTGACTCCCGCGGCGAGAGCCTTTTCTTGTGTCGTGGCTCCGGCCAGCAGGCTGTCGTACAGCGACTGGAACCTGCTACTGGCAAACTCGCCCTCAGCAAGTCCTGCGGTGGGGTCGGCGATGTCGTAACGAGTCAGCAATGCCCGTACGGCGTCAAGATGATGGGTCTCAGCGCGAGAGATCCGACTGAATTGCTGAACATCGGGAAACTTCGCTGCGAGGGCAACGTAGAGATCGTGTGCCAACTTTTCCTCTTCGGCCATCGAGGCCAAATTAGCCTTTTGGTCGACGGTGAGAGTGCCGGAGGCGAGTGAGTCGATATCCAGTCCGCTGCCCATTCCACCGCCGCCCATGCGCATGCCATTGCCTTGTCCGTTGCTGTTATCCATCATGCCGCGGTCGGTGTCCTCCATCATTCCGACGCCGTATCCATTACCCGCGCGTCCGTTGCCGTTTCCTGATCCGCCCTGGGCGATCGCGGGTCCGGCGATTAATGCGATGGCGGTCACGCCTGCGGCGAATCCTCCGGCGATTGCAATGTTGCGCTTCATGGTGTCCTCCTGAGTCAGCGCCGGCGGGGGCGGCGTGTGGCTGTTACTTCACCTTCACTCTCGGACCTCGGTGAGGAGGTGCCGTGCGCTCGGTGTGGAGATCGTGTGGAGATTCGTCGCTGAGGTTGCTGTGAGAACCCGAAGGCGTGCCGCCCGGAGCACAATGGAGTTATGGCGACAGTTCTGGTAGTGGAAGACGAGCGCGATATTCGCGACATCGTGCGTCGCTACCTTGAGCGCGAGGGCTACTCGGTTCTCACGGCGGCAACCGGGGCAGAGGGATTACGGCTCCTCTCTGACGGCGCGCCAGATCTACTGCTCCTCGACCTTGGGCTTCCGGACATTGACGGTCTGGATGTGTTGCAGGAAGCCACTCGCATTGGTGTGCCCGTCATTGCGTTGACCGCGCGCAGTTCGGTGGAGGATCGGATTCGCGGATTGGAACGCGGCGCTGATGACTACGTGACGAAGCCATTCAGTCCTCAGGAAGTGGTGCTGCGCGTCACTGCGGTTCTTGGTCGGGCCTCACGTACGTCGACTGACCGTCCCGCGACTTTCGGTGATGGACGCCTCGTGATTGACACGACGCGACATGTCGCTGAATTCGATTCGGCGGAGCTCGACTTGACCCCCACGGAATGGGGGCTAATGGTGACGTTGGCAGGAACCCCCGGGCGAGTGTTCTCGCGCAATGAACTCGTGAACCGGGTGCGCGGCTATGAGTTCGCGGGCTACGAACGCACCGTCGACTCGCACGTGAAGAACTTGCGACACAAGCTTGGGGTAGATGGTGCGGAAGTCGTGGAAACCGTTCTCGGCGCGGGCTACCGACTGGGGTTGTCTCGTGACCAGTGACAGTCGACGTGGATTCGGCCCCCTTGGTAACCGACTTCTGTTTGCCTTTATGGTGGTGGCCTTCACCTCTGTGGCGGTGTTGACCGTGGCTGCTTTGATCGGAACCTCACGGGGGCTCTCGGCCGGTCAGCAAGCTGATCGTGCAGCGGCATCAACTGCGGTGGAGTCAGAGGCGGCTCAGGCCTATGCGCAGCAAGGCGGTTGGGCTGGCGCTGACCTCGCAGCCGCCGACGCGGCCGCAGCCCAAGCCGGTGCCCGACTTATCGTGCGCGATGCACAAGGGACGGTTGTTCTCTCACCCAATGGCTTAACGACTAATGGCATGGGCATGGGCATGGGCATGGGCATGGGGATGGGTAATAGTGCGGCCTCGACCGACACGCCCGTAGTGGTGAACGGGACAACGGTTGGAACGGTCCGTCTTGCGTTCGGAGCGGGATCGTCGGGTCAGGCGCAACAGATTGCATGGACATGGATTCTGGTAGCGGCAGTCGCCGCACTTCTCGCCGCACTCGCGGTCTCGTGGTACGTCACGCGAAGACTGACCACGCCACTTGTGCAGATCTCGGCTGCCGCACGAGCCTTTGCAGCGGGCGATCGATCGGCCCGGGCAGCCATTGACGCTGCTGCCGCACCCGGTGAGTTAGGTGACCTTGCGCGTGCGTTCGACGCCTCTGCCGACGCCGTGGAACGTTCGGAATTGACCCGTCGTCGAATGGCCGCCGATCTCGCGCATGAATTGCGCACGCCGCTCGCAATCCTGCAAGCAGGCCTTGAGGAATTGCGCGATGGATATGTCGAGGCAGATTCGGCGCGACTAGCTGCACTGCACGATCAGAGTGTGCGCATGGGACGTGTAGTGGGTGACCTTTCGGAGTTGTCGGAAGCGGAGGCGTTCACACTCACGATTCGTCCCGAACTGCTTGATCTCAGTGAACTGGCCGCTGATGCGCTCGGCGCCGCGATGCCGAGCCTTGCGGCGGCAGGGTTGAACGTCACGACAGCGTGTGACAACGGGGTGATGGTGTGGGGTGATGGCGATCGTTTGCATCAGGTCGTTGGGAATCTCCTCGCGAATACGGCTCGGCATTGTCGGGTGGGTGACAGCGTGACTGTGACGGTGTGTGAGACGAATGATTCCGCGATGTTGACCGTTGCCGATACAGGGCCGGGAATTGCTCCGGAGAATCTGGATTCAGTATTTGATCGACTGTGGCGGGGGCGCGCTGATGTCGATTCCGCCGGCTCAGGTATCGGGCTTGCGGTGGTGCGTGAGTTGGTGACCGCTCATGGGGGACGCGTTGTGGCAACATCCGACGGGCTTCACGGGAGCACATTCACCGTCACCCTTCCTCGGGCCGATTCATAGAAATTGCGTCAGCATTGGGCATGCCCCATGTGGCTCGCGAAGCGCCGGGCAGCCGCTGTGAGGTGTGGACTCCCACGCTGTGAACTCTTTTGGCTTACACGGCGACCGCTGATGCTATCGACACGGGCGTAGCGTGAAGTCATCAGCAAGTTCGCTTGCAAATAGGGGTTTCGCGATGCGATCTGTCTGTCGTCAACTGGGCAGCGTGACCGCCGCACTTCTCTCACTCACAATTGCGGCCACGATGTCCGCCGCAGTTCCGGCGGCCGCGAAGCCCGACATTGGGTCGACGGCGCTCACTCCCGTATTCAGCGCCGGCCAATGTTGGAGGGCGAATCAAAAGGCCGTGGACGCGTGGTCGTGGTCGTGGTCGTGGGCGCCTGTGTCGTGTACGTCAACTCACAACTTGATCACTTTCGCGGTGATCCCGGTTCCGGCCGCATGGGGTGGCGTGTACGTGACGCAGTCAACGACGGCGGTTCCTCCGGCCTTGATGGTGACTCGAATGCATAACACCTGCTTCTCGAGATTGCGCACGACCTTGAAGCCGTACTCGGTGAAGCCGGCTCATCTGTCGATCGTGGGAAGCGTCTTCTGGCTGGACTACTCGAGAGTCAATGGAACGTTCTATGCTCCGACGCGCGCGCAGTGGACCGCGGGACAACATTGGGTACGGTGCGACATTGGGGTGGATGCGTTCGGCGCGGCTGCGGCACCTGGTTTGGTAAATCTTCCTCGTACTCTGAGTTTGCTGCTCAACCACATCAAGGCCAACCCCACGTTTTACGCTGAATGCGAAGACATCGACTGGAACTTCGCTGACTGCCGTCGTTCGCCCAAGCACGTGGTCAATCGACTCTTTGACCTGCGTCTGAGGTCCGGCGAGCCATATCCGGGAACAAGCGTGGTGAAGGCACGCGCCAAGAAGGCGTGCGCAGCTCGAGGGCGTCAGTGCGACTGGTTCGATTGGCCGAGCGCGCTGGGGTGGGCGAGGGGTTACGTTGCGTCGAGGCAGTGGAAGAGTCGCTAGTGGTGGTGGCTGTTCTGCACTCTCGCCAGACCTGGCGCCCTGCGGTGGGGTCGATAGCGCGTGGGTGCGTGCCAGTGGGACGCTTACTTTATGCGTATCTCACTCACGAGTCGTCCATCCGCTGATGTTGTCGTGATCGGGTTCTTTGCCGATCGCAAGCCCGCCGTCGGTGCGTTAGAAGGAGTGGCCGGCACGGGCGTTGATGTGGTTGCTGCCGTGCGTGGCACGCCGGCATTCCGAGGCGGCGTCGACGATGCGCCCATTGCGATCCCTCCGATTGCTCCGAAGCAGCCGACGATCATCGTCGTGGGCCTCGGTCCGCATAGGAACGTAACAGCCGATGTCATTCGCACGGCCTCGATGCGTGCGGCGAGTCACGTGCGCGGCCGACGAAGCATCGCGACCACGCTGGGCCAACTCGGCGATGATCGGGCCGAGTCGGTGCGCGCGGCGATCGAAGGCAGCATCTTCGGTTGCTTCCAGCGCCCGAGGCCAGAGTCGGCGCCGTACTCATCTCACGAGGCACTGCCGACATCAGTTTCCGTTGTTCTGAGCGCCGACGATGCGCGCGACCTAGGTGTGAAGGCTGCTGCCGCCCGAGGCCAGGTGACGGGCGAGCGTCTCGCATGGGTTCGCACTCTCACCGATACTCCGGCCGGACATCTGACTCCGACAGTGTTCGCAGCAGAGATTGCGCGTGATGCCGCCGAGGCCGGTGTCACCGCGTGCATCTGGACTCAGGATGAGATTCGCGAGGCCGGCTTCGGCGGGCTTCTTTCGGTAGCAAAGGGCAGCGTGGAACTTCCCCAGGTAGTCGAGCTCTGTTACGGCGACCAGACATCACCGCTGGGTATCACAGGTAAGGGAATCACCTTCGACGCCGGCGGCATTAATCTCAAGAAGCCGCTCACCGAGGTGCACTGGATGAAGTCGGACATGGCGTCGGCCGCTGCCGTGGCGGGAGCGATTTCTGCAGCAGCGAGGTTGGGGCTCGACGTTGGTGTTCGCGCGATTCTGCCGCTGACCGAAAACATGGTGAGTGGCACGGCGACGCGTCCGGGCGACATTGCGGTGCACCCCAATGGAATGACCACCGAGGTACTCGACACTGACTGCGAGGGCCGCGTGATTCTCGCCGACGGCATTGCGTACTTGGCGGCACGAGGTGTGAGCGGCGTCATTGACATCGGAACTCTCACCGACGCTGCGGGGTATGGGCCCGATCTCTGGGCCGGTGCTAGCAATGACGATGCGCTGATGAGCGAGGTGCTCGGTGCGGGTTACCTTTCGGGCGATCGCGGGTGGCAGATGCCACTGGTTCCTGGATACCTCGAGATGATGCGCTCCAAGCACGCTGATCTCATCAATGGGTCAATCGCGGTGCCGGATTCCTCGGTGTTGGCGGCCACGTACTTGCGACAGTTCGCGGGCGATACGCCGTGGGTGCACATGGATGTCGGTTCCAAGGCGTACATCACCGATCAGTGGGAAGCGTGGCCCGCGGGTGCGACGGGCGCTCCGATGCGTGCGTTGCTGCGTGTGTTGGAAGGGCGCGCGGCCGAGTAGTGGGGCGCGTTAACGCGCTAGGTGCGCGCTTGGGTGCCCCCGATGCGAAGGGGGGAGTGAATTCCATGAACAGCAGCGAATCCAATTGTTTACTCGGCATCCCGCAACACGACGCTTTGATGTTGCTCGACGTCATCTGAGGACCGATGCACTGGTCCTGTGAGAGTAGCGATCATCTCAGAATCGTTTCTTCCCCACGTGAACGGCGTCACCAACTCTGTGCTCCGAATGGTCGAGCACCTTGCCCCTCGCGGGTATGAGATTCACATCATCACGCCTATTGCGGGTGAGCAGTGGCACGGCAGTATTCCCGTGACGCGACTCAGATCGATACCGATGCCCGGCTACTCTGACGTCGCAATCAGCCTAGCCGGGCACCGCCGACTCACTGCAATTCTGCGTGATTTCGCTCCGGACGTCGTGCATCTAGCGAGCCCCTTCACACTCGGTGTTCCAGCGGTGCGCGCTGCGCGCAGTTTGGGCATTCCGGTGGTCGCGGCCTTCCAGACTGATGTTGCGGGCTTTGCAAGCCGATACGGCCTCGGCATGGCACAACCCTTGGTGTGGCGGCGGCTCCAGCACATTCACTCAGCCGCCGATCGCACCCTCGTTCCATCGCGACCGACACTGGAAGTATTAGCGGCGCAGGGTGTGCCCCGCAT
>Ga0194058_10000176_pt1 | contig 27909 bp, 27 predicted proteins | sample SepL4417m_MetaG_FD_155490 | JGI IMG/M metagenome (GOLD analysis project Ga0194058, IMG submission 155490) | Anoxic zone freshwater microbial communities from boreal shield lake in IISD Experimental Lakes Area, Ontario, Canada - Sep2016-L442-17m | ecosystem: Environmental > Aquatic > Freshwater... | reverse complement strand
GCGCCGCACCCCACCACAACGCCCTCGACCTCGGCTACGAGGAACTCGGGGACATCCTCGTAGAGGGTGACCGTTGCCTTGGACAGCAGGCGTCCGTCTGGTGAGTAGGTATCGACGAGATCGCGAATGAGGGCCACATCGCTCGTGCGTGCGTGCCTCACCAACACCTGCGGCCCCACTACCGTTCCCGCGGCTTAACGAGCGGAAACAAGATGGTGTCGCGAATGCCGAGGCCGGTGAGTGTCATCAGCAAACGGTCGATGCCAAGACCCGCACCGCCTGTGGGCGGCATGCCGTGCTCAAGGGCGCGCAAGAAATCCTCATCAACTGACATCGCTTCGGCATCACCGCGCCCGCGCAGCGCTGACTGCGACTCGAGTCGCTCGCGTTGCACGACGGGGTCAACTAGTTCGGAGTAACCCGTCGCCTGCTCGAAGCCGTCGATGTAAAGGTCCCACTTCTCGACCAAGCCCTCGTGCTCGCGGTGCCCGCGCACCAGCGGCGAGGTGTCTTCGGGATAGTCGTAAACGAATGTTGGCCGTGTGAACGTGGTGACAACGTGGTGCTCAAGCAGTTCCTCGACGTACTTACCCGCAACCCAGGTGGGCTCGGAATGAATGTCAACCGCTTCGCACAGTTCGCGTAGCCGCGAAATCGACGTTTGCGGCGTGATCTCCTCGCCCACTGCCGCACTGACCGAGGGGTAGACGTGCACCGCGTCCCAATCGCCAGATAGGTCAACCGAACGGCCATCGGCGTGTTCGAACACCAAACTGCCGTGTGCGGCAACGGCAGCCGCCTGAACCAGTTCACGGGTTTCGCGGGCCATGTCGGTGTAGTCGGCGTAGGCCTCGTACCACTCCAACATGGCGAACTCCGGCGAGTGGGTGCGGTCGGCACCCTCATTGCGGAAGTTGCGATTGATCTCAAATACTTGCTCGAGGCCACCGACCACACATCGTTTGAGGAACAACTCAGGGGCAATGCGTAAGAACAAGTCGATATCGAACGCATTCGAGCGGGTCACGAAGGGGCGAGCCGTCGCGCCGCCATGCTGGGTTTGCAGCATTGGGGTTTCCACCTCAAGGAAGCCCCACCCGTCGAAGGTTGACCGCAATGACTGCAACACCCGTGGACGCATGCGAGCCATGACCTGTGCCTCCGGCCGCACAATCAGGTCGACGTAGCGCTGGCGCGAGCGGTTTTCCTCACTGAGTTCCTTGTGTGCCACGGGCAGCGGTCGCAGGGCCTTAGCCGCGAGCTGCCACGACTCGACCATCACGCTGAGTTCACCGGTGCGGCTCGAAATCACTTCGCCCTCGACAGCAACGACGTCGCCGATGTCGACGAGGTGCTTCCAGTCATCCAGACGCTCAGCGCCAACACGATCGAGCGAGATCATCACCTGCAGTTCGGCACCTGCACCCTCGCGGAGACGTGCAAAACACAACTTGCCGGTGTTGCGCACAAAGATCACGCGACCGGCGACAGCGACCTTGACTCCGGTTGCCGTGTCAGCCTCAAGATCAGGAAACTGCTCGCGTACCTGGGCAAGAGAGTGTGTGCGAGGTACCCGCACGGGATAGGCCTCGACTCCGCCGTCGAGCAGGCGGCGTCGCTTGTCGTGACGCACGGCCATCTGCTCGGGCAGGTCGTCATCGTGGCTAAGGTCGGTGCTGGGCTCTGTCATGGTGATCCAAGGCTACCGACCCGCTGCGCGGCTCATGCTTCGACGTTGCGGTCAAACACCAGTCGGAGACCATCGAGGGTGAGATGAGGTGCATGGGCCGTGATGGTCTCGGAGTGCGGAACGACAATCGGAGCGAGCCCGCCCGTCGCGATGACAGCCGCTGGCACGGCACCGAGCTCAACGGTAATGCGACGCACGAGATAGTCAACTTGCCCGGCGAAACCGTAGAGCGCACCACTTTGCAGAGCCTCGACCGTGTTCTTACCGATGACGTTGCGCGGCTCGACGAGTTCGACCTTGCGCAGTTGAGCGGCGCGCGACGCTAGGGCGTCAAGAGAGATTTCGATGCCAGGTGCCAAGGCGCCACCGAGGAACTCGCCACGCGCCGAAACCACATCGAGGTTCGTCGACGTTCCGAAGTCGACAACGATTGACGGTCCGCCGTACAGCGTGAAGGCAGCCAGGGTGTTGACGATGCGGTCGGCACCCACTTCCTTCGGGTTATCGGTGAGAATCGGCACGCCTGTCTTGGTTCCAGGCTCGACCACGACGTGAGGCACATCGGGGTAGTACTCGTCGATCATCTGGCGCATTTCACGCAGAACTTGGGGCACGGTCGAGCAGAGGGCAACCCCGGTGATCTTAGGCTTATCACTGAGCAGCCCGCGAAACGTCAGGGCCATTTCATCGGATGTCGAACGCGCGTCGGTCTTGACGCGATACGAGCGCATGAGGTCGCTGCCTTCAAACAAACCCAGGACGGTGTTGGTGTTTCCAACGTCGATCGCAAGCAGCATCAGTGAGTCCTCAGGTCAGTCGACGGATCGAAGGTCGGCGCCGATATCGAGTACCGGTGCGGAGTGTGTCAGTGCGCCTACCGCGACGAAATCAACACCGGTTGCGCCCACTGCGGCAGCGTCCTCGAGTGTGAGTCCACCCGATGCTTCCAACTGGCAACGCCCCGCGGTCACTTCGACTGCCTCGCGCATACCCGCCGGATCAAAATTGTCGAGCATCACCAGATCTGCGCCGGCATCGAGCACCTCGGTGAGTTGCTCAAGTGAGTCAACCTCAACTTCAACGAGAAGTCCCGGCCACATCTGACGCACGGCAGCAAATGCTTCGGCGACACCGCCCGCAGCCACCACGTGATTGTCTTTCACGAGCGCGGCGTCCGAGAGTGACATTCGATGGTTCACTCCGCCGCCGCAACGCACCGCGTACTTCTCCAAGGCGCGAAGCCCTGGAGTGGTTTTACGCGTATCGCGCACACGAGTTTCGGTACCTTCGAGCGCCTCTGCCCACTTCGCTGTCGCCGTGGCAACTCCGGAAAGGTGACAGAGCAGGTTCAGCGCAGTGCGCTCGGCAGTGAGCAGGTCGCGCGTGCGCCCGGTCACGCTGAGAAGAACCTCGCCTGCTGCTACTCGATCTCCATCGGAAGCAACCACAGAAACCGAAGCTTCACCGTTCGACACGATGTCGAACACCGCAGCAGCAACCGGAATGCCTGCAACGACTCCGGGTGATCGGGGCACGAGATCCATCGTTGATCGCTGGTGTTCAGGCACCGTCGCAACGGACGTCACGTCAACGCCACCACCGAGGTCTTCATCGATCGTGCGCCGGATGAGTTGCTCAATGGCTGCCGGATCGAGACCGGTATCGGCAAGAAGCGCATCGAGAGAAGGACTCAGCGACATCAGATGCCCACCGGTTCACGTTCGGTCACCAAGTGCCCGCCTTCGTCGACATGGGTACGAAGTCGCACACGCCACGCGTCGTCGTCACGATCAGGAAAGTCTTCGCGCCAATGTGATCCGCGGGTTTCTAGGCTCGCCGACGCGTTGGCCGTCAGCACCGAGGCCACAGCATGCAGGTTGGTCGTTTCCCATGTTTCGGTACAGGGGTCGTCATCTAAACCTTCGGCCAAAGCGCCGAGCACCGAAGATGCCGTCGCGAGTGAATCGGCACTGCGCAGCACTCCGACTCCCTCGGTCATGGCGCGCTGTAACGGGCGCCGACTCGTCGCCGGGAGAAGCCCCGGTGTACCCGTCGGTGCCACTGGGTCGCGACGTGACGGAAGTTCCGAACCCAGAACCGCGCCGATGCGCTCGGCGAAAACCAAGCCTTCGAGCAGTGAGTTCGACGCCAAGCGATTAGCACCGTGAACGCCGGTGCAGGCACACTCACCACAGGCGAAGAGTCCAGGTAGTGACGAGTGTCCAAAGAGGTCGGTGCTGATGCCACCGGAGTGATAGTGCTGCGCAGGAGCGACCGGAATGAGGTCATGGCGTGGATCGATTCCGTGCGTGAGGCACGACTGCAAGATGGTGGGGAAACGATTGGGCCACTCACCACCCAGAGCGCGCGCATCAAGCCACATGTGCTGCGCACCTGTTTCGCGCATGCGACGCATGATGGCCTTCGCCACCACGTCGCGCGGTGCTAGTTCAGCAAGCGGATGCACACCCACCATGAAACGCACGCCGTCATCGTCGACCAATGTTGCGCCTTCACCGCGAACGGCCTCCGACACCAGCGGTTGCTGGCCAGCAGCCTCAGGTCCGAGCCACATCACCGTGGGGTGGAACTGTACGAACTCAAGATCGGAAACCGCGGCACCAGCACGCAATGCCGCGGCTACGCCATCGCCGGTGGCCACTCGAGGGTTGGTTGACTGCGAGAAGACTTGGCCGATACCGCCGGTCGCCAACACCACGGCCGGAGCCAAGATTGCGCCCACTCCATCGCGCTGCCCCTCACCCATGACGTGCAGGGTGACTCCTTGTGCGCATCCCCTGCCATCAAGCAGCAGATCGAGCACCAATGCCTGTTCAATGAGTTCAATACCCGGGTCATTGGCGACCGCCTCGACAAGGGCGCGCGAGATTTCTGCGCCGGTTGCGTCTCCGCCCGCATGGGCAATGCGGTCGCGCAGATGCCCGCCCTCGCGGGTGAGCGCAATCTCACCGCTGGCATCGCGATCGAACTGAGCACCGAGTGCCATCAAGCGACGCAGCGCATCAGGACCTTGGGTGACCAGCACATTAACCGCATCGCGATCGCACAGGCCAGCACCGGCCACGAGCGTGTCCTGCAGGTGGTCGGCGGGTGAATCTTCCGGGTCAAGTGCCGCGGCAATTCCGCCTTGCGCCCACCTAGTCGATCCCTGATCGACCGTTGACTTGGTCACCAAGATCACGCTGCGGCCGGCCCGACGTGCATGCAGCGCGGTCGTGAGGCCCGCCACACCGGAACCGACGACCACCACATCGGCTTCCTGCGTCCAGCCTGCTGATGCAGCCGCCAGCCGAAGCGGTAGTCGCGTGGTCATCGTGCCTGCGGAATGGTCACGCGAACATTGTCGATCAAGCGCACTCCACCCACGACAGCGGCCACCAATGCGCGCGCTTCGCCCGCACGCGGCGGCGCTTCGAACTGCGTCGAACGCACCGCAAGGTAGTCGACCTCATCGACCAACGGCTGAGCCGCCAGCCACCGCGAGGCGTCATCCGCGGCGAACTCCGCCGACGCACCGGACTCAAGAGCGGCCCGCACACGTTCGAGCGACTGCGGCACGGCAATCGCTGCTGCGCGATCGCGCGCACTGAGTCGCCGGTTGCGACTCGACATCGCCAGTCCGTCGGCTTCCCGCACAGTCGGGACTCCCACAATGTGAGTCGGAATGAGAAGGTCGGCGACCATCCGACGAATGAGTGCGAGTTGCTGGTAGTCCTTCTCGCCAAACATGGCGGCAGTGGGCGCGGTCACCATCAGCAGACGATTGACCACCGTGAGCATCCCCCGAAAGTGACCGGGCCGTGAGATTCCTTCAAGCGTCTCACCGAGAACACCAGGATCGACCGTAATGAGGGGATCACCGTCGGGGTACATCTCGTCGACGGACGGCGCGAAAACAACGTCAACCCCTTCGGAACGACACAGGGCGACGTCATCGTCGAGCGTTCTTGGGTATTTCGCCAAGTCGCTCGGATCACTGAACTGCAGTGGATTGACGAATACCGTCACCACGATTTCAGCATCGCGTGGCCCCAGCCCGCGGTTTCCGAGCCAGGCGCGTCCGGCACGCACCAACTCGAGGTGCCCGTCATGAAGAGCGCCCATAGTCATCACGACGACGCGCGGGCGTCGCGGGGTGGAGTGCTCGCCATCGGTGGCGCGCGTTCCAAGTCGGGTGCGCAGCCCCTCAAGGCTGTCGATCAACTCGGTCACTCGTCGCCCCCCTGCGGTGGCGTGACATCGCGGGGGCGTGCCAACACATCAAGCAGCGACTCGGCTTGAGCAGCAGTCAGCGTGGTGGCAGCAAGAGCACGATCGGCGGTGAGTCGAGCCATGGCCACGTACGCGGCTTGCGCTTCGCGACTCACCCGACCAATTTGTTCCACATGGTCGGCCACTGTTCCGGAATCACCGCGCGCGACCGGACCGGTGAGTGCACGGTCACCCGCCGCCAACGCATTGTCGAGTGACGCGTGCAGCAGAGGAGACACCAGTCGCGCGGGGTCATCGACCCCCGCGTGAGACAACAGGTCAAGAGTCTGAGCAACCAGGGTGATGAGGTGGTTGCTGCCATTCGCCAGCGCTGCGTGATACAGCCCACGGTGTTCTTCGACGATCCAGACTGGATCGCCACCCATCTCAACCACGAGCGCCTCGGCCACGGGGCGTAGGACATCCGGTGACGTCACTCCGAAGGGGCAGCCATCGAGTCGGGCCAGATCGACGCTGGTACCCGTGAAGGTCATCACCGGGTGTAGCGCCAGAGGTAGCGCGCCACAGAGCGTGGCCGGTTCGAGAACGTCAGTTCCGTAGCGACCCGAGAGGTGCACCACGAACTGCCCCCGCCGGAACGTGGCAGTCGAGGCAAGACCTTCGACCAGCGCGGGCAGCACATCATCAGGCACCGCCAACACCACCAGATCGGCGCTGCCCACCACGTCAGGCACGGATACAACCGGTACACCCGGAAGCATCGCCTCGGCACGCACCCGACTCAATTCGGAGACGGCCGATACTGCGACCACCACATGGCCAGCACGACGGAGCGCGGCGCCAATGGCTGAGCCCGCGCGACCTACACCGACTACGCCAACGCGTAGACGCGGCGGTGCTTCGACTGGCTCCTGCACGCTCGCCAGCGTAGTCCGCACCCAGAGCCCAATGAGACTCGTGGCACGATCGGCTCATGCGATTGGCGTCAGCACCGACGGCGGAACCCGCCGACATCGTGCTAGACCTCGACGCAGGGCACTGGGCACGACAGGGCCGAGTGGCCTTTGAAATCGACCTCACCGACGGCATCATCGGTTCCTCTGATCTCATCGCCGGCTTCATGCACCGCGGCGCCGAGAAACTCTTCGAAGTGCGCGACTACCGACAGGGGATGGCGCTGGCGAACCGGCACGACTGGCTTGCCCCCGTCGGCGGCGAGATCCTGCTCGCTCGTGCGGCCGAAGAACTCCTTGGTATGCCAGTACCGCGGCAGGGCCGGCTGCTGCGTCTTCTGCTGCTTGAACTCAGTCGCGCCGCATCGATGCTGGCCTTTCTCGGACCGGCCGCTGCCCCCACTGGCATGCCTGCGGCAGACGAACTGCGATCGAAGGCCGCGGCTGCCCGTGAGGAACTTCTCGAACTTCTCGAGCTACTCACCGGCGCACGTATGCACGTCACTTTCAGCGTGGTGGGTGGCGTGCACAACGACGCACCTGACGAGTGGCTCACGACCGTCATCGGCACCTGCGAGCGGCTGCAGTCGGCAATCTCGTCGACGTTTGTTGACGCGGTTACCTCCGACGCGGTCACCGCCGTGTGTGCCGGCCTCGGTGTCGTGTCGTGTGAATCAGCCCTCGGCCACGGTGCCTCCGGGGTTGTCGGCCGGGCCAGCGGAATCGCACTCGACCTCCGCCAGAACGATCCCGACTACGCAGAGATTCAGCATCTCCTGCCTCACACCGAGGCGACCACCGGCGACGCGACAGCTCGACTCATCTGGATGGCCGCCGAACTGAGGTCTGCTCTGGCGCTGTCAGCCGAGCTCGCACAGCGGGTCACCCACGCTACCGATCGGGCCGTGAACCAGACGCTTCCCAAGGTGCTGCGCGTCCCTGTGGGTTCCACTCTGCAATGGCTTGAGACGCCACTGGGCGCTGCCGGTGCGTTGTTGGAATCGCGCGGCGACCGCGTTCCGTACCGCTATGCCCTGCGCACACCCTCATTCGCGCACGCCCCGCTGTTGGCGGGGGCACTCGTGGGTCACCGCATCGATCAGGCTGCGGCGATAGTCAGTTCGTTTCCGATCGTGGTCGGAGACCTCGACAAGTAATCAGCACAAACGCGACGGCCAGCACAGCGGACGTCACGATCATCACGGGAAAATCCAAAACGCTGGTCGTCCAAATTCCTGCTGTGGGAACAACGCTTACTGAGTAGCCGACAATGAGGATTCCGAAAACATTGTTGGCAATGTGCGCACCGATTGCCAGCTCAATGCGGCCATCGAGCACACTCGCCCAAGCCCAACCAGCACCCAGGAAGAACCACACCAGCCAGGCATATGCCTGAGCACCTTGGGCTTCTGGGTTAGCCAAGTGCGGCAGCGCGAATACGATGCCGCTGACACCAGACAGCACTGCGATGCGCACGAGGGGCTTGGCAGTTCGCCCCGGGCGATCAGTGGCCAAACTCGTCCACTGAATGACGTAGCCGCGAAACAGTAATTCCTCAGCGCTGGACTGCACCGGTATCAACAGCAGCACCACGATGGCGGCGGGAATGAACCGGTCGGCCGCAAACGTCGCTTGATAAGCACCCGGATGCAGCAATGCGTCAGCGAATGAACTCACCGCGAGGAGACCCGCGTACACACCGGCGCCCACCAGAATGCGCCGTACGGAAACGCGCGGCAGACCCGTGACGACGGTGCGCGCAGACCGGTCAAGTACGAAACGCACAGCGAACAGCACGCCGAGGAACAACAGGGCAAACGGAAGCAGGTCAATGAGTAGCCGCTGCCAGTCTGTCCCTCCCGTTCCCTTGGCATTGCCGGTCAGCGCGGAAGCAATGAATGCGGAGAACAACGATCCGACGATGATCCACGTGAAGAGGATGACCAGCAGGCCCAGAATGTAGTAGCCGCCATTACCGCGGCCATCGCGGCTGTGAGAAAGATACGACGGTGCCGCCGAGTCGGACGGCGACATACTCATCAGTCGGGGTGCCGCGTCAGGTAGTCGACGAACACCGCTCGAAAGAGTGGCTCGAGATCGCCAGGCTCGTCGGTGAAGGCTTCGCGAGCCGATTTCACGCTGTCGATAATCGACACGCTGGCGTCACCCAGCGAACCGCCCTCATCGGCCATCTCATCCATTGCCTGAGTGTGCGCCATCAGCGTGAGGAAGAACTTCGCATCTAGGCGCCGCTCCGCTTTGTGAAACGCACGATCACGGAGTTCGGGGTAGGGAAGTTGTTCGAGGGAGTCGTCGGTCATGGCCCGACTCTAGCCGTGCACTGCATCGTCGTCGCCGAGGCCAACCCGGTCAGGCTCGTCTGGTAGTCGACACATGCGCTCAAGCCAGAGACCAACCGCCACCACTGCAAGCGACGCCAGAACGGCAACAGCCGCCGTCACGACTCGTTCACGGCCAGCTTCCTGACCCCATCGCGATGCAAACGCCACAGCGATTCCGAAGTACACACCACCCACAAGCGCCCCCGTGCGCGACGCGGCCATGGCGAGCGCCGCGGTACGGGCCGCGACGAGGGGATCAAGGGGGCGTGACCCGGGGTCGTGTCGCAAGCGGGGCCGAACCATCAGGGCCCAGAAGAGTAAGGCGGCAGCCAACAGCCACAGGGCCAGCGCGGTAGTCCACGGCACCGGCAGATAGCGGCCAGTGAGGACCTCCCACAGGCTCGAGAGCCCCCAGCCGGCGGCCGCGGCCAGAATCGCCACTGACAGGAGCAGCTTGGTACTTGTTGGCGACAGGTTCATCGCTGGTCACCCCAGAGCACATCGTCGGTACGGCGCACGCCTGCCAGATCAGCGGCTGGCAGTTTCTCAAGGCATTGCGTCACCGTTGCGTGCCCGGGAATCACCGCATCAGGGTCAACATCGGCCCAGGGCCCGAGGACGAATGCGCGCTCATGCGCTCGGGGATGCGGAATCAGGATGCGAGGGTCGGCAGACACCACGTCACCGAGCGCCAACACATCAATGTCGAGAGTGCGCGGACCCCAACGAACCTCACGCGTGCGACCGTGTTCGAGTTCAAGTGCGAGCACGCAGTCGATGAGTTCGTCAGGTGAGAGCTCGGTGTCGGCAACAACCACGGCGTTGACGAAGTCCGGTTGATTCACCCCGCCTACCGGCTCGGTCACATAGACAGCCGAGACCCGCACATTGGTAAGCCCGTCGCTAGCAGCGAGAGCATCAACCGCAGCACGAAGGGTGCCCAGCGCGTCGCCGATATTGGCACCCAGTCCGAGGGCGACGCGACGACTCATTCGACCTGCCCGAGACGAGCGCGTACCACTGTGACGGTGACATCAGAAAACGCCACGGTGATGGGCGCCGAAGGCTTGTGAACTGTGACTTTGACCCGCGCAACACGTCGATCGATAAGGCACGCGTCGGCAATTCGTGAGGCGAGGGTTTCGATGAGATTCACCGGTTCGCCAGTAACGAGGTCATGCACAGCAACCGCAATGGTGCCGTAGTCGACGGTGTCGCCTAGATCGTCGGAAGCGGCAGCAGCCGTCACGTCAACGTCAAGCACCACATCGACTGTGAACTCTTGACCGTCACGACGTTCATGGTCGAAAACTCCGTGGTAGCCAACCGCGCGCAGGCCTGACAGTTCAATGCGATCAGTCACTGGACACCGCCTGACCTGCGGCACGCCACGCAGCACCCACACGCACCGCGTCGGCACTGCCTCGCACGTCATGAACTCGCACGCCCCACACTCCCTTGCTGGCCGCAATCGCCGACACGGCATGGGTCGCATCATCGCGATCAACCACGTTGCGCGCCGCGCCCGAGCTGTCGGCAAGCAGTGCACCGAGGAAACGCTTGCGCGACGCCCCGATCAACACCGGTAGCCCCAGGGAGTCGAGAGCATCACGCTGAGCAAGCAGCGGCCAGTTGTGCCTGACTTGTTTGGCGAAGCCCAGTCCCGGATCGATCACGATGCGGTCGATCGCTACTCCGGCGGCCACCGCGTCATCGACTCGTCGACGTAACTCGTCACCCACTTCGCGCACGACGTCGTCGTAGTGTGCGAGTTCGTCCATGTTCGCGCTATGCCCTCGCCAATGCATGATCACGTACGGGACTGCCAGACCTGCGACCGTCGCCAACATGTCAGGGTCGGCCAAACCGCCAGATACGTCGTTGATGATCGACGCCCCCGCCTCGATGGATTGTGCAGCCACTTCGGCCCGCATGGTGTCGACACTCACCACGAGGCCTCCGGCCACCAGAGCCCGCACGACGGGAACAACCCGCTGCAATTCAACCGAAACCGGAATTCGAGGTGCTCCGGGCCGAGTGGACTCTCCCCCGACATCGACGATGTCGGCACCATCTGCGCCCATCCGCAGTCCGTGCTCAATCGCGTCGCGCTCGACTTCCCACTCACCCCCATCACTGAACGAGTCAGGGGTGACGTTGAGAACCCCCCAGACGAGGGTGCGATCGAGATCGGCCAATTGCTCGGGCAGACCGACGGGGTGCTTCACCGGCCCAAGATCAGCGACATCGCCTCGGCCCGAGTGGCCGGGTCGCGTAGCTGCCCGCGAACCGCTGACGTCGTGGTACGCGCGCCCGGCTTGCGTACACCTCGCATCGACATACACAGGTGCTCACACTCGATGACCACAATGGCACCGCGGGGTCCAAGAATCTCCATCAACGAGTCGGCGATCTGGCTGGTGAGCCGCTCTTGCACCTGCGGCCGCTTGGCGTACACCTCAACCAGCCGCGCCAATTTCGACAGGCCCGTGATACGACCGTCGTTACCCGGGATGTACCCGACGTGAGCGACGCCGTGGAACGGCACCAGGTGATGTTCGCAGGTGGAGTACACCTCGATGTCCCTCACCAACACCATTTCCTCGTGCCCTGCATCGAACGTCGTTGTCAGCACATCTTCGGCTGTCATCCGCATCCCGCCGAAGATCTCGGTATAGGCACGCGCCACACGCGCGGGAGTTTCGGCAAGGCCTTCGCGATCGGGGTCTTCACCTACCGCGATGAGAAGTTCGCGCACGGCAGCCTCGGCCCGCTCTAGGTCGAAGGGGGGAACCTCGGGCAGGTTCGCGTGCACCGGCTCGTTGGGGTTCATGTCGCGCTTTCTCCCGATGTCGGTTCATCCGTTGCCGGCACGTCGACTGCGGCCTCGTGGGACACACCGCTCGACGAACCGTTCGAACCGTTGGTCGAGCCGTTGGTCGAACCGTTGGTCGAACCGTTCGACGCGGCATTGGCCAGTGCGTTCTTGATGTCGTTCAGGCTCGGAACGAACGGAATCGGACCGCGCTCACTGGGTGCTCGACGTGCCGAGCCCGTCCAGGCCGGGCGGTGAGGATGCAGTGACAACGGCTCGAAGATGCGCTGCACATCTTCCTTGTCGAGCGTCTCCTTTTCGAGCAGTTCAAGGACGAGTGAGTCGAGTACGTCGCGGTTCTCGACCAGGATTTCGTAGGCCTCCTGATGCGCTGTCTCGATAAGTTTGCGCACCTCTTCGTCGATGGCGGCCGCCACTTCCTCGGAATAGTCACGCTGGTGGCCGTAGTCACGGCCGAGGAAGACCTGTGTATCGCCCTGGCCATAACGCACCGCACCGAGGCGTTCGGTCATACCGAACTGCGTCACCATCGCTCGCGCCACCGATGTTGCCTTCTCGATGTCGTTGCTGGCGCCCGTCGTGGGGTCGTGGAACACCATTTCCTCCGCGGCACGGCCACCGAGCATGTACGCCAACTGACCGAGCATTTCGTTGCGCGTGGTGGAGTACTTGTCTTGATCGGGAAGCACCATCGTGTAACCCAGCGCACGACCACGCGGCAGGATGGTGATCTTGTGAACGGGGTCGTTATTGGGAAGCGCCGCCGCCACCAACGCGTGACCGCCTTCGTGGTACGCCGTGATGAGTTTCTCGTGCTCGTTCATCAAGCGAGTGCGCTTTTGCGGACCGGCAATGACCCGGTCGATCGCCTCATCAATCGCGAACTTGTCGATGAGTTTGGCCCCGGTGCGGGCGGTCAACAGTGCGGACTCGTTGAGCACGTTGGCCAGGTCAGCGCCTGTGAAACCCGGAGTACGACGGGCCACGGCGACGAGATCAACGTCGTCGGCGAGGGGCTTACCCTTCGCGTGCACGGCGAGAATCTCGGCACGACCGGCGAGATCGGGCGACTCGACAGCGATCTGACGGTCAAACCGGCCCGGTCGCAAGAGCGCGGGATCGAGAATGTCTGGTCGGTTCGTCGCGGCGATGAGAATGACTCCACCGGTGACGTCAAAGCCGTCCATTTCAACAAGCATCTGGTTGAGGGTCTGCTCGCGCTCATCGTGGCCACCACCGAGGCCCGCACCGCGGTGACGACCCACGGCGTCAATCTCGTCGATGAAGATGATGGCTGGAGCATTCTGCTTGGCCTGATCGAACAGATCGCGCACCCGGCTCGCACCCACTCCGACGAACATCTCAACGAAGTCTGAGCCTGAGATCGCGAAGAATGGAACGCCGGCCTCGCCGGCCACAGCGCGGGCCAGGAGCGTCTTACCCGTTCCGGGCGGGCCATACAGCAGCACACCCTTGGGGATCTTGGCGCCGACCGCGTGGAACTTAGCGGGATCCTCAAGGAAGTCTTTGATCTCTTCGAGTTCCTCAACCGCCTCATGAGCGCCCGCCACGTCGGCGAAGGTGGTCTTGGGCATGTCCTTGCTGACGGCCTTGGCCTTGGACTTGCCGAAGTTCATGATGCGCGAGCCGCCGCCCTGCATCTGGTTCATGAAGAAGAAGAGCAAACCGAGAACAAGTGCCACCGGGATGATCGACAGCAGAATCGACATCAGCACATTGTCGTTCGGCGCCTCGACGTTGTAGCCGTCCTTGAGTTGCCCTGCATCGACCTTGGACTGAAGCAGTTGCTGCAGGGTGAGCCCTTGCCCGTAGACGTACTGAGCCTTCTGCTTACTACCGTCGGCGAGCGTCAGGGTGATGGTCTGGTCGTTGTCGACGATGAGCGCGGAGGTCGCTTGGTTTTTGTTGAGGCTGTCGATGACCACGGAGGTATCGACCGATTTCGTGCCAGAAGCACCGGTCAGCAGGCTCATGCCGAGCAGCACGAGAGCGACGGCTGTCACGATCCAGAAGATCGGTCCGCGGAAGAACTTGGCAGCGTTCATGATGAGGGGTTAGTAACCCCTGCCCTCCTCGACTTTCGTGTAGTACCCCGACGGTACACCGGCTGACACGGAAGCGCTCCGTGCGGCTTCCTGTGCAACGTCGCAGGCGGGTGAGGTTGTTCCCTCAGCCCCCGTACACGTGCGGGGCCAGAGTAGCCACCACCTTGAGGTTGCGATACCGCTGGCTGTAATCGAGGCCGTATCCCACGACAAACTTGTTCGGAATGTCGAAACCCACATATTTGACCGGAACCTCGACCTTGACCGCGTCAGGCTTGCGAAGGAGGGTCAGCACCTCGATCGAGGCCGGCTGGCGCGACCTGAGGTTAGCCAAGAGCCACGACAGGGTCAGCCCCGAGTCGAGAACGTCTTCAACGATGAGCAGGTGGCGGCCCTGAACGTCGGTGTCGAGATCTTTGAGAATGCGCACAACCCCGGAACTCTTGGTGCCCGATCCGTACGACGACACGGCCATCCAGTCGTGATCGATATGCGAATGCATAGCCCGCATCAGATCGGACATGAGCACGGTCGCACCCTTGAGCACGCCTACCATCAAGACGTTGCGATCGGCGTAGTCGCGATCAACCTGGGCCGCCAATTCTTGAACACGCGCGTTGAGCGTCTGCTCGTCAATCAGCACTTCCTCGAGATCGCCTTCGACGTCCGAAACGTCCATCAAGACTCCTTCGCACGCGGTGGTGTCGCCGACCTATCAATAATGAGCCTGCCACAGTCACGCCGGGCGAGATACCCCGCGGGCAGGTGCACTGGGCCGCGAACTCGAGGGCTCATCACCATTCGTTCGATGGCACGCACGTGGTCACGCGTGAGATCGCCTACAGGGCAACCACTCTCGGCTGTAAGAAGTCGTACTACGCGCGAGCGAAGGGCGGCAGGAAGCTCGGCCAGCCGAGCCATCGAGGGGTCTTCACGAAGATCGGCGAGCGCATCGAGTGCCAGCAAATCGAGCAGGTCGGCGTCGTCGCGCAGCAGGTCCGCCGATCGGGCGAGGGCTGCCGCTATTCCTGGGCCGAGCTGCTCTTCGAGCACCGGAAGGGCCGTGCTGCGTACTCGAACTCGGGCGAATGCCGGGTCGAGGTTCTGCGGATCGTCGTGGGCCGTGAGCCCGAGGTCAACAACCGATTGTCGGACCGTCGCACGACTGAGCCCCAGCATCGGCCGCCGAAATAGTCCGTTGATCGGTCGCATTCCGGCCAGTGATCGAGCTCCCGAACCACGTGCCAGCCCCAGCAGCACGGTCTCGGCCTGGTCATCACGGGTGTGCCCCAAAAGCACCGCTGACGAGGCCAGCTGGGCCGCAACCTCGGTCAGCGCCGCCCTGCGCGCGTCACGTGCGGCAGCCTCAGGCCCTGCCCCTCCCGGTGAAACGACGACCGAGACTGACTTGACTATCACCGGACTGAGACCCAGTTGCCGGCACTGCGCCGCCGTAGAGTGAGCAACCTGCGCCGATCCCTCGACGAGACCGTGATCGACGACCACTGCCGCGACCGGACGTGACGTCCGTTCCCCCACCCACGCCGTAGCGGCTGCCAGTGCCAATGAGTCAGCCCCGCCCGAGCACCCCACCACCACCGGCTCGTGTTGGGGAAGGTCAGCGAGGGCCTCCCGCACGGCACCGCGCACGGCGGTGGCTGCGGCTGTCACTCACCGCTCATAACGAAGCCGGTGCTCTGTGCACGCTCAACCCACGTCAGCGGTTCACGGATTTCAGCGAGGGATGGAAGCGTCTGGGCAGAGGTCCAGATCGCGTTGAACCCGTCCATGCCCACCCGGTCAACCACCGTGCGCACAAAGGCAGCCCCTTCGGTGTACTGGCGCAGTTTCGCGTCGAGGCCGAGCAGGCGACGGATCAGCCCTTCGATGACGCCGGGAGATGTGCGCCGCGCATCAAATCGCGCCCGAATGGTCGGCAGCGTCGGAATCAACGCCGGGGCCGCAACATCCATCACGTGGTCAGCATGGCCTTCAAGAAGCGACATCAGCGCGGTGAGCCGATCGACAACCACCTGCTGCTCGGGCCCGTGCAACGCCTCAACGAGCGATCCGCCGGACCCCACGGATCGAACCGCCGATGACAGACGGGCAATGACTTCATCACCGCTGAGGTCGGAAATCGACAGGAGAGAGCCCACCTCGTTCAGGAGGTGGTCGGCCAGCCACGGGACTGACCCGAACTGCACGCGATGAGTTTCTTCGTGCAACGCAACCCAGAGTCGGAAATCGCGCGGCTCAAGTTCTAGCGTGTGCTCGACCGACCGGATGTTGGGCGCCACAAGAAGCAGCCGAGGCCGCTGATCGGGCGCATGGAAGGCCTCGTACTGGCCGAGCACCTTCGAGGACATCCACGCCAAGATCCCGCCCAGTTGTACCCCGCTCACACGCGAGCCGACAGCGGCCACCGTTCCCGAACTCTTCGAACTCATCTGTTCAAGTGAGGGCGCTAACGCCCAACGGAAGCCCTCGGCAGCGCTGCGAATCCACGCCGGTCGGTCAACCACCACTGTCTCGGCGCTGTTGGGCGGACAGTGCAGGCCCGTCACGCGTGCTACGGGATCGACGGCGGCCTCCGCAGCCCAGCGAAGGTCGGCCACCACAGAGCGTGCTTCCTCTGACGTGACGGACGGTCCTGGCGACGCGAAGCGCACGGCTGTACGCACAGCCAGATCCCAATCGACGAGTTCGCCCACGCGGTTGACCTTACGCGTGCTCCCTATATGGCGCGGCAGTAGCGCAGTTCACCGGCAGCCGCAAGCCGCCACGGTGGCCGCGAATTCGTCGAGGTCACCACGAGCGGCGTCGATGTCGGGGATGCCACTGGCCAAGGCCACAAATACCAGCAGTCGACCGTCGCGATCACGCGATTGGCCGGCGAGCGCCGAGATTCCGGTCAACGTTCCTGTCTTCGCTCGTACAACACCGCGGCCGGCGCGAGTCGCGGTGTTATCAAATCGATTCGCAAGCGTGCCGGTAAATCCCGCCACCGGAAGTCCGACCGACACCGCCCAGCCCACGGAAGCCGGCACATCAATTCCCTCCGGGGCACGCCCGGTGACGATGACCTGAAGGGTGCGCGCCAACGTGATGGCCTGCATGCGGTCGCTGCGCGCAAGGCCACTGCCGTCACTGACCTTCATTCCTTCGGTCGGAATGCCATACGCCTCGAGCACCTGCTTCATCGCACGCGCACCGCCCGCGAATGACGCCTCACCCACCAGTTTGCCGCCAGCGAGATGAGCAAGCGCTTCGGCCACATCGTTGTCAGATTCAGTGAGCGTGTAGTCGGTAATCTCGGCGATGGTGGGCGACAGCACGTGTGCAATCTCAGGTGCGTCGGTTGGCGCTGCGACCCGCTGAACACCTCGCGCGACATCAATACCGGCATCACGAAGCTGTGCGGCGAAGTATCGTGCGGCACTCGCTGCCGGATCGGACACGCTGGTATCGGATGTTGCGGATTCGCGTCCCTGATCAGCTGACAGGGCCGTGACCGGTGCGATGGCTCCACTAGTGACCAACGCCGAATTCCACTCGGGTGACAGCGTGGGACCGGTGAACAGACTGTCGTCGAATGCCACGTGTACCGACGCGACTCCCTGCTTGTCGAGGGCTTTCGCCGTCAATTGCGCCAATTGATTGAGCGACGCCGTCGGAACTCCATCGATCACACCTTTGGCACGGCCCAGCGTCGCGTCGCCCGCGCCAATAATCACGACCGTTGACCCGTCAAGCACCACCCGGGTACGCAACCTCGTGTCGGGTCCCAACACGCTCAACACCGTCAGCGCGGTTGGGATCTTGAGCGTCGAGGCAGGGGTGCGAGCGATCGAACTGCTTTCGTAGAGGAGCGACCCGTCGGAAGGGTCGAGAACGACGGCCGACACCGCTTCCCAGGAACCGGCGTTGAGCACCGGTGCCACAGCGGCAGTCACGGCGGCAGGTGAGGCCGGCGGCGCCGTGGTTCCGTCGACGGCCACCGGACTTAACACCGCGCTGGCTCCGACCGGCGGAATCGATGGAGCGGCCACAACGAGCGCCGGGGCCGCGGGCGCCAGCGCGACCACGCAGGCCACAGCAACCGTGGGCACCAGCACGTAGCCGAACCACGCGGTACGGATACCGAAGATGCGCGAGGTCATCACACGAGGGTACGTCAGAAGATCGACCGCTTCCGGCACCCCTCGCGAGCCGACCATGGTGTTTGTGGCGTCAAAGAGCCGCTGGGTACGGAACAATGCACACAAGCGATCGCCATCTTTGGAGGAGTTGCAGTGGAGCCCATGAAGTTCGATGTATTCGTTGAGATCCCGGCTGGCAGTCGCAACAAGTACGAGGTCGACCACACCACCGGACGCATTCGTCTAGACCGCATGCTCTTCACCTCAACCCGTTACCCGCACGATTACGGGTTCATCGACGACACCCTGGGCCTCGATGGTGACCCGCTCGACGCCCTCGTGCTCCTTGAAGACCCCACGTTCCCCGGCTGTGTCATCCGCTGCCGCGCCATCGGAATGTTCCGCATGACTGACGAAGCGGGCGGCGATGACAAAGTCATTTGCGTGCCGTTTAACGACCCCCGCAAGGAACACATCCGCGACATCCACCACATGCCCGAATTCGACAGACTCGAAATCCAACATTTCTTTGAGGTCTACAAGGAGCTCGAGCCAGGCAAATCGGTTGAAGGCGCCACGTGGACAGGACGCGTGGAGGCCGAGGCAGAAATCATCGAGTCACAGAAGCGCTTCCTGCTCACTGAGGGTCACTAGGTCCTTCGCTTGCCTTCCTGCCATTCTTCTTTGAAGGTCCACATCGTCACTACTCTGTGTCACCAGACTGTCCCGCCTAGCGTCACTCGTCCTGCAATCTCCTCCTCGTCTGGCCCAACGCTCATGATTCGCGCAACGGTTGCCGATGAACGGGAGGACAGTTGAGATGCGAATGTGGGACGGAGGGTGATGGAGAACAAGCCGATGAATGACGTTTCCGCACCGCGTGACGCATGGGACGGCGGCTTGGCTCAGTCCGTACTCGATGCCCTTCCTAGCCTGACCCTCGTGGTCAATCACGGCGGCGAAGTGCTCGCTACCAACGAAGCGTGGAAGTCTTACCAGACGGCCCATGCACTTGACGTGGAAGAAACAATCGTCGGCTCGAGTTACGTTGACCAGTTGCGCAACGATGCCACCACCCAACGATGGGCCATTCAGGCTCTCGCCGGAGTCACGAGCGTGCTCGCCGGCCGGATGATGTCGTTCGAAATGGACTACGACCTCCTGCTCGCCAACGTCGATCGCACCTTCAGCCTGTCAGTCGTGCCGCTGCCTGCGGGCGGGGCAGTTGTCAGCCACGTTGACATCACCTGGCGTAAGTCGCTCGAGCGACAATTGTCACACCGGGCGACCCACGATGCTCTCACCGGCTTACCGAACCGGATGCTTCTCACCGACCGGCTCACTCAGGCAGTTCAGCGTGCAGCGCGCACCGGCAAGCAGGTGGGCGTCCTGTTCTGCGACCTCGACCAATTCAAGGTGCTCAACGACACCCTCGGCCACGCGGCCGGCGATCAGGTCATTGTTTCCGTGGCTCGCCGCCTTCAGTCGGTGTGTCGCACCAACGACAGCGTCACGCGATTCGGCGGCGACGAGTTCGTCATCGTCGTCGAGGACATCACATCCGAAGACGACGTACGCATGGTCGCCGAGCGCCTGCGAGATGCCGCCACGGCACCGATGCAGGTTGACGGCGTCGACCTGTGGTTCGGCACGAGCATCGGAGTCGTTCTCACCGCGGGGAGTACGCGTGCGTCAAGTCGCGACGCTGATGACTTGCTACGCGATGCCGACACCGCGATGTACCGGGCGAAGGACCTCGGACGAAACCGCATTGTGTTGTTCGACAAGTCGATGCGCGAGGAAGTGGCCTCACGACTCGAGCTCACAATGTCGCTGCGCCACGCAGTGCGCCGCCACGAGTTGCGACTGGATTACCAGCCCGAGTTCAGCTGCACTGACGGTCACATCGTCGGCGTCGAAGCGCTCGTGCGGTGGCAACATCCGCAACGCGGACTGATCAACCCCGTCGAGTTCATTGAGGCGGCCGAGGAAAGCGGCACGATCATCGAGATCGGTTCGTGGGTACTTGAAGAAGCGTGCCGCCAAGCAGCGTTGTGGAGTGATCTCACCGGACCCGGATTCAGCGTGGCTGTGAACATCTCGAGCAAACAGTTATCCGAGCCAGGCTTTGTCGATCACGTCCGCGACTGCCTACGGCGTAACAATCTTGAACCGTCGCGGCTGGTGCTCGAACTCACCGAAAGCGCGCTGATGCGCGATCCTGAAAGCGCCACCGCCGTTCTCATGGCGTTGAGTGATCTGGGTGTCTGGATCAGCGTCGATGACTTCGGAACTGGCTACTCGTCGCTGTCGTACCTCCAGCGATTCCCAGTCGACATTCTCAAGATCGACCGCTCATTCATCGGCCGCATGCTCGAACACCCCAAGACCACGGCTCTCGTGCACGGCATCGTCGATCTTGCTCACGCGCTCGGACTGCTCACCGTGGCTGAAGGCGTCGAAGTCGAGGAACAGCGACTGGCTGTATCCAGAGCAGGTTGTGACGCTTTCCAGGGCTACCTCGCCGCCAAACCCCAATCGGCCGAGGCCATCTCAACGATGCTGACCGAGCGGGCAACGATCAGCCAGCCCCTTGCCGTCTGATCAGCCTTCGCAGTAGCGCTTGAGTCCCTTGGTGGCACCCGACAGGGTGTCCTTCATCGACTTCTTTACCAGGAAGCCGGGCAACGGAATGGCCGGATCGACTGACAGCGAGAGCGTCGCCCTAGTGCTGTCACCGAGATCCTCCAAGACCCACGATCCTGTGCTCTTCTTCTGAGCCATGCTCGGAGCAGCCAATGACCAGGACATGCCGTCGTCCGAATGCTCGTAGAGGAGGTCAAACTCGTCTTTCGCCAACTTCAGATCGTTGACCTGATGGGCGCTCGTGGGCCGGTCGTACTCGTCGACCTCCGTCACTTCACAGCTGATCAGTCCGGGAAACCAGCCAACCTGCCCCGGAAGGTCGATCACCGCAGCGAGCACGGTGTCGAGCGGCGCGTTGATCGTGATGCTCTCTGAGCCAGAAGCCTCTCCCATGACTGGCACGTTACCGCCACGGCAGAGGCTCCGTCTGCTAGTTCGAGGACGACTACTCCTTGTGCGTTCCGAGAATCCGTAGAGATACTCCCGTGAGCACAAACAGCAGGCCGAGCAGCACGGTGAGTGCCGCGACCCCGAAGGCAACGACTGAGGTGAACAATGACGCTCGCAAGAACGACGCCGTCATTGCGACCTGACGCAGTGGGTCCTCTTTGCCCAGTTCGGCGTAGGTCTTGCCACCGGTTGCATCACCGGCGTGCTTGGCGATGACCATGGCCTCGCAGTACGCAGTAAAGGGCCCGCTTACCGCTCGGTCGGGAAGGCAGGCGTCCTTTGAGGTGGTGATTTTCTCTGCTGCGAGTGTGGATGAGATGGTGAAATAGGTGCCGATTCCGGCGAGGGCGAGCACGATGCCCACAATGGCCAAGATCGTGCCGATCGTGCGAGGCGCCTTACTCAGGGCCCCGACCGCGGGTGCGGCAGGAGAGGCAGCAACGTCGTTCGACATATGTCCTCCGATGTGATGGGTACTACGTCCCACCATGATCTATGGCTCCACGGTCTAGATCCGGCACCCGCTGCTCCATCTGGGTGCGTGTCGCCTAGCGCGGCCAGTCAGCCAGGGTGTCGACGAACATCGTGCGAACTGATTCAACATGGCGGTCGACGGTCGCTGGCTTCCACTTGGCAGTGCTCACCGGCGGCAGCACAGCGACTTGCACCGTGCCCTTGGCGATGAAGATCGAGTGCGATGGAAGCACCTCCCCAGCATTACGAATTACGACGGGAACCATCGGTACTCCCGCCTGCATCGCAAGGTGGAACGCCCCCTTCTTGAAGGGCAGGAGCCTCGGCGTCGACGAGCGAGTGCCCTCAGGAGCGATGATCAGCGACTGACCCGAGGTAAGGGCATCAACGGCAGGAGCGAGCGCCTCGCGCGCGGCGACACTGTTGCTTCGGTCAATGTAGGCGATGTCGGCGAGCCATCCCATTGGTGCGAAAAACGGGTCTCGAGATAGTTCCTTCTTGGCAACAGCCGTGAAGTCACGGCGCAGAAGAGCCGCGAGAATCACGACGTCAAGCTGACTTTGGTGATTGAACACAAACACGGCAGGACGTGCGGCCCACAAGTTCTCCTCGCCCTGCACCTCCAGCTCAACGCCGGCAGTGGTGAGTGCCAAACGAGAACCGACGGTTGCCGCTACCTCAAGGCCGGTAGCCCGATTACGGTTGAGCAGTCCCAGCACTCCGCCGAGTGCCACTCCAGCGCCCATGCTGCTGTACGCGGCCACCGTGCGCACCAGATTTTCCGGGGAATGCCGGTGTCGGTGCGTGAGGTAGGCCACTGGCCAGTCGCGTTCGGCGGCCGTTGCCTCAAGGTCACTGTCGGGATTGAGCGGGCGTGGATTTCCTGAAGACTCGAGGAAGGGCACATCTTCGCCGCCATTGCTGTACGTGTACGAAATATCGAGATCGATTCCGTTCGCTTCCGCGAACTCACGCACGGCATCAGCTTTGTTTTCGCCCCACAGAATCGGACCAGCCACAGCGCCGGTCAAGATTCCGTCTTCCTCATGAACTTCGGTGCACAACACGTGGTCGATGCCAAGGTCGAGCGCCGCCGCGCGGGTCTGGAAACTCGTGGCGGACGACGCGAGTACCACCGTGTGGCCACGCCTGCGGTGCGCTTCCAACAGCACGCGAGCCTCGGGATAAACCATGCCCGCGACACGCGACCGGAAGAGCCGATCACCGAATTCCTCAATCTCGTCGACGGAGCGGCCGGCGAGAGCGCCGACGCCGATGTTCATCAATTCGGTGACGTCGTGTCCGCGTCGCTCGACATTCACACTCTCAACAGCAGTGCGCAGAATTTCAGTCAGACCGATATCGCGATTCTTCAATCGCTCGCGGAAATACATCACCGCGGAGTATCCGTCAATGAGAGTTCCGTCGAAGTCGAAGAATGCACCCACCTCTGGCCCGACCGGCGAATTCTCTACTTCCTCGACGAGCACATCAATATCGGCCACGTCATCCCTCCTGCATTCGATCGAGCACCAACTGTCGCAGACTTCCGGCGCGGCGCACTGCATCGCGAAGTTCATCGGCAAAAGCCCGGCGCGCCTGCGCTACTTCATCCCCACCCGGGCTGAGCAACCCCCGGTTGTCAGCGAGTCGAAGTGCACCGGACATGAGGTCCTTGGAAATCGACTCGGGACTGTGTAGTTCGCGTTGAAGCCACCGCTGGTGAGCAACACCGAGGCACTCAGTGACCAGAGCGTCTCGGTTGACCGGTGTCGAAGGCTCGCAGGCCGCAAGTCGATCGGCGGCAACGAGATACCCCTCGAGGATGGGACCAATCACCCGGTGTGCCAGAAGCAACCCCGTTGACTCAATCGCCGCATGCACTCCTGCAGCGGTCTGCTTCGAGTCCTGCCACCCGGGCGCTGCGAGTTCGACCTCAGCACGCAACTGCTCGGAGAATTCGGCCTTGGTGGGGAAGAAGAACTCGTACTTGAGCAGATCACGAAGTGCCAGAGCACCTTCCCACGTGGTGGCGGTGATGTCGGCGGACCCGACTTCGGATGCGCGCAGCATCGCCACTTCGCTAATGGCTCGCGTCACAAACCAATGCACGAGGGTGTTGCGATAAAAACCCGCCTCATGTTGGCGATCGGCAGCGATTGAAAACACCGGTTCGATTCCACCGGCGTATTCTTCGACCACTCCTTCGCGCACCAGAGTTCGCAACGCTTTGAGCAATCCGTCGGGGCGAGCGATATCGACGTCTGAGGTGAGCGGCAGCGAGCGACGTCTCACGTACACGAGCAAGGGGTCGATGATCGTCTCGATCTCAGGCAGCGTTAACGCGCGCCCCTTGTTGTCAAGCAGCGAGAACGCGATCAGTGCGGCCGGCGTGATGGGAGTTGCGTCGTTAATGCGGTGCGCGATCTCGAAAGCAACCCGAGGAACAACCGTGGTGGGATCGGGTGATCCGGCGCGCTCACGCGCTTCGTTGATCGCGTCACCGAGCGAGAGTGGCTCACCGAAACGAACATGGGCCTTACCTCGACCTCGTGACTGTGCTCGGGCGAAGGACCACAACCAACCCACACTCTCAGGACGTTTGTCGCCGCCACCTTCTTCAGCAGAGATGGCACCGACTTCATGTTGTTGGTCATAGACGATCGATACCGGCACGATGATGACGTCACCAGCGTCTGCGTCGTTGGCTGAGTGCGCATCAACGAGGTACCGCAGCACTCCCATTCGTGGCGGACGCAACTTCCCAGTGCGCGTGCGACCACCTTCGAAATACCACTCTAGGTTGTCGTGCGAGCGCAGCATGTGTCCGAGGAGAAGGCGCATCATTTCCGGGTAGACGGGGTCATCACGGGTGCTGCGTCGGATGAACACAATGCCCGAACGCTGAGCTAATTCCGAGAATGGCCACAGCGCGAGGTTGACCCCACCAAGAATGAAGTTTGGCGGAAAGCCATTTCCTAGGAGAACGCGCCGAAGCACCAGCGGATCAAGGTACGAACGATGATTCGGCAGAAATACCAGTGAGTGGTTGGTCGACAATTCGCGCAGATGAGGAAGCGCCGATGTGTCGACGTCAACCGAGTAGGCACGAGTGAGCCATCGACCAAACTTGTCCCAGAGTGCGGTGGCGCGGGGTGACAGTTGGGAGGTCATCTCGTCGAGGCATTCGCGTGCGTCACGTCGAATGTCGTCTTCGGTGCGACCTGTCTCAACGGCGAGCATCGTCACCCGCTCGTCGAACAGCGGATTGGCCATCACGGCGCTCACGGGATCAACCTGTCCCATCAGTGCCCCCTTCCCAGCGCTATCCAGAAACGTCAGCCTAGAGCGGAGCGTGTCACCTAGGTGACACAAGGTGGACTTTCGTCCTTTCATCACCGTGCCCGCGGCGCATAGTCTTCAGCGAAGGAGGTACGTGTGAAGAGGATTCTGGGCTTGATCGTGCTGCTCGTCTTAACGGCTGTCGGCCTCTTCTGGCCTGTGTTCGGGCAATTGGCTGCATCGACGTCAACGACGAACGGTAGCGACCCGGTGACCTTCACCCGGTATCGCGCCGATCTGGCGATCGCCGATGACGGCCTACTCACTGCGCGCGAGACCATCACCGCCAACTTCCCTCTCCCTCGGCACGGCATCTTCCAGTTCTGGGACGTCAAGGACTCAAGCGACTCACACAACCGCTACATCCCAACAATCACCTCCATCACCATGGACGGCAAGCCCGTTCCGTACGAGGTGTCCAAGACCGGTGGCGACCGCTACGTCGTGGCAAAGATCGGCAACCCCGATGAATACGTTGACTTCGGCGATCACACGTACGTCATCGACTACACCATTCCTGGCGCAATCTCACCTGGCACCGCGGGCACCGGAACCTACGAATCGAACGAGGGCGACGTCTCCGGCACTGCCCCGTCCGACCTCTACTGGAATGTCGTGGCACCCGGGTGGCTCAACGACATCACCAAAGCCGACATTCACCTCACCTTGCCCTCCGAGGCACTGGGAGTGCAATGCACCGCAGGCACCGGATTCGGCCTGAGCGCTGGTCGAGGGCCGTGCGGTATCGAGGGAACCGGAACACGCACGGTCACGCTGACTGCGAACGACATTCCCGCGCAATCGGGAATGACCGTTCGCATTCCTATGGCAATGACACCACCGCCGAGGATGTCCGTGCCGTGGCCGGTGTTGTTTGACAAGGTGCTCGGCACGACCTTGCTACCCGCGCTCTTCGTGGGCCTACTCAGTCTCGTCGGCTTAGCCCTCGGAATCGCGTGGAGTTCGAGCACACGCGAGTCGGCACCGGGACTGCCCGTGATGTACGCACCGCCCGAGGGATTTGGTCCTGCGCAAACGGTGTACCTCGCACAGGAAGACACCGGAGGCAAGGCGCTTATCGCCACACTGCTGCACATGGCCGACCGCGGATTGGTGAAACTCGACCACCGCACCGACGACACGTGGCTGGTCACCGGACAAGCAACCGCCGATCAGTGGTTGGCAACCGATCCCGCCGATCGGGCCGCAGGATCAGCTCTCGGGGTAATGGCAACGCAGGGCTCGTGGTTCCTGGCCGACGGGTCGAAGGACGCAGGCGAATCGTTGCTCGACGCTCAGAAGTCGATCGACAAAGAAGTTCAGTCGTGGAGCCTGGCTTCCGGGTTTGTCTCCAAAGACAAGGGCGCGCGTCTAGGGTGCTCGGTCTGGGGGCTACTGGCTATCGCAGCCATCATCGGCTTCATCGGTTGGCGCTGGCCAACGATGTGGGGCCTTCCTTTTGCGGCTTTCGCAATCGGCGGCAGCGAGCTACTCAACCCCAAAGCCATGACGCGGCGCACCGATACCGGTCGGCGGGCATGGTCAGAATCCGGCGGTTTCAAGCGCATGCTGGAGACGCCCTCAAGCGAGGAACGATTCGATTTCTCAGCGCGCAAGGACCTGTTCATTCCCTACATCCCCTTCGCAGTGGCGTTCGGAGTGGCCGACAAGTGGGCAGCGAAATACCGCGTAGAAACCGGTCAGGAACCGCCCGTTCCGCTGTGGTACCCCATCGGAGCCGGCTACGCCTACTCATCGTTGTACGACGGCAGCGCGGGATTCAGCTCATTTGATAGCTCACTGGATTCAGCCATCAGTTCCTACCAGGCGTCGCAGTCGTCATCGAGTGGCGGTGGCGGCGGCAGCTTTGGTGGGGGTGGCGGTGGTGGCGGCGGCGGATCGTGGTGATCGACTAGAAACGGAACCGTTTCGCAGGCACACTCAGTACATACCCGACCGTGAGGACGTGATCGCACATGTGGACCTGGATCATCCTGATCATCATCATCGCCGTGGTGCTCTTTGGCATTGTCGGCTTCAACAAATTGCGCACTACGGATATCAAGGCGCAGGAAGCCCTTGGCGGTATCGACGTTCAGTTGACCCGTCGCGCCGACCTCATTCCCAACCTTGTTGAAACAGTGAAGGGATACGCCGCACACGAGAAGGGCGTATTCGAAGAGGTCACCAACGCGCGAGCGCGTGTGCAGAAGGCAGCAGCCGGTGGAACCATCGACGAAAAGGTCGCCGCTGAGGCAGCCCTCGACAAGGCCATCGTCAACGTCAACGCCGTCGCTGAGAATTACCCCGACCTCAAGGCGTCGACGAACTTCCTTGATCTGCAAAGTCAACTCAAGGAGACCGAGAACCAACTCGCCTTCGCGCGCCAGTACTACAACGACGCCGTCTCGACGCTCAACCAACTCGTTGTCACCATTCCGTGGATGTTCTTCGCAGGAATGGCTGGGGTCAGCAAGCGCGAGTTCTACAAGGCTCCCGAAGGGCAACAGAACCCGCCCGCCGTCAGCTTCGGGTGAGTTCAACCGACGCCTACGCCGCACACAAGCGTGTACTCGTCGATTGTGATCCGGCAATTGGCGTACGCAATCGCGACCTTGACGATGGGCTTGCCCTGTTACTTCTTCTCGCCTCCCCTGTGGAGCTTGAGGGCCTGACCATCAACTTCGGAAACGTCGCGACCGATGTTGGCCTTTCGGTAGCTCAGGACCTACTGC
>Ga0194058_10000173_pt1 | contig 28282 bp, 23 predicted proteins | sample SepL4417m_MetaG_FD_155490 | JGI IMG/M metagenome (GOLD analysis project Ga0194058, IMG submission 155490) | Anoxic zone freshwater microbial communities from boreal shield lake in IISD Experimental Lakes Area, Ontario, Canada - Sep2016-L442-17m | ecosystem: Environmental > Aquatic > Freshwater... | reverse complement strand
ATTCTGTTCTGAACCTCCCCGAAAGGAACACCATGGCAAATTCCAAGTCGAAGGGCTTCATCTCACGGCACGGTCTGTGGGATGCAGAGCAGGAGGCCGCGGCTGAAGTCGTAAGACGTCGGATGGCCGACCTTGATCTCGAGGTAATTCGTCTCGCGTGGCCCGACCAGCACGGACTCATGCGCGGCAAATTCCTCACCCAAGAGTCGTGCGGGGCGGCGCTCATCGACGGCATGGAAATCACCATGGCGCCGTTCTTCTTTGACACCGCAAACGCCATTGTCTTCAACCCGTTCATTGCTGGCGGCGGCTTCGGGCTACCCGAGCTCACCGGTAGCCCCAACGTCTTTATGGTCCCGGATCCGACCACGTTCACCGTGCTGCCGTGGGCAGAGAAGACCGGGTGGATGATCGCCGATCTTTACATGCGCGATGGCACGCCGTTTAGATTTTCGCCCCGAAACATCATGCGTAAAGCAGTCGCCGATCTTGAGGAAGCGGGCTACGGCTTCGTTGCAGGCCTGGAGATGGAGTGGTACCTCACCAAGATTGTTGATGACACGCTGGAAACAGCGGGCCACGGTGGACCCGGTCAGCCAGCACCCCCGCCGATCGTTCGCCCTGTCGCGCGGGGTTACAGCTACCTGTTGGAAAATCACCTCGACGAGATTGAGGATGTTCTCGTCCCTCTGCGCCGTCACCTCAAGGCCCTTGATCTGCCGGTGCGCTCGATCGACGACGAGTGGGCGCCCAGCCAGGTCGAGACCACGTTCGATGTGATGACTGGCGTTCGCGCAGCTGACATGACTGCTCTCTACCGTCAGGCGACAAAGCAGGTCTGTCGGAGAATGGGCTACCTTGCGACGTTCATGTGCAAGCCGGCGCTTCCCGGTTTCTACGGCAGCGGTTGGCACCTTCACACCTCGCTGACCGACTTGTCGACGGGAGGCAACGCCTTTGTGCCCGAGCATGAGGGAGAGGTGCTCTCTGAGGTTGGTCGGCACTACGTGGGTGGGACACTCGAGCATTCAATTGCGGCCTCGGTGTTCACCACTCCCACCGTCAACGGGTATCGCCGTCGACGCCCATTCTCGCTGGCACCTGACCGTTCAACGTGGGGCGTTGATAACCGAGGCGCGATGATGCGAGTGCTCTCCGCAGGACCCGCCGACCGTTCAAGTCACGTCGAAAACCGGGTGGGGGAGCCGGCAGCCAACCCCTACCTCTACATGGCAGCGCAGATTGTGATGGGCCTTGATGGCATCCGTAAGCGCACTGATCCGGGGCCGTTGAGCGACGAACCATATGTCGATGAAACTCGGCCACTGCTACCGGCCACGCTTGATGACGCGGTCGATGCACTCGAGAGTTCTACGTTCTTCCGCGAGCAGTGGGGTGATTCCTTCATCGATTACCTCGTTGCGATCAAGCGTTGTGAACTTGGCCGCTTCAATGAGCACGTGCGCAGTCAGGAAAACCCATCCCAGTACATCGAGAATGTCACTGACTGGGAGCACTACGAGTATTTCGAGTTGTTCTGATGAGCACCGCCTCTCTGCGTGAGCGTGACCGTCGCTGGAGCCTGCTTGACCAGGCGATGGCCAACGCCGGTCTCGACGCGGTCATCTTCATCGGAAACGATTACCGCGGACACAAAGGGACGCTGCGTTGGGTTGCTGATTACAACCTTGAGCACCGCAACGGTTCAGCGATTAAGCCCCGCGGTGGCGATGCGATTCTGGTTCTCCCAGGCAACCTCAGTACGCAACGTCACGACTCTGACTGGGTAAGCGACGTTCGCTTCCCCAAGCGAATGGTTGACGGGCTGGTCGACTTCTTGCGCCAGCAGACTTGGGCTCGGACCGTCGGAATCATCGGTCAAAACCAAATCATGAGAGTGGAAGATCACCAGATCCTCACTGACGCTCTTCCTCGGATTACGTTCTCCGATGCCAGTCACCTCTTTGAACAGGTCCGTGTTTCGAAGAGCGCCGAAGAACTCATCGGAGTGGAGGAGTCGGCGTACATTCTCGATCGCTGCTTCGACCGTTTGCTCGAGGTCGCCGCACCGGGGCGCACTGAGAGGGAAATCGCCGCAGAGATGTACCGCACGGCCACACTGCTCGGCGGGGAAGACACCCTCTTCCTGACCATGCACACCGCCGAAAATGCGGCCAACGGTAAGTCCGGCGTCTCCTGGGGTGTCCCGCGCGATCGGGTATTGCGAAGTTCAGATCTGTTCATCTTCTCGTTCGAAGTCACCGGACCCCGTGGTTACTGGACCGAGTTCTCGCGCATGGTCACCTTCCAACGTCCCTCAGAGGAAATCGAGCACATGGCCGCCGCTGTGACCGATGGAATCGTTGCATCATCGGGCGCACTGGCGGAGGGAGTCGAGGAGCCCGCGCTCATTCAAGAACGCGTACTGCAGTCTGCCGATCGGTTCGGAGTCACCAGCGGTTACTGGTCGGGCCATAGCATCGGTCTCGACGTGCTGGAAGCACCGATGATTGGTGCCGACGTCGTCGACAACGACTTGAGCCAATCAACAAGCGAGAAGCCCGTCCCCTGCAGTCCGGGATCGATCATTACCTTGCACCCCATGCTCTGGGATCCCCGTCATGAGGTGATGGGTTACATGGCCGACACATTCGTCGTCGAACAGGACGGCTGCCGTGTGCTGTCCACACATCCCACCAAGCTCTTCCAAGTCGCAGGAGGTAGTTCATGACGTCCCAGTCGGTGGCCATTGACCCCGTGCTCGCGTCGGTTCTGCAGAGGCGGGTCGAGGCAATCGCCAAGGAAATGGCGACCATGTTGATGCGGTCGTCGCGGTCACCGATCTTCAATGAGATCGGCGACCTCGTGACGGTCGTGTTCGACTCGAAGGGACGAACCCTGGCTCAGGCAGAATTCGCAGCGATCATTGCCTTCGGTGCACAACCGCCGATGGAGTACATCATCGAATTCTTTGGTGATGATGTACATGAGGGTGACGTCATCATCCACAACGACGTCTTCACACGCGGCAACCAGAACGCCGACACGGGAATCTACATCCCCATCTTCTATGACGGCGAGATCATCGCGTGGACGGCGAGCAAGGGACACCTAGCCGACATCGGTGGGATGACCGCCGGGGGATACAACCCGAATGCCCGCGAAATCTGGCAAGAGTCACTGCGCATTCCCCCCGTCAAGCTGTACGACAAGGGCGAGTTCCGCAAAGACGTCTGGGGATTGATTGGTGCCAACATTCGTTTCGACTTCGTCATGGAAGACGTCAAGTCGATGATCGGCGTGTGTCAGGTCGGCAAGCGTCGAATGCTTGAGGTTCTCGATCGATATGGCACCGACGTCTTCGGTGCTCACATGAACTACATTCTCGAAAGTTCTGAGCGTCAAGTACGGGCCGAACTCTCGAGGTGGCCTGACGGTTCGTACCGCGGCGAGAGTTGGATGGTCTCTGACGGCATTGACCCAACCAAGCACTACCGCATTGCCGTGGAGGTGACCGTACACGGAGACGAAATCACCTTCGACTTCAGCGACACCGACGACCAAGCTCCCGGAATTACCAATATGCCTGAGGCCTCAGCCATGGGCGCGATCCGTATTGCTTTCCTCATGCTGCTCGCGGCCGGTGGCCTGAAGATTCCGACGAACCAGGGGCTCTTCGCTCCCGTGCACACCGTGTTCCGGCCCGGTTCGCTGCTGTCACCCAACTTTCCTGCCGCGACGATCTTTGGCAATCAAATGTGCGACGAAGTTCTCGAGTCGATCATGCTGGCGATGAAGGATGCGCTCCCCGACCGCGTCACTGCCGGGTGGAACCAGTTCCTGTGCACTGCACTCAACGGAATCGACCCGCGCTCAGAAGAGCCATTCGTCATGTTCACTGTGTTTCAGCGCAACGGACCGGGCGCGATGCTCGGACACGACGGCTGGGACGCTTTCGGATTTACCGGCACCGCCGGACAGATGCGCTCGCCTGACCCGGAAATGTTTGAACTGACTACGCCTCACTTCCTGGAGTACAGCGAACTCCTGCCCGACTCGGCAGGGGCCGGCGAATGGCGCGGAGGGCTTGGTACCCGTTCGGCCTGGCACATCCTTGGCCGCAATGAGATGGGTGTGACTCTCGGCGACGACCTCGCCCATGAGGGTGCCACGCCGGCACCGGGACTGTTCGGCGGAAAAGACGCGGGCCTGAACATTTTGCGCATTGAGTTTCCCGACGGCCGGCACCAAGACTGGGGCTCCAAGGAGATCATCGAGTGGCTCCCTGAGGGAACACGCATTGTGTCCGAGTGTGGTGGCGGCGGCGGTTACGGTGATCCACTTCGCCGCGCGCCAGAGACCATCGCTGCTGAAGTGCGAGCCGGCTTACTTTCGGCCAAGCGAGCGCTCGATGACTACGGAGTGGTCATCGACCAACAGACGATGACCCTCGATGCTGCAGGTACTACCGCAGAGCGCTCAAGCCGGGGCCACGCGTCCACGGCAGATTTCGTGGAGTTCATGGGAACGGAGGGCGTGCTGTGAGTATTCGAATTGGCATCGACGTTGGAGGCACCTTTACCGACTTCCTTGTTGTCGAGGAAGACGGCACGCGTCAGGTTCACAAGACGAGTTCAGTTCCGTCGAACCCAGCCGAGGCTGTCCTGAACGGCCTCGGAGAGATCGCTGCCTCCAGGGGCATCGGGCTTGAGGAGTTCTTGGCGAAGGTATCCACGATCGTCCACGGCACGACCGTAACGACCAACGCGTTGCTCACGCGGCGGGGAGCCAAGGTCGGTCTGCTGCTCACGGAAGGTTTCCGCGACACACTCACTTTGCGCGACGGCAGACGTGAAGAACCGTACGACAACAGACTCGCCCAGCCAACGCCATTGGTGACTCGACAGTTAACGCTGCCTATCCGCGGACGGGTTGACTGGTCCGGTCGTGAAGTCGAGGAGCTAGTCACGGACGATGTCCGGGCGGCTGCGGCAATTCTGCGGAGCGAAGGCGTCGAGGCCGTAGCGATTTCTTTCATGCACTCGTACGCGAACCCAGCGCACGAAGACGCGGCGGCTGCGATCATCGCCGCTGAACTTCCCGATGTTTACTCGACCACCTCGCACGCTCTGCTCTCGCAGGTGCGCTACTACCCGCGTACGTCGACAGCGGTGCTCAATGCCTACGCGGGTCCCATCATCAGCGACTACCTTGCAATGCTCACCGATCTACTTGAGAAATCGCATTTTGCCGGCCTGCTCCTTCTTATGCAGTCCAATGGTGGTGTAGCGACTCCCGAGGAACTTGCCCGTCGCGCCGCACTGTCGTTGTTGTCGGGTCCGGCCTCGGGTCCAACAGCCGGGCTACTTGTCGTGCAGCCGCATCAGCTCGACCGGTGCGTCACTGTTGACATGGGCGGTACAAGTTTCGACGCCGCAGTGGTCGATCACGGTGAACCACTTGTCATGACCGATGGCATCGTCGACCGGTGGGCGATCGCATTGCCTATGGTCGATATTCACACGATCGGAGCCGGTGGAGGCTCGATCGCACACGTCGACGAGGGCGGCCTACTCAGAGTGGGTCCGCAGAGTGCAGGAGCCAGCCCAGGTCCGGTGTGCTACGGCCGCGGCGGCACCCTGCCGACCACCACTGACGCTGACGTTGTACTGGGTTTCGTCGATCCCGACACCTTCCTGCACGGAGGTATGCCTCTCGACCGCGACGCCGCCTATCGAGCGATCGAGGAACATATTGCCAAGCCTCTCGGCCTCGACGTTCTCTCGGCGGCAGCCGGAATCTATGACGTGGTGAACGTGAACATGGCCGCTGGCGTTCGCGAAGTCACCGTCCGTCGAGGTCTGGATCCCAGAGACTTCCCCCTCGTGGTTGCTGGGGGAGCCGGGCCAGTGCACGCTGCCGCGATCGCTTCTGAACTGGGGGCGCCGGTTCTCATCACTCCCCGCGAATCGTCAATCTTCTGTGCGGCAGGAATGCTGGTGTGCGACTTCAAGCACGACTTCGTTCAAAGCTACAAGGCTCGACTGTCATCGATGGACTTTGAAGAGTTGGCAGCGATGTGGGCACAGATGGCCGCGGCGGGACTCGAGATTCTGCGGGGAGAGGGATTGAGCGACGACTCTGCTTCCTTCTCGCCTGCGCTAGACATGCGTTACAAGGGCCAGTGGTATGAACTGATCGTGCCCCTCGGCGCCGAATCGATGCACACTCCCGATGTGGCCACGTTGACCGATGCTTTCGGAACGATGCATGACCGCCTGTTCGGTTACCGAACCGATGACATGCCCATCGATGTGCTCAACGTCAGACTGACCGTCGTTGGAAGCACGCCCAAACCAACGATGCGGCTATCGGACGACATCATGGAGACAGGCGATCCGCGAATCGGAACCCGACAGATGTGGTCGAGTATGCAGCGCTCGATGGTTGAGGTGGGAGTGTTTGACGGCAGACGCATGGGCCCGGGTGCCACTCTCGAGGGTCCGGCGGTGGTCGAACTGGGCACCACGTCCATCGTCGTTCCTGACGAGTTCGACCTCGTGGTCGATGACGCTGGCTCATTCGTCACAATCTTGCGTGAGCGAGCCGAGCAAGTGCGCAAGTCACTCGACGGGCTCACGGCCACGCCGGTGCTTCTTTCCTAGACCCATGGAAGCCAAGCACGAGCCTGCGTAACGAAGCAGTAACGGTACGCTCTGCCTACGGTGGGGGCACCATCGCAGTAGGGGAGGGCAGGCGTGGATTCCGAAGCACTCGGGAGAGTGGCGGGCGCTCTTTCAAGAGTCGCGAGCAGCCTGGCAGCCGTGACCTCGATCGACGAGGTGATGACTGTTTACCTCAAAGAGGCGCGCAACGTTCTGCCCGCCCGTGCAGTCGGAATCTATCTGTCTCGTTCTGCCGGCAGGCCTCCGCTCGCGCGCGCTGACGGAGTAAGCGAGTACTACCTCGAACGTTATGAAGAGGTCGGTCGCCAGATTGACCCAGTGCTCCATGCAGTCTTCGAAACCGGACAGACCCGTTCGTCATCGCAGATCATGTCGGACGAGGAGTGGCGCGAGTCGACGTTCTATCGCGAAGTACTCTCCGTGCACGGCTTTCAGTCGACACTCAAGGCCCCCATCGTGGCCGAGGGTCGCATTATCGGCACTCTGAATTTCGGCGACCGTGAGTCTGACGCATTCGACCATCCGGGCGATCTTGAACTTGCCACCGCACTAGGACACATCATTGGGCTGGCGGTCACGATCGCAGGCCGCATCGAGGACCTTGAACGCGAACGCGCTCAGTTCCGTCAGGCTTTTGAATTCAGTGACGACGCCCTGATCATCTCTGACCTGCGCACCGGCTCACGTCATCCCAATGCTGCCGCTCGGCGGATTCTTGACCTACTCGACCCCGATGAGGCTGACCTGCTGCTCGAGGACCTCTTGACCATGAACCGGCAGAGGCGCCCGGCCGAAACTGCACACCTGGAGTCACAGGGCGTACGTCATCGGGTGGTAGTGCAACCGATCAGCCTCGGGAACGATCGCAAAGTGCAACTGTCCCGGCTGACCCTTCGCGGAGGCGGTGATGCCGTGGCAATCGATGCTATTCCGTTCGCGCAGGCACTCCTGTCACCACGTGAAAGGCAGATCGCCGCCGCCGTCTCGTTGGGGCTGCACGATCAACAAATCGCTGACACGCTTGTTCTCAGCGTGCACACCGTGAAGCAGCACCTCAAGAGCATCTATAAGAAACTCGGGGTCAACTCCCGCGTCGAACTGACGCGGCTCGTACTGATGAGACGCTCGCCCGATACGCCGGCTGGCCCGAATTCGGACCAGCCGTCAAGCGACGAATGAATTGATCTTCATTCTGGGATCTCCAGAATGATCTTGCCGTAAGCCAGACGGCTCGACATGAGCCTGTGCGCGTCGGCTGCCTCACTGAGTGGGAACGTTGAGTGGATGCGAGGCGAGAGAGTGCCACGCGCAATCAAATCGAGAACGTGACTGAGTTCGTCACGAGTTTGAGTGTGCGAAGAAATGTAGGAAATGTGTCGACGGAAGAATTCGATAATGTCGAACGGAACCACTTCGCCAGCGTGAGCTCCGATGCTAATGAGGCGCCCATAAGGCCGCATCACGAACATCGAGTTCGTAAAGGCTTCGCCGCCAACGACGTCAAAGACCAGGTCCACTCCCTTGCCGCCGGTGAACTCCATCACAGCTTCGTTCACATTTGTGGAGTTGTAGTTGATGGTGAAATCAGCACCATCGGCGGTCGCACGTTCGAGCTTCTCATCGGTACTGGCAGTACCGATCACCGTTGCGCCTGCGGCTTTACAGATCTGTAGGGCGGCGGAGGCAACACCGCTGCCAACCGAGTGGATCAGCACCACGTCGCCGACGACAAGTTGACCGCGCGCCACCAATCCGTGCCACGCGGTGCCGAAAGCAACGAGCGAGGCCGCAGCCTCCGCGAATGACACGCCCTCGGGAATCGGAAGGCAGTGGCTGGCTGGGGCCACCATGTATTGCGCGTATGTGCCGGGGATGTGCTCACCGAATAGGCGACGGTTTTCACACAGGTTGTTTTGCCCACGGTTGCACCACTCGCAGTTGTCACAGGTTCGGACGTACGAAACCGCAACGGGGTCGCCGATCGACAAACCCTCGACACCGACCCCCATGCCTGCGACGACACCCGCGCCCTCGATACCGAGAATGTGCGGCATCTTGAAATCGAATCGCGATACACCGTCTCGAACGTCGATGTCGACGTGGTTGAGGGCAGACGCCTTGAGTTTGACGAGCACTTCCCCCGGACCGGGAACGGGGTCGGGTACGTCTCCGTACCGCAGAACCTCAGGACCACCAAATTCGTCAAACAGCATTGCCTTCATTACGTGTCCTCCTACTTGTCTTTCGTCGAGTTGAGCGACAACAGGTACTCGATGACCTCTGCGCTTGCTACCACGTCTGCGTACTTACCGTCCATGTCGACCAAATTCGCATCATGCTGGGTGGGGCTCCGGTCGCCGACCGCGTCTGAAACCACGACTGAGCGGAAACCATAGGCATTGGCATCGACTGCCGTCTGACGTACGCACCCGGAGGTGCTGCACCCAACAGAAATGATGGTGTCGACTCCCATCGTCTGCAGCACTTGCTGAAACTCGGTGCCAATAAAGGCGCTGCTATGCCGTTTGGTCAGGATGTAGTCATTGGGCTCCGGCTTCACTCGATCATCGATTTCAACCCATCGACTGCCGTGTTTAAGCCACCCCAGTGACGGGACCTTCTGGATGAAGAGTCCGCCATCGGCAAGGTCGGGGCGGAATGCAACTCGGGCGTAGATGACTGGCACGTCGTTGGAGCGTGCGGCAGCGATCACGTCCTGCGCCACGGCGATGGGCTTATCGAGTAGGTCAGTCCCCAACGGGCTTTCGGGGTCGGTCATGCCGTATTGGAAGTCGATCACCAACACGCAAGGATGATTTCCGAATCCAGTACGGCCCCGCATTCCTAGGGCCTCGTAGTCGGCCAAAGTCTGCTCTGGTGTTACCGACACCTAGACCTTCTCAGGGCTCTTGCCAGGGATGAACTTTCCAATTCCTTCGGGTCCAACCCACTTTCCGCCGTCAACCATGACGTTACCTCGCAAAATGGTGGTGACTGGGAAGCCGTCAGTCGTCCAGCCATCCCAGTTGCTGTAGTCGCAGTCAGAATGCAGGTTCTCACTCTGGTTGAAGGTGTGCGTGGTATCGGGGTCCATGATGATGATGTCCGCGTCGGCGCCGGGTCGCAGAACTCCCTTGGTTCCGTAGATACCGAACAATTTGGCCGGGGCGGCAGACGTCATTTCGACGAAACGTTCAATGGACAGGTTGCGCTTCTTGACTCCCTCAGACCAGAAGATGGCCATCCGGGTCTCGACACTGTTCGTGCCACCCGTGACATTGTCGACAGTGTCTCCAGCCAACTTGCGATCAAGAGGAATCGTGAAGTCGTCACTCGCCATCGTGTGCAGGCGCCCATCAGCGCAGGCATCCCACAACACGTTGCGATGCTCGATCGGCTTGTTGGGTGGGTAGTTCATGTAGCGCTGTCCTTGCTCCTGCTCGTAAAGGCTGGGGTCAAAGACCAGATTCGGGTGCAGCGTCTCGGCAAATACATCAACGCCCTGCAACCGGGCCTCGGTGATGGCTTCGACGGACTCTTTGGCGCTCACGTGCACGATGTAGAGGGGTGAGCCAGTTCGCCGAGCGAGGAGAAGCATTCGCCGAACGGCTGCCTCTTCGGCGAGCGGTGGGCGAGCCTCACCAATGTTCCAGAACTCAGGACGACCGTCTGCGTAGAGCTTGCGGATGTTGTAGTCGATGATGCACTCATCTTCACAGTGCACCATCGTGATGCCGCCGTGCTTCTCGGTGGCGAGCATCGCCTGGTAGATGCGGCCATCGTCTGACATGAGTCCACCAATGGTGGGGCTGCCCTTGAACGCGGTGAAGAACTTGAATGACACGACACCGCCGCTGATGCAGTCCTTGAATTCGTCAGGAGTGGTGAGGGGCCAGTCACCTGAGACGATGGCGTGCATCGCGTAGTCGGAGTCTGGGTTCTGTGCAGCGGTGTGCGCCAGTTTCTCTTCAACGCACTTAATGAGCGAGTCCTCTGCAGCCGACATGGAGAAGTCAATGTACGTGGTGGTGCCGCCGTAAATACCGGCGCGCGATCCAGCCTTAGCGGATTGAGCGGTCATGGCCTCGGAGATCGAAAGGTCATAGTGGACGTGCGTGTCAATGCCGCCAGGCAGCACATACTTGCCGGCCGCGTCGATAACCTTTGTCGCCCCATCACTTTCCAACTGGCCGTGCACAGAGAGCGCAACGATCTTCTCGTCCTTCACCGCAACGTCGAGGGGGTAGACCCCGTGCTCGTCCGCGACCATTCCGTTCTTGATGAGTAGGTCGTACATAGCGTTCTCCTCCAGTGTGAGCGATGGATGTCGTGGGCACACAATCTTGTGAAGCTATCCTGCTGCGAGCGTCGTATCTAGTGCTGCAGAACCCGAACCACCTGGTCGAACTACTAAACCGCACCTGCATCTCGGAGCGCTTGGAATTCTTCGTCCGAGAGCCCCATTTCGGTGAGATAGAAGTCATCGTTATCTCTTCCGATCGGGCCGCCGAGATTACGAACGCCTCCCGGTGTCACCGACATGCGCGGGTGGACGTGAACCGTCGATGTAGGACCGAGGTCTGGGTCGTCCACCATCTGAAGAAGATTACGCGCTTGGAAATGCGGATGATGGGCAATCTGAGCAATGTTATTGACCGGCGCACCGGCAACCTCGAACTCTTCGAAGAGTTCCAAAACGCGGTCTGTGGAAGTCTGACCCATCCAGCCGCCGATCTCGTCATCCAACGCATCAACGTTGGCCCGACGAGTCGCGTTGTTGATAAACCGAGGATCGGTCACAAGGTCCTCGCGGTCCATGGCTCGAAACAGTCGCTCGACAATCCCCTGGGTGCCACCGGAAATGGCGATCCAGTCTCCGTCAGCGGTCTGGTAGGCGTTACGGGGAGCGAGATCCCCGAGTCGATTGCCGCTGCGCTGACGAACGAGGCCGAGCTTTTCGTAGTCGAGCATGAGGTAGTCGATCAGTCGGTAGTTCGCCTCGATGATCGCGTTATCGATCACCTGACCCGTTCCGCCACCGACATCGCGCCAGTAAACCGCGGCCAAAATTGCCATCGCTCCAGCCAGCGCTGTGACTCCGTCTGCCAGCGGATATCCAGAGATGGAAGGCGCGCGATCCTCGGCCCCACTCACAAAGGCCAGACCGGCAAATGCTTCGGCGAGGGTTCCGAAACCCGGCTTGCGTGCAAACGGCCCGGTTTGCCCGTAGCCGGACGTGCGCAAGATGATCAGGCGCGGATTTGCCGCGTGCAGTTCTTCTGGGCTCAGCCCCCACCGTTCCATGACACCGGGGCGGTAGTTCTCAACGAGAACATCGAAATCCTTGACCATGCGAAGGAGCAACTGTTGGCCTTCGGGCTTGTTTAGCGCCAACGTGATGAGCCTCTTGTTGCGCGAAAGACCTTTCCACGCAAGCGAAGTGCCCCCCACTTGAGATCCCCAGTGACGTACCGGATCACCGGTGCCAGGCAACTCCACTTTGACCACGTCGGCGCCGTAGTCGGCGAGGTACGTGGCAGCCCACGGGCCGGCCATCATCGTGGCCACATCGAGTATGCGCAAACCCTCAAGTGGGCCGCGTCCCATTGATGCGGGTTCGAGCGTTGTCGGGTCTAGGGGCGGTAGGTCACTCACCGGGAGCCTCCTGTTGCTGCACCATGGGTGGGATGTGTTCGTGCCAATCAGTGTCACGCTGGTAGGCGGCGGCCACTTGGAAGAGTCGCGCCTCGTGCCACGATGCCGCTGAAAGTGCGATTCCAACGGGCATGCCCGACGCGGGGTGGAACCCGATCGGAAGTGACATGGTCGGGCCGGCATGCAGGCCCCAGGGGTAGGTGATGCGCCCCAGAGTTTGAGTTGTTGCACGACTGTCGTATCCCTCAGCAGCGGGGACGTCGATTGCGATCACCGGGGTCACTATCACGTCGATGTCTGACATGAGCGAATCAAGTGCGTGGCGATAACGTACGCGCCAGTCGAGCGAACGCGCGAGGTCGACTGCGCGAACGTCGAGCCCTGAAGAAATTCGGCCAAGTACATCCGGTGAGAAGTCGTCGGGACTCGCGGTGATGCGCTCTTCGTGGAATGCAGCCCCCTCGACTTGCACGATCCGAGTCCACGCCTCAAAGGCTCGAGCTTGTCCGAAGTCAGCAACACTGACCCGCTGAACTCCCTGACTATCGAGCCAGGTCAGGAACTCGTCGACGCGCTGGGCGATGCCAGCGTCAAGATCGTCGTAGAAGAAGTCAGCAGGGATACCAACGGTGAGGCCTCGCAGGGGCTCATGCAGCAGGCTTGTTGCCGGTGCGCCGGCGCCGGGCCGAGCGTAGGGATCGAGCGGATCGAAGTGGAGGAGTGCTTCGGCAAGTCGGGCAGCGTCCTCGGCTCGAATCGCCATCGGTCCGACGGCATCCTGGGTGTACGCCGCTGGGTACACACCCCGTGCCGAAATTGATCCAAAGGTAGGCCGCAGTCCGACGACCCCATTGACTGACGAGGGAATGCGTACCGAAGCACCGGTGTCAGTGCCAAGCGCTGCCTCGACAATGCGAGCAGCCAGAGCTGCCCCGGAACCTCCGCTCGATCCACCGGGGATGCGGTCTAGGTCCCATGGATTGCGGCAGGCACCGTAGGTGAGGTTTTGGGTGGTTGCCCCCCAAGCGACCTCCGCCATGTTGAGCTTGGCGACGACCACGGCTCCTTGCTCTTCCATTAAGTCAATGCACGCCGCGTTGGTTGACGGCACGACATCAGAGCGAAAGGAGGCCCCGGCAGTGGTGCGCACTCCCGCGGTATCGATGTTGTCCTTCACCCCGACGATGAGACCGTGTAGCGGTCCGGCGGAATCTCCGGATGCGGCCCGTTGATCGAGCTCGAGTGCCCGCTCGCGCGATGAGTCGATCCACGTGATTACAGAGCGAACTCGACCATCGAGGGCTACGTAGTGGGCGCGGGATTGATCCCAACGCTCGACGCATGATTGACCACTCATTGACACCATCGATCCTTCCTGCCTGTGGGCAGTGATTGTATGCAACGTACAGGGTCTCCGTCAACGACTTGCCCAGTATCGACAATATTCACACTACAAGCACCACGTATTGGCAGAACTTGGGTAGTTGGAATGTACACAATTGCCTTGCTAGGCTCGGGTCCTGACCACTGGGAGTACTTATGTCGTCTTTCGAACCGATGTCCCTGCCCCGATCGATGCGAGTCGTCGAGGTAGGAATGCGAGACGGGCTGCAATCAGTGCGATCGGTTATCGCCACCGCTGACAAACTCCGATTGGTCGAGAGCATGATCGACGCCGGAGTGCGCGAGATCGAGGTGGTGTCATTCGCCCATCCCAAGGTGCTTCCCCAGATGGCCGATGCCGAGAAACTTCTTGCGTCGGTACCTCGAACGGCTGGCATCAGCTACCGCGCCTTGGTGCCCAACGCGGTCGGCGCCCGACGTGCGTTGGAATCGGGTGTCGACGAAATCGTGGCGCTGACGTGCACTGACCCCGACGTGCTCATGATCAACCAGCGCCGAACCACCGACCAGATGTGGGACGAACTCGACGAGATTGTTCAAGTGTGCGGCGATACTCCGGTGACGGTCGCAATCGTGATGTCCTTCTTCGCGTACGGCGCGGGACTGGTCTCGCCTGAACGCCTCGACGCTTTTATTGATCGAATCGTGGCAGCTGGCGCCCGCAGCATCTACGTCGCCGACTCCGCGGGTCTGGGAGATCCGCGCCAGGTGCATGATGCGCTCGCTCGAATCCACCGTCGCCACCCCGATGTGTCCGTCGGCATTCACCTTCATACTCGCGCAGGATTCGCACTCGCCAATGCTCTTGCCGCGCTACTCGCTGGCGTCGACTGGATCGAGGGAGCTTTCTGCGGCCTGGGAGGCGATCTGTGGCTTCCTGGCGATAACGATGTACTGGGCAACCTGCCTACCGAAGATTTGGTTGCGATGCTCGAGTACATGGGCGTGAGCACCGGGGTCGACCTCGGACGCTTCTCAGACACCGTGAGCCTCGCCGAGGAGCTCACCGGATTTCGCGCCTTCGGCCACTACACCCGTGGCGGTGCCCGCGACGAAATGGCACAAATCGTCTGGGAAGACATACTTTCCCAGCCCGGAAAGGAAATCCCTTCAACGTCTGAGGGTCACTAAATTGCCCAGACACGCTGCGACCGATGGCTACACTGCAAGGGTGGAGCCAAAGACTGAGCGAGCAGCGGACCGTGCGTACTTGCTGTTGAGGCGAGAGATCATCGGGGGCAGAATTCCCGCGGGTTCGCATCTGGCCGAGGCCGATCTTGCGACGCAGTATGGGCTCAGTCGCACGCCCATCAGGGAAAGCCTGAGGCGTCTACAGTCCGAGGGACTTGTTGAGGTTGAGCCTCACCGGGGTGCCCGCGTTGTTGACTGGAACAGTTTTGATATTGAGGGAATCTACGACCTAAGAGCCTTAATCGAGGGATTCGTCGCACATCGCGCCGCAGACAGACTCACTGATGTTCAACTCAGCCATCTCGCCGAACTCTGCGATCGTATGGAGAGTCTCACCGCGCAAGGCTCGCTTGCCGACGCGGAAGTCATGAGTGACTTCGCTCAACTCAATGAGTTGTTCCACGGTGGCATCGCCGAAGCAGCGGGCGCCGACTACGTCATCCCCGCGCGCAGCATGCTTGTGGTGTTGCCCGTCATCTTGCAAGCACTCCATAGTTACGCGACGGTCGACTTTGAGCGCAGCAACCGCCATCACCGTGAGTTGCTGTCGGCGTTTCGATCGAAAGACGCAGAATGGGCGTCCTCGGTCATGACAAGCCATGTGTTGTCTTCCAAGAGGCGCCTGATGGAGGCCATCCGAGACAAGAGCAACGAATCGGCCGCGATTATGGAGTTGCCGCCGCCGAAGACTTCCGCAGACCAGGTCTCCGCCTAATCTGCAGAATCGTTGCTGCGCCGAGGAAGCATCCGGAAGCGACGATCCACGCCAAACTAAAACCGGCGTGTTGCGCGATGAGACCAAACACGGTCGGCCCGATCACGCCACCCGACGCTGCACCCAAGACGAGGTATCCAGAGGATCGTGCGGGAGCCTGGGGATACAAGCTCACGACCGCGAAAGTGAGCAGGCCGTTCCATCCCCACCCCGCGCCCAATGCCACGAGCGTGGCAAGCAAGAGGGCCCATCCGGCCGTGGCAAAGGCAAAGCACAGCACACCAGTGCCCCCCACGATCATGATGATGCTTGCAGCGATGAGCGGACGGGTGATCGAGCCCAAGCGCCACGCGAAGACGAAACGACCCACCACTCCGCACAGGCTGCCAGCCGCCAGAAACAGCCCTGCGGTATCAGAACTGAACCCGTGCGACACCGCAGACTCGACATAAAACGCACCCATCGCGGAGACCGCCATCATGGCGATTCCGAAAGCGATGGCAAACCGGGAGATGCCTTGGAGGCGTTCGTTGGGATCGGTGGCTCTGCCGGTGCTGTCGACGTGCCGATAGACAAGTCGCGGCATGAGGATCAGGGCGGGTAGCCCCACCACGACGCCGATGAGGAAGGAAGGTCGCCAGCCAATGCTGTTGGCCAGAAGCGGCACGGCGAGCCCTGAGATGACCGCGGCACCGGGTAGCGCCGTCTGCTTGATTCCAAAGGCCAGCGATAGCCGGGAGCGTTCGACTCCGGCGAAGAGCGCCAAGTCGACCGCGGGTTGGCTCAGCGAGTTAAAGAGTCCGGCGATCGCCATGGCCACAATCAGGATCCACCACGACCCTGCCAGCGAGGCCAGAACCATCGCCAGCATTGAACCTGTGACCCCCAGCCGCGTGGCGACGGTGGCCCCGAGGCGCTGGCTGAGGTGGCCCCCCGCGACGCCACCGAGGGCCATAAATAGCCAGAAGGCGGAGACCGAAATGCCGAGTTGAGTTTGGCTCAGGCCCAACTCGGTTCGAACGAAAGGGGCCATCGCGCCGAGCAGGAACACCGGAATTGTGCCGACCGTTGACGCGCTCGTGGTGGCTCCGACCACTCGCGCAAATGAGACCTCAGACTCGCCTGATTGTATGCGAAGGCGGCGATCTTCGGTCATCTTGAGAGTGTAGCGACGTTTCGCCGCCGTGTACTCGAGTCCAATCGGTATACAAACCGGTTGACACGATCAAGCCCGCCGCCTAACCTCAGACAGATCCGGTCACCGAAAATGAAGGACCTCATGACCGCCGCCACTGGCACCAATTCCGTGCAATCCGACACGGCCCGTCCCGGGCCGCTGGCGGGTACCACAGTGATCGAACTTGGCCAGCTCATCGCCGGCCCGTTCGCCTGCCAAGTGCTGGGAGATTTCGGCGCAGAGGTCATCAAGATTGAACTGCCGGGCAGCGGCGACCCGATGCGGCAGTGGGGGAAAGTAACCCCCGAAGGTGAATCTCTGTGGTGGTCGGTCATCGCTCGCAACAAGAAGTCCGTCACCCTTGACGTTCGAACTGAAGCGGGGCGCTCAGTACTGCTCGACCTCGTGCGCGAGGCAGATGTGCTGGTCGAGAACTTCCGGCCCGGAACGCTCGAGCAGTGGGGACTGTCGTACGAGGAACTTAGCCGTGTGAATCCCGGCATCATCTTGGTCAGGGTGAGCGGATTTGGCCAGTCCGGCCCCTACTCGTCTCGCGCGGGATTCGGCGCTATCGGCGAGGCCATGGGCGGATTGCGCTACCTCATGGGCGAGCCGGGGCGGTCAACGGTTCGCTCCGGAATCGCTCTCGCGGACGCTGTCTCGGGGATTATGGGTGCCATCGGCGCACTGGTGTGCCTGCTGGAACGTCGGTCATCGGGACTTGGTCAGGTGATCGACGTGGCCCTGTATGAGTCGGTTCTGTCGCTGATGGAATCGATCATCCCGGAGTACGCGGTGGGTGGGTGGGTACGTGAGCGAAGCGGAGCCACACTGCCTGGCGTGGCACCTTCTAATGTTTACCCGACATCCGACGGGCGCGGAATCGTGATTGCAGGTAACCAAGACAGTGTCTTCCGCCGGCTTACCGAGGTCATGGGCAGTCCGGAACTCGCTGACGACCCTCGCTACGCCACTCATGGCGCTCGCGGGGAACGGATGGACGAACTCGATGCGCTGGTGAGCGCGTGGACAGTCCAACGAACCGCCAACGACCTCATGCTGATTCTTTCGGACGCCGGAGTACCCGCAGGTCCGATTTATCGGGCACCAGACATGCTGACCGACCCGCACTTCAACGCCCGTGAATCAATCATCAACGTCGATCATCCGACTTTGGGATCGCTTCCCATGCAAAACGTTGCACCCCGCGCATCGCGCACTCCGGGTTCGATTCGTTGGGTCGGCCCTGCGCTGGGGGCCCACAACGTTGAAGTGCTTGCCGACCGGCTCGGGCTCACACCAGAGCAGATCGAGCAGGTTCAGGGTCGAGGTGCCCTTTGACGCAGCCAACCATGGAGCTGATCACCGAGGCAGCGGCTGGCTCGTCGATAGCGCGCGCGTTCGACCTGATCCGATCAGAACTCGACAGTGCGTTCGTTCCGAGCATCTACCAGGTTCTCGCCACCTACCCGCCAGCGCTCGACGCAGCGCTTGAGGTGCTGCCCCGGGTGGTGGCCTTGGCTCGAGACGTCGACTTCCCGGCTCGTGTCTGCACCGTCGCGGCCACGGCACTTGCTGCAGCCGACGTCGAGTCGACGCGGGCGACAGTGGCGCTCGACGCCACCTCACGCGAGGTGATTCTGGGCTATCGCTCGGCGAATCCCCTCAACCTCTTGCTTGCTCTCGCCTTGCTCGGGACTGGAGTCCCGGAGTGGCCCGGCGTGATGACGGGAGACGGTCTTCGGTCGACCTTCGGGTCGACCGAAGACCGCGGCACCCTCGACGACCAGATCACCCGTGCCCACGGCGGGGTGCTACTCCCCGGGCTCTGGCGCGGGCTGCTGTCGATCTCCCGCGCCGACGACACGTGGTCCGAGGTTCGCGCTTTCGCCTCGGGCGGCCAACTGCAGGTCGTGCGTGCCCAGGTGCGCTCCGTGGCCGAACAGGTGCTGTACGAGGGTGGCCTCGCGACCAAGAATGGGCAGTTGGGAGTGCCCCTGCCTGACGAACTGCCGCACCTCACGTGGTTCCCCACGGGAATCGCCACGATGATCGTCGAGGCAGAGGTACTCATCGAGTCCTCAGCGCGAACTCACGGACCACACGACCAACCCAACGACCAACCCAACGCTCGACTCGAGAGGACATGAGATGACTCAACCCAAGGCGCGGATCGTCGAGGTACTAATGCGCGACGGACTCCAGACGATGGTGCATGAGGCGGGGTGGCACGTTCCTACCACCGAGGAGAAGTTGGCGATGATCGAGATGATCGCCGACGCCGGCGTACCCGAGATCGAGGTCACTGGCTTCGTCCACCCGAAGGTCATCCCCATGCTCGCCGATGCAGACGAGGTCGTTCGCAGGCTGCCCAAGCGCGAGGGCGTCGTGTACCGCGCCCTGGTGCCTAACCTGCGCGGCGCACAGCGCGCCATCGACGCCGGCTGCACCAAGGTTTCCGCCCTCATCGTGGCCTCCGAGGCTTACAGCATGAAGAACTCCCGCATGAACATCGCCGACAACGTCGAGCAGATCCGTCAGATCGCCGAACTGGCGCACAACGCCGGTATCGACATCGATGTCAGCATGGGCATCTGTTTCCTCTGCCCCTTCGAGGGCTCGATCGAGCAGTCGCGGGTGCTCGATCTCGTCGAGACCTTCGCCAGTTTCGGCATTCACGAAGTCAGCATCGCCGACAGCATCGGCATGTCGAACCCCCGCGATGTTGGCTCGCTCGTCAAGGCCATCACCACCCGCTTCCCCGATATGACCCTTGGTGTTCACCTGCATGAATGCACGGGTATGGCCATCGCGAACATTCTGGCTGCTTACGACAATGGCGCGACAGTTTTCGAGGCGTGCATCGGAGGCTACGGCGGCGGGATTGCGATGCCGATCTCGGTCATGGGGATGGGCAATGTGTCCACGGAAGATGTCGTCCACTTGTTCCGCGAGATCGGTGTCGAAACCGGAGTTGACCTTGCCAAGCTACGGGCGGTCGGCGAGTACGCGGCTGAACTCACCGGAATCCCTTCACGTTCGAGGGTGACCCAATACGGTACGTACGAAGAGTTCCATGATCTGGCCCAGCAATACCGCTGATTACCTAGGAGTCACCTATGCCTCGCATGGTCTTGAATCACGGAAGGTATTTCACCGGAGAGAACTTCGAACTCGTTGAGGGTGCAGTCGTCATTGATGACGGACGCATCGTCAGTATCGGCGTCAAGGACGGCGACCGTCCCGATGATGTGGAAATCGATCTCAAAGGTGCCAGCGTCATTCCGGGGCTCATGGATGCCCATTGTCATCTCATCTATCGCGACGTGGCCGATCCGTACGACATCGAACTACGAAAGTCGATAGCCGAGGCGACAATCGATGCTGTCTTTAACGCATCGACGTTGCTCGACTGCGGCTTTACCACCGTTCGCGATGTGGGAAGCCGTGGAAACATCGGCGTTGAAGTACGCAATGCCATCAACCGCGGTGACGTGCGTGGCCCGCGCGTGCAGCCGGCAGGGCGCATTCTTTCGGCGCCCGGGGGACTCGCCGATTTCCATCCATCGCATATTTTCGAAGGTCGGCAGTATCCGTACGGGCTCGGCGTTCAGGTGGTGGGTCCTCACGAGGCGCGCGCCGAGGTACGTCGACAACTCAAAGACGGCGTCGATTGGATTAAGGTCGGCGTGAGCGGAACCGGCTTCAATCCGCTGTGCCCTGCTGAGCGCAATGGGCTCAGCGAGGCCGAGTTCGAGGCGGTCATGAACGAGGCCCGACTGCAGGGCGTGCCGGTAGCTGCTCACGCTGAATCAGCCGAGGCAGTGCGTGCCGCAGCGCGTCTCGGTGCGCAAACGATCGAACACGGCATCTACATCGATGAGGCGTCAGTCTCTGACATGGTGCTCAATGGGGTGACCCTGTCTCCCACACTGTCGATGTATCGAGCTTTCGCGGTGCGAGGGGGAGACATGGGAATCCCCGCGGTGATCGTTGATCAACACAAGCGAACGCATGCGCGACATGCCGAGAGTGTGCGACTCGCATTCGAGTCTGGCGTGCCCATCGTTGCCGGAGGCGACGCGGGTTTGACGCACTTCCCCCAGGGCAATTGTGCTGAGGAAGCAGTCTCTTACGTCGAAATCGTCGGAATGAGTTCACGCGAATCACTGCGCACGCTGACGGTGAATGTCGCGCGACTGCTGGGAATACTTGACGACGTCGGAACGATTGACGTCGGAAAGCGTGCCGACTTGGTAGTGATCGATGGAGATCCGCTCGGCGATCTTTCTCTGCTTCAGCGTGCTGACCTTCGCCGGTATGTTCTGCTCGATGGTGAAATCGTCGCAGGAACGGCCGCCCTCAACTGAGCACGACTACTGCACGGCGTCGCCATACCTGAACTCTCGGGTGACAGCGTCAATCTCCTCGAGTGTCGAAGCGTCCAACTGCACCCCGAGTGCAGAGACTGGGCCGTCGAGTTGTTCTGGGCGAGTGGCGCCCAACAGGATCGAACTCACGAACGGTTGGTGTAAGACCCACGCTGTTGCCAATGTGGGCAGCGACAGCCCGAGCCGTTCAGCAATCCCCGTGAGTTGGGCGACGGCTTCGAATGCTTGGCCATTCCAGTAACGCTCGCGATAGAGCTCGGCAGCACCGGTGGTTGCGAATCGCGACGTGGAATCAGGTGGCGCTGTCGGATTGTGTTTGCCTGTCAGCAATCCACCGGCCAGCAAGTTGTAGGTGATCACTCCGATGCCCTCCAACTCGCAGAGGGGGAAGAGTTCGCGCTCATGTTCGCGGAACAGCAAGTTGTAGCGCGGCTGAACCGAGATGAAGCGAGCGTAGTGGTAGAGATCGCTCTTTCCCAGGGCTCGCATCAGTTGGTACGCAAGGAAGTTCGAGCCTCCAGTGAAGCGTACTTTGCCAGCGCTTACGAGGTCGGTGAGCGTCTCGAGAGTCTCTTCGATGGGAGTTTGCGGATCGGGTCGGTGTAGTTGGTAGAGGTCGACGGCGTCGAGTCCGAGCCGGCGCAGGGAGGCGTCGATCGCTTCGGTGAGGTGTCGACGCCCCAACCCCTGATTCCACGGCATGGGGCCTGTGGCGCCGTGAACCTTGGTGGCCACCACCACATCAGGTTTCCGGCTCTTGATCCAACGACCGATGATGGCCTCGGTCACTCCCGCCTCGTCAAATCCACTTCCCAGCGGGTACTTGTCGGCGGTATCGATGAAACGAATGCCAAGTTCCATCGCATGGTCAAGGATGCGAAATGAGGTTTCCTCGTCGCATTGCCCTCCGAAGGTGGCGGTCCCGAGACAAAAGCGCGACACCTGGAGGTCAGAAGCCCCCAGACGAACCTGATCGAGCACCGACATTACGACCTCCTATCGGAAAGGGCCTGCGGTGAGGCCGATTCGGTGAATACCAGAGCGACCACCCCCGCCGCCATGCTGAGAACGACAAGCACAGTGAGTCCTACCGTCCAGGATCCGGAGATGTGAACGACCACACCAATCATGAGTGGCACCACGATGGCACCGAGGTTGATCAGGGTGAGTGAGACCCCCGTTGCGGCACCGATGCGGTGCGGAAGACATGCCTCGGCCACCGCTGCGATGTAAACCCCATTCCAACCCACCGAGGTGGTGCCGACAGCGATCAGGGCTCCAATGAGCGCCCAGTCGGGCACGAGGAGCAACGACAGAATGGAGAGAGCCCCGAGAAAGGCAGTAGCTTGCAACACAGGCAACCTCAGTGTCGGACGCGAGTCCGAGAGCCACCCCCAAAACAGTCGCCCGATGACACCGCCCATCAAGAGGGTGGAAACGCCCAGACCCGCTCGCTCATTGGATAGCCCCCGCGCTTCCACCAAGTAGACCGCGGTGAAAGCAAAGATACTCACCTGGACTCCGGCGATGAGCAGCCCATAGGCGTACCCCTGCGGTAGTCGTAGCCGGCGGGCTGAGCGGGCCCGAGCCGCGGCCGACCCGGTCAGGGGCTGAGCACGGTATCCGCCGCGCAGCAGTACGGTCATCGCCAACACCGCGCATAGAACGAGCCCGAGGGCGAAGGCGGCACGCCAACCCCATTCGAGTCCAACGGAGGGGAGCACCGCCCCTGCTACCACGCCGCCGATCGGTACGCCCGATTGCTTCACACTCAGTACCAGACCGCGGCGCTGTGGATTCGGTGGATTCGAGACCACGGTGGTGGGCGGATTGATGGCCCCGTAGCCAAGTCCGAGCACCAGGATCCCGCAGTAAAACACGATCGGGTGCGGAGCAAGCAGTGCGATCAAGTCCCCGAGGGCAAGCAGTCCTAGCCCGGTAACGATGATCCGACCGGGCCCGTGCCTATCGGTGAGTCGACCGGCTGGGGAAGCGCTCAGCATTGCCCCGAGGTAGGCAACGGACGCGATCGCGCCTACACCTACCGCGCTCAGGCCGAGCGACTCGCGCAACAGGGGAGCGTTGGCGGAGGCTCCGATCACGGAGAAACTGCCTACCGCGAGGACAACGACCGAGAGGACGATTCCCTCTCGGATCGACCGGGTAGGTCGGCTAGTCAGGCTCGACATTCAGGTCAACGTGCCGATCATCGACAGCTCACCGCACGAGCACGGTGATTTTCCCAAGTGAGTCAAAGTCAAAGAGCCATTCACCCGCAGTGACGTCGAGTAGTGGTGTCATTGAGCCGGTAGCAACGTGCGTGGCACCGGTATTTGCCGGGAGAACGTTCAACCGCGCTGCGGCGCCAGCCCAGTCTTGGGTGCCAGACGCAACCACGAGGCCGTTGTGGCTGACCTCCACCTGCACAGTGTCCTGGGGGGAGGTCGGAGGGCCGAACAGCATCATCGACTGCAGGCAGCCATCGGCGATCACGCCAAATGAGGGCAACCGCCAGGCCGTGAAACTGCTGTCGGCAATCTCAACACAGGCGATCGGCAGCAGGGTGCTGCCCACGCTGATACCTACTTCTGCTTCGAACTTGGCGTGCAAGAAATCGGCGCTGTCGATTTCGAGGCGATCGCAAGACAGAACGACTCGATCAGGTACCAGCGGCGCGCACACCGGTCCGTCGAGACCCAGTCTCGACTGAGTCTCCGCGTCTACCGCGCCCAGTTTCCAGTAGGGCGAGCCGGTGGCGCCCCAGCGCTCATAGAGCACCTGCGCCACCTGATCAGCTGAGGCTCGGTCGAGTCCCTGCCACTCGGGGTCGGTTGCCACGATCGGAACGCGCGCCTGACGAGCATGTTCGATCAGCGTCGCAAGAGCTTCCGCGGTGCCGGACATACCGTTAGGCACCGCTCTTTGCTCGGCTCCGCTTAACGAACTGGGAGAAGGTGACGGCAAGGATCAGCGCACCACCGTAGAACAGGTATTGAACAAAGGACTTCGCGCCGAGCAACTGCAGTCCGGTGATGCCAGTCACGAGGAAGTAGACCGCGATCAAGGTGCCCCACGCGTTGAACCGACCCGGCTTGATAGTGGTTGAGCCAAGGAAGGCGGCGGCGAAGGCGGGCAGCAGGTAGTCGAGAGCAGTCGACGGGCTCGCCGACCCCGTCGTACCGAGAAGGAGCAGTCCTGCCAGCGCGGCCATCAGCGAAGCGGCCACAAGTGCACCGGCACGCACAAGGCTTACTCGGATTCCGGCCAACCGGGCCACATCGCGATTGCGTCCGACCACCAGCATGCGCTGCCCGAGTGGAGTGTAGGTAAACACGTACCAGACGATGGCGGTGAGAACGAGCGCGTACCAAAAGGACATCGGGATGCCCAGCATCCGCTTGGTGATGACCCAGTCGGTCACCACCTTCTCGACACCGGTAATCACTCGCGAGTCGGTGATCCACAGCGTGATTCCCGTGATGAAGGTGCCCATACCGAGGGTGATGATGAGGCTCTCGACTCCGAACACCACGATGAACAGCGCGTTCACGAGCCCGACAAGAAGGCCCACCACGAGCGCGGCGACCAGCGAAATCCACAGCGGGTAGTGCATCACGGCGTTGAGTTGGGCAGCCACCACAGCGCTGAGCCCCGCGACTGCGGCAACGGACAGGTCAAAGTCTCCGGTGGTGAGCGGAATGATCAAGGCCAACGTGATGACCACGAGAACTGCCTGCGACGCAAGCAGCGACGAGACGTTGGTCCACGTGGGGAAGGTCTGCGGGGCCAACGCGCTGAAGAGCACGATAATGACCAGCCACGCGATCGGCAGCGCGAGAGCCTCGAGCCACGCACGGGATCGTTTGCGGGGAGGAACCGCTACGTCAAGAGTGGGGGGCTCAGTCGGCCCGGCAGTATTTGCCATGGAGGCCTCTGTTGACATTGTCTAGTCTCCGTTTCCGGCTGCGTTGTCCAAGAGGGCCGCGGCGGCTGCCGTGGCACTGCCCTCTTCCTCGTAACTCATACACATGTCAGCGATCTTTGAATGGGTGACGTCGGTGCCCGATAGGTATCCGACTAGGCGCCCCCGAACCACGATGGCCACGCGATGGCACAGTGTCGCTAATTCTTCGTAGTCCGAACTTGCGCACAGAACGGCCGTGGTGTCGAGATTGCTACGGATGATCTGGTAAATCTGCTCGCGGGCTCCGACATCGACCCCTTGGGTCGGCTCGTGCAGCAAGAGCACCTTGGGGGTGATCTGCTGCCACTTGGCCATCATTGCCTTCTGCTGATTGCCACCTGAGAACGAGCCGTAGTCCATTGTGGGAATGGGCGGGCGCACGTCGAAATCCTTCAGCAGTTGTCGCGCATTGTCACGCAATTTGCCGTGACGCAGTCGCCCACCACTGAAGAAGCGGTCGAGAACGGTGACGTTGATGTTTTCGGCCACCGACAGGTCAGCAACACTGCCGTCACGCTTGCGGTCAGCCGGGACCAGCGCGAGCCCCATTTCCTTGGCCGCATAGGGGTTGTGTTTGCCGAAATCGAGTTCACGACCGTCAAGAACGAACGTGCCGCTCGCAGTTCGGTCACTGCCGAAGAGCGAGTAGACGGCGTCCTCGTAGCCCGAACCGACCAAGCCGGCGAGCCCCAGGATTTCACCCTCGTGCAGGTCGAACGAAATCTCTCGGGCCAAACTGCTACTGAGGCGGTCAACGGAGACGACAACCGGCCGTCCGGCGAGTTCTTGTGGAGGAGTGGGTTCAATCCGCTCGAGGTCGTGACCAACGATCAGTTTGACTAGGTCGCGCTTAGTGGACCCTTCAGTGTTGATGGTTCCCATCGAGCGACCATCACGCAACACAGTGATTCGGTCAGTGATCTGGCGGACCTCGTCGAGGTCGTGCGAGACGAAAAGTACGCTGGAGCCAGTGGCGACAATTCCACGCACAAGGTCGAACAGCATGCCGACCTCGTGCTTTGGCAGGAAGACCGTGGGCTCATCAAGAACGAGCAGATTCGGCCTACGTGACTCGGTGTTGGACTTATCTATTTCCTTCAGTCCCTCAATGGCGCGGATGATGGCGAGAATCGCGCGCTGGACTGGTCTGATCTGCTCGACGTTGGCGCCGGGGTCGATAACGACGTTGTACTCGTCGAAGACGGCCTGGGCGCGAACCCGTGCGGCACGCCACGAGAAGAATCCTGAGTGCGAGGCGGCAACCTCGCCCATAAAGAGGTTCTCGGTGACGGTCAGGCTCGGCACGAGGCCGAGGTCTTGATGGACGAATTCAAAGCCGAGGTCGCGATACTCTCCCGGCACGAGGGGTAGAGCGATATCTTGCCCGTTCACTTCAAGCTCGCCGGCGTTCGGTTCGTGGAAGCCCGAGAGGATCTTGATCAGCGTTGATTTGCCTGATCCGTTTTCACCGAGCAGGCCGTGAACTTCTCCGGCTTCGACAACCAAGTCAACTTCATTGAGGGCAATCTGCCCGCCGAAGATCTTGGTCAGTCCAGTGATCTTCAGGAGGGGAGCATCTGCCATCTCAGATCCTCTCAGCGACAGGGTGTTCGGGTTCGGGGGCTTGTTCGTGTTCGGGGGCTTGTTCGTGTTCGGGGGTTTGTTCGTGTTCGGTTGTTACTGCGTGCTCCGTGCCTGCGGTATGCAGGCACGGAGCACGCAATCTAGTGCTTTTGTGCGGTCATTGACCAGAGGTCATGACGTCCAGAGCTTCGCGAAACCATCCACGCACGCTGTTCCGTAGCCGACGCCCGGCTGTGCAGCAGGAGCGCCAGTCTCTGAAACATTCGTCTTGTCCCAGATACGGATGGGGGTGTTGGTCACGACAGGAGCCGCACCGGTAAGAACCCGGAACGCTTGGTCTGCCGAGGTGTACCCGATGCACGGGGTGTCTTCGCCGACGTTCATGGCGACTGCAGTTCCCTTGGCAATGTCATCGAGTGCGAAGGTGGAGCCGTTGTAGCTGGCGATCTTCACATCGGTGCGACCGAGAGTTTCAACTGCCGGCAGTGCGCCCGCGACCATAGCGTCGTAGAGCACGTAGACGTAGTTGATGCTCGGGTCCTTCTGGAGCGCAGACTGAATTTCGCCCTGAGTCTTGGTGTTCCAGTCAGCAACCGGGATGTTCATGACGGTTGACTTGCAGTCTGGACAATTTGCCTTGAACTCAGCAGTCATTGTGTCGATCGTGCCGGGGCTCGGAAGAATGTCCGAACCACCAACGATGAGCGTGTTGCCCTTACCAGCCGAGTCGACGATGATCCAGTCGGCAGCGGCCTTGCCTGCGTCGTAGAACGGCGCCGTGACGTTGGCGGCAAGGTCGGTGCAACCATCACACGCGGGCGGGGCCGGCAGTGAGTTGTCGTAGAAGTGCACACAGATGGTCGGGATTCCCGCGGCCTTCGCCTCGGCAATCTGCGGTCCAAGTGCGCGGGGGTCAGGGCAACCATTAAGCAAGATGATGTCTTGCTTGGAGCCGATTGCCTGCTGAATTCCCTGCACCCACTGCGAGACCTGACCCTGGTTGTCGAACACCGTGGTCGTCAGCCCCTGAGTGTCGCCGGCCTTCTTGATGTTGTCGGTGATGTTTTGAACAAACGGGTTCGGGATCGAGGGGATCACGAACATCTTCTTGCCCTTGAGGCTCGACGTGTTGACTGCCGGGCCGGGAGCGGTGAAGGATGTCGGCGCTGCCGAGTACTTGGCCACAGTGTCGAGTACTGACTGCGAAACTGCGCTCGACTGCGATGCCGAGGCAGACGCCGAAGTTGCGGCAGGCGTTGATGCTGCCGCGCTGCTAGAACTACTGCTCGAGCTACCGCTCGAGCATGCAGCAAGGGCCATGGCCCCGGCTACGAGAAGGACGGCCGGTGCTAGCCGTCGATTTGCCAACATATGCATGTCTCCTTGGGGTGTCGGGTACCCGCATCGGGTGAACGAAAACGTACTGCTTCCGAGGGCCTAAAGTATACAAAAATGGGAATATTTCGGTTACGGTTTAGTCTCAGGCCCGAATAGAGGGGTTTTCGTATGCAACTT
>Ga0194058_10000169_pt1 | contig 28434 bp, 24 predicted proteins | sample SepL4417m_MetaG_FD_155490 | JGI IMG/M metagenome (GOLD analysis project Ga0194058, IMG submission 155490) | Anoxic zone freshwater microbial communities from boreal shield lake in IISD Experimental Lakes Area, Ontario, Canada - Sep2016-L442-17m | ecosystem: Environmental > Aquatic > Freshwater... | reverse complement strand
GTGAGGTCCTGAGCCTTGGCCATCGTGAAAATCAACTTTACACTTGAGTAGCCGGCTAGTGATACCGCAAGCCTGGAGGAGCACTTGCCCATACATCGCATGGTGCCTACAAATTGCAAGGCGATCTCTGTGCGCCGCGACCAATGGGATCGAGTGTTCTGGGTTAGGAAAAGGATCTTGCTTTTCGTGATAGGGCATTTCGTTATAGATAAATACGCCAATTTGATCAACAATATATCGCTTGATCTTCTCTGCTGTCCAGCCTGTAAAATCATGTGAAAATATTTCGGTAAAAAGTGGCTTCGCAAGTTTAAATATTTCTTCCTTGCCAACCCGGATTTTTTCGCGAAAGCGATCACTCGGATCGATAGTCGGATCGCTACCCATGTCAGATAATCCATCTGGAACATAGTCAGGGATACCGCGCCGAATCTTGCCGTCAGCCGGGAAAGCCGCATGATCTAGCTTTATCTGAAGAGCAAAGTGCGCATCAAGGTAGCGAGAAAGCCTTTCTAGCTTTTCTGTTTTAGAAAATCGTGTGTCTTGCATGATAGAGAGCAAATTGTTGCGTGCAAAAGCAAGGCAGCGACCTGGGTCTTTTTGAAATTTCTCGGCGAGCATGCCTGTATCGATCGGACTAATTTTATTTAGCGTTTTGATGCCGCTTCTGTCTGGCTGGTAGTCCGTCGTTGCATTGTTTTTCTCCTTCATCATACCCAAGCCAATCACACCTTCTTGAAGCGTAAGAGGGATGTTCTTCTGTGCTAGATTTTCTTTGTTTTCATAATCAGGCATAAGAATATAGTAAATTTTACGCGTAGAAAAAGCAAATTCTTGATTGTTTGCCAATTATTATAAATCACAAAAAATAATCGCCTGACTTCTATCAGGCGATTATTTTATAGGTTGTATATTGACACTATGTCCTTTTAATATCTTCTTGAATTTTGGCTATTCTTGCTTGATCGGCTAGACGTAATTTTTCCCGTTCGCGATTCTTTTGTTGTTCCTGCGCCAACTCTGCTTCGCCCTTTGCTATCTGAGAGTTAATATTATCTAGCTCTTTTCTATATGTGCCTTCCAAATCAGGCATTTTCACTTCGCCACTAGCCAATGCTGCTGCAAATGCTACTTCTCGAGCATCCTCCGAGTCAGTTGTTCTTGGCTTTTCTTTGAGTTTGTCCGCCGCTATCCCTTCTAATATCTTCTCGATTTGTGCTTTATCACCCTTGAGGCCGTTTAGTTTTTGACTTATCATGCCCGTAGCATCAGGCATTTGTACCTCGCCTCTATTCACAGCAGCAAGAAATGCTTGCTCGCCCTCTGCCTCAAGGTCTTTTTGAGCTTGTTCTAATAAAACAGATCGTGGGTCAGTATCGACAGGTTTTTCTCCTGCTACATACTTTGCAGCATTAGGATCTCCTGCACCGCCTTCTACTCCAGCCATAATTCTCCTGTTCGCTAATTTACTAAACAATTAAATATTATTACATAAATTTATAAAATGCAATAAATTAGCATCGGCTACGCATGCATTTCATTTTGTTGCGATATAACAAGTAAGCTAGAGGGGGACAGCAGCTTGACTAAATAAACTCAAAATGGTATAAACTTCACAGCAAAAGCATAGCTGAATTTTCAGCAAAAGGAGAATAGATATGCGTTTCGAGTATACTGAGGTTGCGCGCTATCAGCGCCGCCTTGAGGAATCGCTTCAGAGGATAATTCCTATCTGCAGTGATCCTCTCCGCACTGGAGCATTTTGCTCTATTGGGACCGAACAAGGACTTGTCCTTGTTACATTTCCGCTGTTATTCCCACCAGTAGAGAAGTGGGAGAAGTACCACCGCCTGGCTGGTGAGAAAGTTTGGCGCCTTGGCCAGCATCCTGACCACATCATGGGCAGAGAAAGCGCTGACGAAAGTCGCGAACAGTATGGCGGGGCTTTCCGTACCGCGCCGTATGGCCAAAACGGTTTCATCGTCGCCGTCTCTGGTTTGCCACTGATGGAAGAAGATGAAGCTGTTGGCATGTGGGGACTCTGGAGAATGAAGGAAATTGATTTTTCAACATCACCAAGCCTTAGCCACCATTGGATAACAAATGCAATTTGCACTCAGTTGCGCAGCGCAGCCTAAATCCGCGATCCGATTCGATATAGAAATATGTCTGATCGGATTTTTTTAATACTAATCCTGTCGGCTTGTCTAAAATAAATTTTTTTGTTACTATATCTGTGCTTTCTATGGCGTCATCGTATAACGGTTAGTACGCCGCCCTCTCACGGCGGTAATTGGGGTTCGATTCCCCATGACGCTACCAAAATAAAAACATCACTTGCGTGGTGTTTTTATTTTTATATTTATTCTTCGACTCCGTGTAGCTCGCGGGTGGAGAAGCAGAAAATAAATAGCTCCCTGCCTACCGGCAGGCAGGTCGACAGGCTCGAACAATAAAACAGAGAGATTCTTTACGGAGTTTGTTTGTTCTTTTTGATCATGATAAGAGCACTATAGCTGTTTGGGCTCTTGATCAGTTTGTTGATAGCCAGATTGAAAGTAATTTTTTTGCTTAGCTTGGTTTCTATTTTACATGTTAGTAAATCCTGTGGCGGGTTGATAATAGATTTGGCCAAGGTAACTTTTTCCTCAAATTCTGGTTTGAAAATATGATCGAAACTAAGGCCAATTAGTTCCTTGCTAGTGTAGCCAAGTTCCTCGGCAAAGCTGTCCGATATCAGGATGATCTTGTAGCTGTTATCTAGTAAAACAAGGCCGTCTTTTGCGTTCTCAAATAAGTCTTTCATTATTGAAGTTTGATCATCAGCCTTGATATTCTCTGCAAGAATAGTTTCGACAAATTCGGTCTGAGATTGGAACAAATTGCGATAAACAAAGTAGCCGCATGAGCAGAAGAAAAGAGCGATCAGAGCGATAATCTTGATTGCCTCAGAAAGGACTGATCGAGGTAGAAAAAAGTAGGTGAAAACCAGAACTATTACTACGCCTACCCATAGTATCGTCTCGAGAAAATGAAATTTTTTCATGTCAATTTTGTTCATTATTTATATTATAACATGCCTTTTGATTATTGAAAATCTAGTTTCGTTTTTGTTTGGCAACATTAATTCTGTTATCTCGACCCAGTGAGTTGTCTACCGTGAGCTTCCCTCGACCATGAGCCGCTCGGGATCGAATGGTGTCGAATGGTTGAACTGTCGGAGAGATCATATAAATATATTTGAATGTTTACTACTAGGAGATCCCTCCGCTACGGTCGGGATGACAAAAAATATACGATGATGACACACGAAGGTGGGAGTGACAAGTGAACATTTTTTTTGCATATATTTTTGAATTAATTTATACTATATTTAATCTAACTACATCTTTCCTATGGTTACAAAGCAGAGGGGTTCGGCTATCATTGTTGCGGTTCTACTTATATCGGCGATTGGCGCCGTAGGCTTTTCCTTCGGCCGTGTTTTTCTTTCTCAGTTTGCAAACGCGACAGTCCGCGAAAACGGTGTTTTTGCTTACTATGCCGCCGAATCAGGGATAGAAGAAGGATTTCTCAGATACCGCTACTCACGAGACGCTGAGGTGCCGTTTGCTAGCTGGACAATGAATGCTGCTGGTAGAAAAATGTTTTCCCTTACAGATTTGACTACACCAGCAAGGCTGGACAACGTTGATAAGACAACTTCAGTCGTACCGACACTTAACGATCAATATTACTACTTACGCATGGGCTACGCAGGAACTGGTGGTTTACCATTTTTCGGACAGAATCCGTCTACAGTTGGAGCCCCAGAGGTCCTCCTTACAAAAGAAGATATTGCTGATTCGTCTTACGGCACTGCCGATAAAATCTATCTGAAAATTGCTCGAGATGATTCATATAAGATTGACCTGACAAATGTGATGGATTCAATAGGCAACGATGTAAACCTATTTGCAAAATTTATTGGAAAGTCATTGACTGATAAGGCAATTATCGGAAATTCATTCATGGAGGCAAAGTTAATTTTTGAAATGAACAGTAACACTATAAAAGAATATAAAACGATATTATCTGCAAATCCAGATACGACATGCTTGGACCTACAGACTACTGGTGTGTTGGGCTGTGCGGCTAGTGCAGTCTCAGCTAATCCAATAACTCCAAGCAATAGTAACGACTACGCTTGGAGTATATCCAATCTTGTCTCGACATGGAGAACGCAGGCAAGTCCAAATATGATGGTCTCTACAGCTGATTTTAAGGTTACGCTCGTTTTAAAACCTTTATATCACGATGCTGTCATCGGGATTAGTTCTAATCAATGTGGCACTGTCGGCGGCTCTTGCGATTATACTGCCAACACTGTTGTCCCTGGTCCTTTTACTACTGTCTCCTCTGTCGGCACATACAAGGGCGTCTACAGGACGCTAGAGGCTAATATTGACCGCCAGTCTGGTTCTTTGTATGATTTGTATGACTACGTTATTTATAAAGCAACCCCATAATATTTTTAGGAGGCAATGATGGCAACATCCGCAACAATTTTACTTGCTGACGATGACACAACACTTCACGGGATGTATTCGGAGAGACTTCAAGCCGAAGGATACACTATCGTAGATGCATTTGATGGCGAAGAGGCTCTAACGAAAGTAGCAGCTGGCAAGCCAGATCTTATTTTGCTTGATATCATGATGCCAAAGCTAAATGGTATCGACGTAATGAAGAAACTGCGCGAAGATGCAGCAACTGCTGACATTCCAATCATTTTGCTCACAGCACTCGTTCAGGAGATCAACAAGCTAAAAGACATGATGAAGCCAGCTGATCACTACTTGGTAAAAAGCGAAGTTGTCCCTGCTGATATCGTACGAACTATCGAAGAAAGCCTTGCAGCCGCAAAGAAATAGGGAGAAGCTTTTAGTCTATAGTTGATAGTTTTTAGAAAATCATATCTAGGACTATATTAAAATAAGACATCTTGCAATGTCTTATTTTAATATAACTTGTCCCCCTCCTTTTCAAGGAGGGGCTAGGGGTGGTTTTCACATCTTTCTCCTTCTCTCTGGCACTCTGATGCTCTGCCACTCCGCCACTGAACATCATAATCCCCACCCAACCTCCCCCTGAAAGAGGGAGGGGTTAGAAGAAAGTCAAAACAGTAATTCTAGTCTAGTTAGGCAGCTACGCACTATTTTATTATCTCGAAAGGATTTCTTATCTCAGCTGCAGCACTGTCGTCTTGCGCTGTCAGGCTTGGATTTACAATTTCATAGTATTTATTTTGGTCTAGAAGCTTGCCTTCATCGCTAGCGACTTCCAAAGAGGATGATGGCTCTGTCATCACGATATTTACAAACCAAATACCAGACAGAAGAACCTCGATCACCACGAAGATGATGAAGAATACCGCTACGCCATTTATTTTTGGTTTAATTCCCATAGTAAATTTGCCCACTGATCTTAAGGTTTATTAGCGATCCATCGGGACTGGTCATCTCAACAAGAGGGATAGTGCTGAACCTATCGATCTTGCCTAAGCCGTCCACAAACTGAAAAATATTGCTATAGCTAGATGTGCCCTCTAGTTCATAAGTAGCGGTACCATCTTTTGGCATTCCAAAGCTAAACTTTGTGACATTTACACCATTATTTACTGCCGTTTTTCTGACCTTTGTCGTGAAGGTGTCTATGCTGCTTTCGGCAGGCCAGAGATGATCAGCATTACCCACCATCACATCGAGAACACTCTCATTTTTCTTCCATCTTTCGAGCTCTTTCTGGGTATTTTCTAGATCGGAAATTTTTGCATAGCTCTCTGCTAGTTTTGATTGGTTGTCGGCGATACTTGTGACAGTAGGCGTGACGACGAGAAGTGCTAGCGCGCTGTAAGTAAGTGCGATAATGAACAAGAGCAAGAACAAATTTTTTATGTGATTTTTCATTTGTCGCTCAGGGTAATCTTAGTTGTAAAGACGTACTTTTCGGTAGTGCTCGAAGGATCGAGGACAAGGCTGACTTCTTTTACCATCTCATCTGTTTGAAGTGTAGACTGCATCAAGCTCAGGCTATCTGAAGAGATAGAATATCCCTTGACGATAACTGTTTTTGCTTTCATATCTGAGATGACAGACGTGAGCTGAATTTTATCCGTTACTGATTGGCTGATCATCGCCATGACTTGGCTTTGGGGTGCCGGATTGTTTTTCAACGTGTTCATCTTGGCAGTTTTCGATTGTACTTTATCTAATTTTGCGGAGATCTTACTATAGCCTGCGATATTGGTCACGATAGTAGATATCTTTTGTGTAGATGCAGCTACTTTGCCTTCTAGACTTCTGTTGTAGGTGTAAAAAAGAATTTCTGCGATGACCATGAAGATCAGGATCGCAAATACTCCGAAAAATATTTCGTTTACAAATCCTACAAATTTTCTTTCTTCTTGATGCTGGTGAGGTAGGAGATTTATAGTCATGTTACGCGTCCCTCCTCATCGCGAGGCCGTAAGCTGTAACAAATTCTGGGCCAACACTTTGCTCGTTACTGAACTTGATTGATTTAATAGCGGCCGGGATGTGAAATTCTTTCTCAAAAATGTAATCTATTTTTGGCAAATGTGCACCAGACCCAGACAAATATATTTTGGTCACTGGGAGATCCCCAGATCTTTTGGCAGCAGGGTTGGATAAGATGACGACAATATTCTCAATAATCTCCGAGATTGACTCGCGAAGTTTAGCTTTATCTAGATGAAGCTTATTGATTTTATCGCGACTGAGCTCCTGATCTAGGATCTCGTTTTTTTCGAGTATCTGAAAAAGCCCCACTTTCGGAAGATTTACTACGTCGATCAGCTGATCTCTCTCCCATAGAGCTATAAAAGAGGAGTTGTAGTCGATATTTATACAAATAATTCGCGAATTGTGAACAGGGAAACCGAGGCTAGCTCGACCATTTGCGAGGACAGCTGGCTCTATGGCGCAGGGGACAATGCTAAGCATCTGAGATATTTTTACTATACTGTGAATATTTTCTTTGGTTGCGACTGAGCAGAGAAATTCTGTTCCGATTTTACCATTCACAGAAACCGCATCGGCGTCAGCGTAGCATTCGTCATATTGCTGTCCGCTATCTTCAGCAAATTTCTTTTCGGCAATTTTCTTATTTTCAGCGTTATTTCCTAGTGGCAACGTAATGTGTCCAAGCTTGATTATGTTCGATGGTAATGAAACACAAAAGTTAACTGATTCTGTAGCATTTGGCTTAGCTTCTAGTCTTGCTTCAGTAATATAGTTTGCAAGTTTCGTTAGATTGGTCAGCTTGTTTCTCCGAATCACGTCTTCATGAAAAGGAATTTCATAAGCTCCCACGAGAGAGACGCCGCCGTGTTCGAAAGACGCCTCAACTATACGTAGGCAATTTTCGGTGATATCCAGTCCGAATCTTTTGGCAAAATTTTTATTTAAGCTTAATCCCATGCTATTTTCGCTGTCCAAGGTTAATAACTTCTTCGATAGTGGTCATCCCTAGGCTTGCCTTCAATATCCCATCCTGAACCAAAGTCATTGTGTTGTCATAAATTAATTTCTTGATTTTTGTCGCGTCTAGTTTGCTAAGAGTTTCCTTTTTCATATTTGTCGGCATTTTCAGTAATTCGAAAAGTCCAATTTCACCTTTGTAACCGCGATGATGGCATCTGTTACAGCCTTTGCCTTGGTAAAATTTGAGCCCACCCTTTTTCAGAAGATCTCTTTCGACTGAAGGCATTTTATCGATCTCGGATTTAACAATTTTCTTTTCGGTTTCGGTGAGCTGGACTTGTTCTTTGCAATGCTCACAAAGTTTCTTCACTAATCTTTGGTTTATAATAATATTTATCGAGGAAAAGACTACTGTGGGGTCGACTCCGGTCGCAAGTAGGGCCGAAATAGCTTCTTCGAGGCTATCAGCTAGCATCGTGCTAATAATCAATCGTCCATTTATCGCCGATTTTATTAGTTTGCCGGTGATTTTCTTTGTAGTACTCTCGCTGACTGCTAGAACATCTGGATCTTGTTTTAGAACCGAGTCTATCGCCATCTCGAAGGTATAGCCGAGAGTTTCATCAATTTCGCTTTGATTGATATTATTTAGCTTGCATTCGATGGGATCTTCTAGGCTTGTGATATTTATGCCGTTAAAATATGTTTCGTTTAGAATAGAGTAAAAGCTAGTTGTTTTTCCGGAACTCTTTGGTCCTGTGAGCATTATAAGCCCGTGCAATTTCTGACAGGCAGTAGTTGCAGATTGGAGATCGTTGCCAAGCAAGCCTAAGTCTTCAAGCTTCATAAGAGGGAGAGATTTGTTCGTAATCTTGATAACAATTTTCTCACCATCACTTACAGGTAAGGTGGAAATGTGGAAACGTAGTGTATAGCCACTATATCTTTGTTTGAAATAGCCTGTTTGTGGCAGATGTGTTGTCTCTGGCTTCATTTGTCCGAAAACTTTTATTCGAGCGGCAATAGAGCCAGCGATATCTTTTGGAAAGGTAGTCACGTTCTTTATCACATGATCTACGCGATATTTCATTATGAGCTGTCCATTTTGCGGTTCGAAGTGAATTTCGGTCGCTTTTTCTCTTACAGCACGAGTGATTATCAAGTTTACAAGTCTCGTCATCGGTGAGTTGCTGTCCGAGAGAGTAAGGAAAGCAGAGTCAGGGGAGCTGTCGACTGCTATTTTGATCTCTGGTAATTCTACTTCTTCCGGTAGCTCAAATTTTTTCAAATATTTCTCTATCTCGCCCTTAGAGCTGAGTCGAGCGGAAACTTTTTTACCTAGAATATGTTCGAGCATCTCTATCGAAGCTTGGTCGTCTGGGTGAGTCATCGCGAGAGTAACTTGATCCGCCTCGTCACCAATAGGCAGCACATGATATTTGTCTATCATCTCTCTCGAAAGAATTGAATTCAGCGATTCTGGCATTTCTAGCTGCTCGAGATCGACATATGCAATATCTCTTTTGCCAGATTGTGTAAGATCGAAAAGTAATTTATCTAGGCTCTCAGAGCCGTTTATTTGGTCTTGATGCTCGATGTGAGGTACGAAATTTATATCAATATTATCAAAATCTAGCAGCTGAATATCTGGAACTGTAATATTAATCGGAATACTTACTGATTCGTCGCGAAGAGGTGCTTCATCCTGAACGGGTGCCGCGCTTTTTATTATTTTGATCGGGATGATAAACTCTTCTTCCTCTTCAGGCTGCTCTGGCTCTCTGGTCTGTATTTCTTCTTGTTGCTTATAGTTCACAACAGCAATAACTTCTTCGTCCGTGAGCTCGTGTGCCTTAATCTCGAGAATACCGGCTTTTCTGTTTTCTTCTTTGTGCTTCTTAGTCGCACCAAAAGCAGTCGCACTTTCGACTTCTTGGCAGGTTTGTACGAGCTCTTTGATATTGCCAGAAGGCATCCACTTCACAGCGTCAGTCGGTAGCATGACCATCTGTTTTTTCTTGCCGAGGACGGGGTGGTATATGACTTTAGAGGGGTAGTGAACAGTATAAAATGTTCCAAAGTTCGAATAGATAACCTTTTCTTTTTTTTGTAGCACTTCGGCGATAGTGTCGCCAAAAGAAATAATCAGCTTTTCAGCGTTATCCAAGCTCAGATGCGCCTTCTTTGCAAGCGCTTTTGCTAAGTCATTTCTGTTCATGCCCACTCCTTATATATCTAAATTATAGACTAGTGATTTACACAAATCAACCGAAAAAAGCCGAAATATCTCAATAAATATAGATTTGATAAGAAAATTCGTATTCACTTGTTCACATCTCTGTGGACTGTCTGGGGATAAGATCTGTCGATTCAAAAAGAGTTCACTCCCACACTTGCAAAAAGTACTCCACTTTACGAGCCATAGCTTATATTCTTGAAAACGAATTATAATGGTTAGGCCGAAAGTTTCCTTTGCGATGTTTTGGCTATTAAATCATTTTTAATTTGTCATCTCGACCCAGTGAGCGTTGTCGAACTGTTGGAGAGATCTTTCGAACTGAATGGTTGCTATTAGAATCTCCCTGTTCTGTCACTCTAGCTTTGTGTCCTGTCATTCCGGACTCGATCCGGAATCCAGAATACAATTCGGAAGAAGACTTCCTGGATCCTGAATCAAGTTAAGGAATGACAATAAATTGGAAATTGGTTATTGATAATTAATTGATTATTGTTACTTGGTAATTGGAAATTTATAAACATATGGCATTTTATCAAAAATATAGGGCAAAAAACTTCAGTGAGATGATTGGTCAGGAGCATGTGATCGGGACTATTTTGCAGAGTATAAAAGCAGATAAGCTTGTTCACGCATATCTCCTCACAGGACCTCGTGGTATCGGCAAGACTTCTACCGCGAGACTGCTCGCAAAAGCAGTGAACTGTGAGAAGATTGCTGCTGACAAAAAAGCAGGTGCTGAATCAAGCGGCGAGCCTTGCAATGTTTGCGGCTCATGCACAGAGATTGCAGAGGGAAAATCTATCGACGTTTTGGAGATAGATGCCGCCTCGCATAACGGAGTAGAGGACATACGTGATCTGATAGAGAAGGCACGGATGTTTCCAACAAGAAGTGCAAAAAAAGTCTATATCATCGACGAGGTGCATATGCTGTCGAGACCTGCTTTCAACGCACTCTTGAAAACTCTCGAGGAGCCGCCAGCTCATGTAGTTTTCATCATGGCGACGACTGAAGTACACAAGATTCCTGCGACTATCCTTTCTCGGGCCCAGCGATTTGACTTCAAGCGAGCTCAGAAGAAGGACGTGATTACTAACCTAGAGAATATTGCCAAGAGTGAAAAAATCGATATAGACCCAGAGTCACTTGAGCTTATTGCAGTCGCAGCAAACGGCGGCCACAGAGACGCAGTTGGTCTCTTGGAGCAGCTTTCATCCATAGAAACCAAGATCACCATAGATATCACCAAGAAAATTCTTGGGATCGCCGAGTCGGTCGAAGTTTACAAGTTTGTGGGGGCGATTTTTAATAACTTTCCGGAGGAGGGATTAAAAATCGCCCACGAGCTGTTCGACAAGGGCTATGATCTTGGCGAATTTTTGAAGAGCGTCATCGAAAAGACAAGACAAGTCTTGCTTACGCAGGTTTCGGGCGATTCTTTTGTGGAGGATACTACAGAAAATACAAATAAGATTAAGGAGCTTGCAAAAACAGCCACACAAGCACAGGTGCTTGAGATCCTTCTGATCTTGATTAGCTCCGTTTCTCTCGCAAAAGAGACAAACAACCCTTTGCTACCTATCGAAATAGCCGTTGTGAAGGCCTGCGGTGCTCTCGGTGGCACGATTCAGAAGGAAGTGCATAATGTGCCAGGAGTAAAAATTCCTCCCGTTCAGAAGCCTGCTAGTGTCATTGAGGAGAAAATCGAGATTACGCCTGAGCCGGTAGCCGCACCAAAAGTAGTGGCTGAGATCAAGTCCGAAGAGATATCGATAGACGACATAGTTCTGGAAGAGGAAATTGAGATAGCTCCTGCGGTGGCTGCTGAAGTAAAGCCTAGTGTCAAAATGGTAGAGGAGACTGGAGATGCCGCTGTCCCTGTACTTGAGATGACCAAGGACATCTGGCAGCAGATCATTGACTCGACTAAGCGTGAAAATTCTACGCTCGCGGCACTGCTTCGAGATGCAAGACCAGCGCAGGTAACAAAAAATCGTCTGACGCTTGGTGTTAAGTTTAAATTTCATAAAGATAAGATATCCGAGGCACAAAATACTGCAATTCTAGAAAAAATTGTCTGCGATGTGACTGGCTGCACATATACAATCGCTTGCGAGATCGATAGCGAGAAGAAGCCGGTGCCTCCTGCCGCACCAACAGGTGATCTGGAAAAGGCAGTAACAGAGGTATTTGAGGTTTAGACAGCTAGCAGCATTTCTTTATCTGTCATCCTAAGCAAAGCGAAGGATCTCCCTGTGCTGTCATCCCAGCCTGCGGCTTGAGAGGTAGGATCCAGGCGAAATATATAGATTCCCGCCTTCGCGGGAATGACAAACATTAAATCCTGTCATTCTGAGCGAGAGCGAAGAATCTCCGGAGATCTTTCGCTAACACTCAAGATGACATTCATAACTTACTTGATAATTGATACTTGATCATTGGCAATTAATAATATTTTTATGGCCCGACAAACTGAAAAATTTAGGAACGAAAAGCCTGAGAGAGCACCAAGCCCTTTCGGTTTGCGGATGCCACCTCAAAACATGGATGCAGAGAGAAGTATTCTCGGCGCGATTTTGCTAGACAAGGACGCGATCATCAAGATGGCAGATATTGTCACTGCAGAGGACTTTTACGACAACCGTCACGGTATGATTTATGCGGCTATAGCCAACTTATTTGAAAAACGTATGCCGATCGATATCGTTACATTATCAGAGATTTTGGAGACAGCAGGCCAGATCAAGGAGGTCGGCGGCTCAGGATATTTGGCTGAGCTCGTAAATAGCACACCATCGGCGGCTAATATTGTTTACTACGCCCAGATCGTTCGAGATAAGGCAATTCTTCGACGTTTGGCTTCAGCGGGTGCCGATATCTCTGAGTGCAGCTATGACGAAGATGGTGAAGTCTCAGAAACCCTCGATCGAGCTGAGCAGGCGCTCTTTGCCGTATCTCAGAAATCACTAAAAAACAAGTTCTCTCCAATCAAGGATGTTCTCACGGAAGCTTTCGATCGTATCGACAAGATTCACAAAGATAAGGATAAAGGCGCAATTCGTGGCGTGCCGAGTGGTTTCCGCGATCTTGATACGATGACTGCTGGCTTCAATAAATCAGATCTGATCATTCTCGCTGCTCGTCCTTCTATGGGTAAGACCTCGTTCGCTCTCAATTTAGCAGAAAACGCTGCCATCGGTGAGAAGCTGCCTATCGCTGTTTTCTCTCTCGAGATGAGTAAGGATCAGCTTGTTGATCGTCTCTTAGCCTCTCAGGCTGGCGTCGATTCATGGAAATTTCGTACCGGAAACCTGACAGATGAGGATTTCCCGAAGATTGGCTACGCGATGGGCGTGCTCTCAGAAGCGCCAATATTTATTGACGATTCGGCTTCTGGAAATATTATGGAGATTAGAGCCAAGGCTAGAAGACTTCAGATGGAGCACGGCCTCTCGATGATCATCATCGACTACTTGCAGCTTATGTCTGGTCACTCACGTAGCAGCGAGGGAAATCGAGTTCAGGAGATCTCGGAGATCTCTCGTGGTCTTAAAGGTCTTGCTCGTGAGCTTGATGTGCCGGTGATTGCTCTCTCACAGCTCTCTCGTGCGGTTGAGCACAGAGATGACAAGAGACCTCAGCTCTCAGACCTTCGTGAATCTGGCTCTATCGAGCAAGATGCTGATATCGTAATGTTCCTATACCGAGACGAGTACTATCATCCAGACACAGATCGCAAAGGCATTACCGAAGTTCTCATTCGCAAACACAGAAACGGCGCAATCGGTAACGTCGAACTCTTTTTCAATCCTGCTCAGATGCGCTTCACTGATCTCGACAAAAACCACGTCAAGCACGACAGCGGCGAATAAAAAGAAAGATAAATATGGAAAAATCATCAGGGTATCTCGATAAATATTTAGAAAGTCAGCTAGAGCCGGCCTTAAATCTACATTCAGATTTAGGTTTGGCTACACAAGAGAAGGTGGAGGACAACGGTCGTGAAGTTGAAGCCAAGATTGGCGCGCTTGATATCAAATACGACTACAAACCCTTAGTTTATGATTTCAAAAAGATTAAAGAGGAAAAGCTATCAAATGGCGAATCCGTTGTCGCAGCTTGTTGGGATGGCATGATGAGTGAAATAGTTGAGAATGGGGTAATTCCTATGGGCTTGGAGCGCGTGACAATTTTGGAAATCGACGATTTACAGATCTCGGCTCAAGTTGGGGACAAGGAGCAGCAATTGTCTATTTCTGATCTATTGCCGACAGGGACAAAGATCTATGCGAGTACGGACCAATATTTTGCTAATGACAGCTCTCATGTTGTCCCTAATCCGACAAAAGATGGTTTTAGCATCTTCGTTTCAGGATCGCTTACTCATGCAGTCGATGTCGTAACCTTGTTACATGAGATTGGCCATATGTATGCGGCTACAAAATCAGAAGCGTCTGAGGGCTACGGCGCTTATGAAGCATTACATGATCGCAGTAATCAAACCTTCTCTTCTGATAAAAACCTTTCCTACTGCTTGAATATCGAGCGTAAGGCTTGGGCGTATGCACTGAAACGGTTGGCGCCGTTCATGTCAAAGGATGGCAACGATGGATTGCTGAGCCGTGCTGGGGTGAGTAAGTTAATACATCGTGCTGCACTCCGAAGCTATAGTGATAAAATTCGACTTATTCGTGATCTGCATCCTGTTGGTGCTGCAAATAATCAAATACCGACAGACAACAACGAACAGAAGGTTGTGGCTAAGGAGAAGTCTGCTGAGGCTCAGATGGTTGAAGATATTGATAGTGCGATTATGTCGGTCCAAGACGCATCATTGTCTGATCTGCTGACGATTCTTGAACTGATCGCTGACTATCCGGTCGGGGAGATCAAAGCACTGGTTTTGAAGCAGCAGACTGATGGGGGTGAGATTAAAATGTCAAAACAATCAGAAACTATTACTATGGCAGAAAAGATCAATTCATTGGTTCTGGAAATGACAAATATGACAGAGCCACCAAAGTATTCCAAAGAAGGTGGAGTAGCAGTTCGGACTCCAGAATTCAATCAGTATCGAGAACAATTGTTATCGAAGCAACAAGAAATTGTGCTGTTACTGCAAACAATTAAAGAACAAATTAGAAATTAATTGTTTTGTAGTTAATTATTCCCAACGTCGAGCTTTTCTTCAATCCTGCTCAGATGCGCTTCACTGATCTCGACAAAAACCACGTCAAACACGATAGTAGCGAATAGCAACTTTATTTTTTTCTAAATCGAAAATCATAATTACGAATTTCTGTTCGGTACGTATCCTCCTCACAATATCGTCGATCGTGTAGAATGTGAGGAGGATATTGTGTATAATATTTATTATATTAAACAAGGGGGATATTTTGGACAAAAGTACTAAGCAAAAAGTTAAGAGCGTGGCGCTGGATGTTATTGATTTCTTTATTGGTATTCCAGAATCAATAACATATGCTTTTGATCGCAAAGAGTTTTATCGGCTTATTAACGGACGAGAAACTCAGAAGGTGCTAACCTGCCAAAATATTGCGAAACTTCTCGGCAATCTCAAGAGATCTGGCTATGTCGAAATCGTAAAGGATAATGAGACTGAGTCCGTACGATTTACAAATAAAGCGCGTTTGGCAATTATAGATAGTATTTCGGAAAGATGCGTGTCTGATCACAAAACACGTCTCGTTTCATTTGATATACCCGAAAGATTGAGATCAAATCGTGATAAATTTCGCCGCACAATCAAGCGTCTTGGTTTCGTTCAAGTTCAGAAAAGTCTTTGGGTCTGTAATAAAAATGTCGGGGACTTAGTTGAGCTTGCGGCTTCGGAGTATGGGGTGGATGATTACGTTGTTTACATAATTGCAGAGAAGACCAATATTGACGGCTATATCCTCAAAAGTCTAGACAAAACAGCTTGAAGTATCTCGTTTGTGCGCTCAAACCTCCTCACAATATCGTCGATCGTGTAGAATGTGAGGAGAGTCAGGATAAACTTTAGATACGTTAAACATGACAGTAGCGAATAAAAAAAGCGAGTGAAATAAATCACTCGCCGAATAGTTTTCGAACTATTTAGAAGTTGATGATGCTGCTCATCATTCTCTGAAACTCGAAATTGATATGTCGGTGTCCAGCGTTATCATAAATACCGTTATTGAAACGCGATAATAGACGTTCAACATATTCTGCAGCCAGATAGGAAGCCATTCCTGGGTCGGGGTTGATCGTTGCCAGGGCGGCGTTCTCAGCAAACCATTCAATCGAGTGGTAAGCAGGCGGGGCATTGTTCGGCCTTTTTCGAAATGAAGGGAAACAACCTCCGCGATTGTCAGATTCATCTGTTTGAATCTGAAGTAAAAGTGTTTTGTGTACGACTACCATTTCCTCATAAGAAATTTCTCCGCCGAGGTATTTATAGGCAGTAGCGGTGGCGTTTCCAGCCAGTTCTCTGTACCAGAGATCGCAGGTGTGTTTGTAGATACGAACGCGGTAATCATACAGTTTGACTTCACCCACGCACCAGAGTGCAAACTTACGAAGCTCTTCGCTGATATCTTCTGAAAAGACGACGTTTGCCACTTTTGGCAGTAGTTTTCCGTTAACCGTCGGCAACCACCGTGTTTCATTGCGCAGCATTGTTAGGATGCTACCACCTGTTATCCCAATCGTTCGAAAGAGCGAAGGAATGTCGGGATCAATTATCTGGTTCGTGAGTTGCGTTCCCGGATCGAACCTCTCTTTCCCCAAGAGCCAACCTTCCATAATGATAAATCTCCTTTTGCAAGATTTCGACAGTTGCGACTGTCGAAGGTACGATACCACATAGACGACGCTGTGTCAAAGAGGTTTCACCGCAAAGAAGATCAAAATTTGCCAATCCACCGTTGCATAAAAGGGTCATTTTTGGTATGAATATCACAGATTGCTGGAGGAGGAAAGAGTAGTGACAGATGGAAAGGGCGGCACAAGTGTCGCGAGAACGAAGTCCAGTCGGTCTAATAAGACCAAAACATGGCATTCGACTTTCAGCCAAATCGAAACTCGCCTAAGAACAGGCGATGGCAAAGTCGATTCGAAGCTCATTCATGATTCATTCAGAGGTGAGCTGATCACTCAGGAACAAGCGTATCTGCTTATGCGCAGATATGCTGAAAAGATTGAGGTTCACACCGTAGAGGTGTTTACCGACTTATTAACTGGGGTCGGTACAAGCAGAGTGATGTCGAGAGCGCTTGAGTTGCTATATCGAGATTTTCGGCTCAAGCGGCCGCAAAAGCCAAATGATCCGTCTTGTGCGCGACTGATCGTCTTCGATATGGATGGTCTTAAAGAACTTAACGACACCTATGGCCATGGGGTCGGAGACCTTGCCCTCAAGACATTGGCCGAGGGGATCCGAAAGAGTCTGCGCGGCGACGATTTGGTAACGAGAGAGAACAAGGGCGGAGATGAGTTTAGAGCACTCATCAAGGCTCTGTCACCAGATATTCTTGATCTGGCCTATGAACGACTTGAACGGAATGTCCATGAGGGCTTCAATATGAATTTCAGCCATATTGATTCTGATGGCGTCACAAAAACCGAAAGCTATCTCGTGACCGCTGGCATCGGGTGTGCCGATGTCTCAAGGGATACAGTGGATACGATTACGGCCAGAGAGCTGACACACTTTGCAGACATGGCCTGTAATCAAGACAAAGAAGACAGAGGCAAGCGCAGAAAACCATGAGAAAAGTCCGACCGCCCTAGTGTTTCGGCACTTTGGCGGTTTTTTTATTATAGATATTGCAGATAGATATTAGTCCTTGGCGAACTCCCAGAGCATCTCGAAGAGCTGTTTCTCACCATTTGCGAGGGTCGAGCTCTCGATGACGGTGGCAAATGGCTCTTTTTCTGAATGAGCGAGATAGGCAAGCGTGTCGCCAAATATGATCATCTCATGTGTCTTAAACTCATATTTATCCTGAGGGAGAAATTTTGTTGTAATATTGCGCTTTGCTAGATCGCGTTCGAGAAAGGCGCGGCATTCGGCTGTATCAGGGTAGAGAAGCCGTGCAGGCATATTAAGTTTTCCTCTTGCGATTGCAAATTCTTCAAGGAACTCGTCGTATTCAGTTTCCATGGCAAGGCTGCCATAAATAAGAACTTCTGTTCCTCTTGGTTGGAGAAGTGCTAAGTTGCAAGCTTCTTTGACTCCTTCAACGCCAGAATACTGGCGTATATTTGGCTTCTCGGTCGATTTGCTGGCTATAGCTTCGAGCTCAGCGGCGACTTGCAGAGCACGTTTGTGTCTGCGCTCCTCATATTGCATCAGCTGCTTCGTGGAAGCGACAGTGTAGAGCACGCGCTTACCGTCGTTTGTGCTCGAAGCAAGGCCACGCCACATCAGCTCTTCCAGGAGAACATAGCAGGTTGGCCGCTTCACGCCGCTCTTTTTGCTTATATCCCAGATCGAAGAAGCCCCTAGTTCGAGGTTCGCTAAGTAGACAGCTGCTTGGTTTTCGGAGAGCCCCATGCCCTCCAAAGCCCTTAAGATTTCATCGTTTTTTGTAGTCATAATTATTGACAGTAATATATCGCACATTTAGATAATTGTCAAATCCGAGATCAAAATTGCAAAGAAATTCATAAAATTCACGCAAAACTATTGTCAGAATTGTTGACGTTTTGGTCACGACGTGTTAGAATATGCTTGTCACAGTGAGAGACCGATAAGGCGGCTTACAGTGAAGACGAGGTGCAGATGCAAAATGGCATCGACCTCAGGAGATACAAATGAAAAACGTAGACGTAATAACAATACCCGAATCATTTATCTTGACCGTGTCGAACGAGAGCATAAAAAGCCTCTTTCCATGGTCGGGTAGTAATAAAAATGTTTGCAAGGAGGTCGAGAAACCCTGGGCAGACAAAGACAACAATTGGGGCGTACGACCCGAGTACATCTATGAAATTGAAGCCAAGATTTTTTCTTTCGAGGAAGAAAAAAGAATTTGCCAGGAAAAAATCATTTCGACAATGAAATCTGAAGGTTTTGTCCCAGGAAATCTGCGACACTTACTGTCAATTAGGGAACAGTTTTCCAATTTGATAGTACCTATCCAGATCGTCGCTCTTGATTCAACAATGACATTCAACATATCTGGTACAAAGGCAGTGGCTTTAGCAGCTAGCGTGAGCGAAGATATTGCCGTCAAACTAACTCATAGTGGAATAAACTACTATAGCAGTATTGTGGAAAAAGCGGTCTTCTTGGGAGTAAGAGCCGAATCATTAGCAGAATAAAGTGAAAAATCTGTCCCTTACCGCCAAAACGGTGAGGGACTCAACCTCGAGTCATCTAGTGCCATTCTGAACAAAGTGAAGAATCTCTCGGAGATCCTTCGGCAAGCTCAGGATGACAAACATTAGATGGCTAGAGCGTTGAAAAGACGCGATGAGGTGCAGGTACAGAATGGTACCGACCATGGAGAAAATAAAATGGTTACTAAAAATGTTTCAATATCAAATGCGGCGAAAGTCGTAGTACGTCGCAAAGCTGCAAAAGCTAGAAGCTTACAGAGAGAGCAGCTCAAGGCTGCAGAGATAGAGAGACAAGAAAAGCAGAGAATTGCAGAAATCGAGCGGCAAGAAAAAGAGATTCGAGCTGCAAAATGGGAGCAATTATGCAATACCCCTCGCGTGCACAATTGGTCTGATGACCCACGCGATTAGTCGATTCCCCGCACAAGGTTGTGCGGGGGCAACCTCGAGTCATTTATTACAAATTGATGGCTAGAGCGTTGAAAAGACGCTATCGAGTGCCGGCGGGCCTTGTACGTAAGGAGGAATGCCATGAGTATTCCAAGTGCCGGCGGGCCTCGTACGCAAGCCAGTCGATTCATCTTTGTCACACCAGATACGTATCAGCTCAATTTACAAATTGCTATTCGTAATGCTGGGCACTCAGAGGTGATGGAGATTCGGGAGGATGAAAATCCGCGCAAGGCAGCTGAGTTTTTTGGCCGCCAAGGAGTTGCTGCTGCCTGGCTTGATAGCCAGGGCGGTGGTACCACCTACACGAGATATACGGATGGAGAATATCGTTGTCACGAACTGCCAGTAAGTGAGAACAATATTCAGAACATGGTTGATCTCGTGCTTGCCCTGAATCTTTCGGTCAGTATCTGCTACGGCTATCGCCACGGCGAATAACTGCAAACAATTAGAAAGTTTTCGGATCTTCTGCAAAACCGAGAGTAGCTACTGCTTTGATTGTAGCGGAATTGATACCCGATAAAGTATCAGAACATCCCTCGCTATTAAATTCGCGGGGGATTTTTGTATGTTTGTATTCGCGCAGCATATATTATAAAATTGTATTGCGTCTGCATTAAACGAGGGAAAACATGACAGAGCTCAACGAATCTGAAGCAGTAGAAATACCAAATAGTGAGCCAACAAATCTCACAAAGGAATCTAAAATTTTTAGTCCAGAGTCTGTGATTGGATTTCGTGAGCGTTTTTTGCGACGAAGTCGTGAGGCGAAGAAAGCGAGAGAAAAGTATGAGAGAGAGAACGTCAATAAAGAGTATGCTCAGATGGAAACTGAGCAAAAAGCACTTTATGCTGAACAGCTCGGTCTGATCGAAGACGAAAAAATTAAGGAAACACTTGACGGTGTAATAGCAAAATTGGCGAAGACGGCTGGTTTTGATGAAGGTGTACTGGAGCTGGCTTTGATCAATAGTCCAGAAATAAATGCTTTTGTTTATCAGAAGCCTGGGCCAGAGAACTCACCTGCGCAAAGGGATGACAGTCCTGGCCAGTTTACAGTTGAACATCCAGAATCACATATAATTTTTATGTACACAGGGCTGATCAACAAATTTGCCGAATATAAGAAAAAAAGAGCTGACAAAAATCTTGAGAAGAAATTGACAAAAATAATTTCGGCGACAAATTCTGAATTTGCTGAGGGAGGGGCAGCTGGGTTGTTTGTAAAAATACAAAACGACCAGTCGATTGAAGAAGAGCTCAACACTCTCACTGATGAGGAACAGAAAATCATTTTGTCATATGTTGACGAATGGCGCGAAGATAGAACTGTATCTGAAGACAACTTAGCGTATGTGATATCTCATGAAATACGTCATTTGCAACAGCAAAGAAGTGACGACCCGACCATGGTCACGCGTAAGCAGCAAGAATACGATGCTGACCTTGCCGGTATCTCTGAAATTATGAGTAAAGCTGGCTTCAATCCTCGCGAAGCCTTGGAGATGCAAGAATTTCTGATTTCTCTCGGCAGTTCCAATTTTTCGTTGACACATCCATGCGGTGAATCGCGCCGACAAGAAGTGCTCAAGCTGATATCGGATCCTGATACAATATTGCAGGGCATGACAGCTCGACCGAAAGAGCTCACAAGCAAGCCAGAAAAGCCATACCGCTCGGAAGAGATAATCAAGCAAGCTCAGGAAGCAAGGACACTTGATGAACTTATTGGCTTATTTGCAAAAAATAATGAAAATTTATCCGATTTGCATGATAAAATGACTGTTTCGTTAGGGGCGACAGAGTATCTGTGTATGCGAGCTCTTGCGGAACGTCCATGGATGGAAGAGGTTTTTGCTGCGTATCTGATCTTGCTTGGCGGGGAGATTGAGAAATCAATCAACGAATTTGAAGCTTATCTTGCCAGAAGTGAAAACGAGCTACGCGAATTAAATGAAAAAAGCCAGTCGACGGAGCTATCGACAGATGAAAAAAGCAAAGTAATGGAGCTGAAGAACGAGATACCAAACATCGAGAAGAAGCTTGCTAGCATGAAAGCCGGTGACAGCTCCAAGATGACGACAGATGTGAAATATTTACATACCTATTTAGTGCCAGAAACATATAGTGGCGTCCAAGCTTGGAACAAATCAAACTTGGGGAGTACAAGCAGAGATATTCTCGATGAGGTTTTGGCTGAGTCGCCAGAACTCGAGAAAGTCAATACATTCCAGCTTTCCTCTTATTCTAAGATTAAGCTTGATTGCTCTGCAGAACAGCAAGAAACAAGGACACTTGCAGATCAATGGCTAGCGACTGGTAGTGTCGAAAGTAAGTATCAAGAGACAATTCGCTTGGCTCTAGCTTGTCTCATGTCTGCTACAAAAAAGGAGGAGTCAAAATCGGATTATGCTGTCGGCACTGAAGAGTCGATACATTATGATTTTGGTACGCCAGAAGGCAGAAAAGATTACCAAAGAGATTTTTCGACTTCAATATTGCATCAAAACAAGTATCACCGAGATAATATTGCTTTTGGTCATGTCTGGGAGAAACATATCGAACCCATCTCCGAGTCTTTCTGCGAGAAATTCTCAGCGATGTTACAAGAAAATATCCCCGCCGAGACGAAGAACACAATCGCCAGAGAGATGTTTGAATCACTTTATCTCGAGAGTCAGAAGACGCCACGACCGAGCACGGCACGCCAGCACTTGCCAGAGGTTTTACCTCTTTTACCGAAAAGTTTTTTCGGCTATGGAGGAATCGATAGTAGCTTGGACCCATATAGCTCGAAGCTTATTACGTCTTGGCCCTCAGAGTCCAAATGCGAAGATACTGTGTCTCTGCTGCTTGACGATAGTTTCCCCAGCTCAAGAGGCCCTATCAGACCAGTAGATCAGTCAGTTCTTCTTGATACAATTTCGACGTTGAAGAATCGCTTTCCAGAGGAAGTTTGGCAAATTGAGAAATTGCTAGTCTTATTCGATGAGCAGATTATTGCAAAGCCAGAGACCTTGGTACAAGATGTGAAAATTTTGCAGAAACAAGGAGCCAAACTGTCAGAATATTATGCTTATGTGAAGGAAGTGCTCAAAAATAATTGGTCAAGGGAGGATCTTTCGGAGCTGTGCCGTCAGCTCGATCAAACGATACCTGACCATCAAATTGAAAATTTGTTAAGACTAATAATTGAAATATACCAAATCCGCGAGCCTGTCGATCCGGCCGGCAATATCTGGAGAAAGCTAGTTCTGTCGCCAAAGGAGTTTGTCGAGGTGCTTTCACATTTGACTCGTGATGGTATTGGTGGAAATAAGCCCAATTTCAAGAATGATCTAAAGGCGTTTGTAGACCAGAGCGATCCTGATGCTCAGTTAAATGCTGAGCTTCTTCAAGCTTCCATCACTTCTGACAACAAGCTTGATAGTAGCCCATTCCGGCTATTTGAGACGATCAGAACAGAAAATGACGACATCGCTAAGTTCGAAAAACTAACTCATAAACAGCCTGAAGAGCTTCTCTTTTGGCTAGCTCAGTATCAGATTTATTTTTCTCCATATAGGCTTACTCCATATTATCAGCAGGGTAAAATCTCCATAGAGTGGTTTAGGAGTTATTTACATGTTCTAGACCAGGCCAAAGATCTGGAAAACCGTCAGAAGACAGGTGGTCATGAAACAAATCCATCAGGCAAATTTGAATTCATAGACTTGGGCTCGTCGTCTATCGACATACTGAAATTGGAGCTTGAGAAAGACGACCCAAATTTCTATATTGAGTTAAGCAAAACTTCTGAATATGATGTTGCTGATAAAATTGTCGAGTATTTTGATAAAAAACAGGCTAGCCTTCCAGAAATCCTTGATTGTTTCGCCCGTAGCGAAGTACGCGACAAGCTGCTAATTTCGTATGCGAACAGACAGGGCATTAGCTACGAGCTGTTCAGGGAATTAAAACCGTATTTTCAAGATCAAGTTGGCGATAGATCTCAAGGAAACAAGGACGATATAGTTGGGGGTGTCATGATAAGCATGATCAGTTCTATGGGAGAATCTGAGAAAAAAGAAAATATCGATCGATATTGGCAAATGCATAGAGATGGTACGCTTAAAAACTATGAAGATTTTGAAACTTTCTATGGATCTAACTCTATTATTAAGCTAGCTGAGCAAGTTTATAGCAAAGCGCCTGATGAAATCATAAATACACAATCAGGATATGAAAAATCACTGGAGACCGTGTTGAGCACTGGTCCGTCGAGTGTCTTCAGGGACTATCTTCTCAAAAAAGTTTTTTATCTTGGAATTCTTAAGGAAGATTTCAAAGAAGAGTTTAGTCCTCATTCCATACCATTCTTAGAGGCTTTATATGACACCAAGGAGTTTGGGGAGATATGTAGGATTGAAGAATCAAATTTTGAGTCGGAGATGGTCAAAAGCGTTGATTTTGAAACGCTTAGCAGGTTGGTTGATGAGATATATCCAAATCTACACTCTGTCCCGGCACAGCGGAACTTTGGTAGATTACTAATCGAGAGGCCTGAGTTAGTCGGAAAGCCAGAGAAATTTGATCTGATTCTGAAATATATCCCTGATCCATGCCCGCTGCGCGATTATTTGATCAAGAATTATCTTTTGGAAAGTCGACTTGAGATCAAGGATCTGGAGTCCATCGAAGCACTTTTATCTAACGCGGCGACAAAAGGGGCTAAGCTCAGCAAGACTTCCGAAGTAGAATTTGTTGGCACGGAGATTTTGAGAGGAATTGCACCAAATACAGATAGGGCAGAGAGATCTGAGCTTCTGCTTTGGCTTTTTGGTGCAAGCGCAACTCCTCCAGAGAGGTTCCAGATCACGGGAGGAATGCTTGGCTTGAACTTCGATAATCAGGTAAAAGATTTCCGTTTGCTTTCGTCAAATGAAAAAAGGGATTTTCTTGCCGAGCACTTCTTGGGTGACAAAGGGCTTTTTGAACCAAATTCTGAGGCTGACAATATTGCTATGAAAAATTTCTTGGGAAAAATATTCGACCAGAAAATTGCTCCAAACTTAGAGTCACAGTCCGAATTCATGAAGCCAGAGATGCTTCGAGATATTTTTCTTACAGTTTTTGAAGCGTATTTGCCAGAACGACGGCATTATTTCTTTGCTGCTCTGATCGAAAAAATGGGCGGTGAGAAAAGCATTTCAGGAGAGGATTTCATTGCTATCTTCTTCGAGCAGGCAGGCGCGGCCGGAATTAAGCTTGGTCAGGTCCTGTCGAGTTCGCCAGAGATAAACGAAAGTCTTCGAAACAGGCTTGGCGAGCTAAAATCTGCGGCCGAGCCATTCAATCCGCTGGGAGTTGTCAGCCGTCTGAAGGATCATGGCCTGCTTGATGGGGAGAAGCTGAAAGTTACCTCGCTTGATGCTTTCTTGGGTGCGGCCTCGATCAAACAGGCACATATTGTCACTGCTGAAGTAAACGGTGAAGTTGAACAAGAAGTAGTTAAAGCGAAAAGAATTACTATCGATAAATATATTGACCACGATCTACAAGCTTTAGCGGTTGTTTTCGATAGATTGCGGAAGAAGTGGGATATCCATATTCCCAAGTATTTGCTTTCGGAGATAAGTGCCACTTTGCATGATGAGACCGATTTTGTGCAAGAAGCACGCAAGCAGGAACTGCTCGGCAAAAGTCTGCCGAAGAAAGACAAAAATGGTTGTAGTTTTCAGACGACAAAAGTCCGTTATGCTAGCGAAGACACGATGATTGAGAAGCTTGCGGCTGGCGTAGAACTCGGCAAGATGTCTAAGAGTGATCCTGTGAAATATGAGAAGTATTCTAAGACAGTTGGCCAGGAACTGTTTCGCGAACTTTTTGAAACTGGTATTTTTCATGCCGATTTGCATGATGGTAACGTTTTTGTCGATGAAGAAAACAAAGGGATTACTTTCATTGACGCTGGGGCTGTCGGCGAGGGCTCAGAATATGTTGCAAATTATCGTAGCTTTTTTGACGCGATCGATCGTAGCGATTCCAAGACTATTACTCGGGAAATACTTGCCCTTTCAAAAGACTCAGCTTCCTTGTCAGGTGAAAAAAGGAACGAGTTATCAGGAAAGATAGAAGCTATAGCTCAAGAATACAAGCAGAATAAAGGCAAAAAAAATATTGCAGATGATAAAAATCGCTCTCCACTTGGCGAGGCGATTAATCAAATCTCGTATACGCTTCTTGACTATGTCGAGCCGACTCCCGCGCTTCGCTATTTCATGAAGGCGTTGGCCACAGGTGCACCACATCTTGAGCGAGTCGAGCTTGGTATGAAGCAAAAATCATATTTTGCCACTGCAAGGATGAAATCAATATTCAATAGATAAACAGTTGTCGCCCTAGACTTATAAAAATACCAAGCATCTGCTCATAGTGCTTGGTATTTTTGTGTTATTTTAGATAGCATTTATTTCTTTGCCATTTGCCAGAGCATTTCGAAGCGTTGTCTCTCTGCGAGCGCAAATGCACGTGATTCGATCAAGAGTGCATACGGCTCACTCTCGCCTGGGGCGGTGAAGGTAAGAATATCGCCGAAAATGCATGTTTCTGAGTGAATGTCCTGATAATCAGTCTCAGGCAAGAAGCGGATATCTCTAATCTCGTCGGCGTTATCGCGCGCCAAGATTTTTCGATGCTCAGGCGTGTCGCTATATAGTAAACGTATATGTATATTATGTTTTTTTCTTTTCTCAGTGAACTCTTGGTAGAAAATCGGGTCTGCGAAGAAGATCGTGCTGCCATAAACCAAGATCTCGGTGCCTTTTGGCTCTAGAAATACTAGATTGAGCGCTTCTTCTATACCCTTTTTGCCTATGAATTGACGGACAGAAGGCTTGCTCACCTCAGAATTTGCCAGCGCTTCGAGCTCGTTGAACGTGCCAACCACCTTCTTATGTCGGCGCTCTTCGATCTGCATAAGCTGTTTCGGGGAAGCGACTGAATAAATGATGCGTTTGCCATCGTTTGAGCTCGAGGCGAATCCTCTGATTGAGAGAACTTCGAGAATATCATAACAAGTCGGCCGTTTGATGCCGCTCTTTTGGCTTATATCCCAGATAGACGTGGCACCTAGTTCTAGGTTTGCCAAATAGACCTTCACCTCATTGTTTGTGAGGCCAAGGCTCTGGAGGGCCAAGGATAAATTTTCGTTGTTTAGTGTAGTCGCCATTACCGACACATCATATAAAATATTGTACAAAAAGTCAATACATATGCATATTTTGATCTCAAATATAACTCTTTTCGTATAGCAAGCAAGGACAATGCTACTGTCGGTAGTATTGACAAAATAGGTAGGAAGTGTTACAATGGCTAGTCACGATGAGAGACCGATAAGGCGACTCAAAGTGAAGATGAGGTGCAGGTACAAAATGGTACCGACCTTGGAGACAACAAATGAATACTTATAGACCAATGAATGATGAGAACAAAGAATTTCTCAACTATGTCATCGCGATGTACAAAGGCCAAGAGGACGATTCTTGCTTTGATGCAACAGGCGAAATCGTTGTTGATTTGCCGGGCTTGCCTGGCTTCATAGTTAAAAAATTCGTCTATAGCCCACCACATGTAAATGTGGCTATGGCTCATCCCAAAACCATCGCAGCTCGGCTGCAGGGGAAATCATTTCTTGAGATTGGCACTGGAACCGGAATCTGTGGTGTATATGTTGCTCTTCATGGGCAGCCGTCACATGTCACAGTGACAGATATCAGTCCATTAGCTGTCGCAAATGCGCAAGCAAATGCAGTTCGTTATGAGCTCAGTGAGCCAAACTTTCGAGTGATCGAAAGCGACGTTTATTCGGCGCTTACGGCAGGACAGAAATTTGATTGTATGTTTTGGAATTTCCCTTGGAATGCACAGGATAAGTCTGTAGAAGACACCTTGATTGAAAAAGGTATTGAAGTCACTCCAGAACGTGTCTGGCAATTACGAGCGGGGCTCGACCAACAGTACAAAGGGCTTTGCACCTTCATTCGTGAAGGGAAAGAGCACTTAAATGCTGATGGCGAAATTCTGCTCGGTGCTGGGACTCCGTCTCGGCACGACATCATCTTTGGCGAAGCCAAAAGATGGGGTTATAACATCGAGGTAATTTCTCGCCAGGCTATGGAAATAGACAAAATTGGCAACATGCTGTGTGAGACGATCCTCTACCGTCTCACCGTAAAATAAGAAAACTCTGGATCAAACATGAGGTTTGATCCACCTTTCCTTGCTTCGCAATAGTGCGGAGCAAAGACGAGGTCCTTAGGAGATCGAAATGAGAACATTAATTTTAGCCGCTGCGCTTCTCATCGCAGCATTCACCGCATCAGCTTTCGGCACCGTCGAAGTTGAAGCTGGACTCGCCAATGGTGGCGAAACAATCCGTTTCTATCAGGCGACACCGCCGAATAAGAATGGGTTCGGGACTTTCGGTTTCGCCGTGATTAGCAAATTCTATTCACAGGCATACGCAGGCGCAACCTATAGCCCAAACCAGCACATCTGGCTGGAACTGGGGTACGGATTAGAATCAGTTCCAGGCAACAGTGGAAGAATCGGCGGAACAGCCATTCTATCCTCAGGCCAATTCAGTTTAGTCCACTGCCAAGAGAGTGGCGGGTCAGGTAATTTCAACAAGACAGTTCTTAATTACCAAATCAGCCCAAAAGTCACCCTCGGTGTCGTTGACGACAAATTCAACGGCACCGGCCCAAAAGTCGAGTATAAGCTCGATGGGTACGTTATCCGCTTTGTTGCTTTCCCTGACAAACCATGCTTGTCAGTTATAAAAAGCTTCTAAGCACATCTAGGACCGTCTGATTCATTTCAGCGGTCCTTTTTCTATTTCAAAATCTCAGACAGCTTATCTCTACCGATCACATGCAGCTCTTTGAT